>JGI24140J50213_10000092_pt1 | contig 37259 bp, 40 predicted proteins | sample BarGraIncu00222A_FD_50213 | JGI IMG/M metagenome (IMG submission 50213)
CGGCCGGCGGTGTTGGCGTAGGCGGTGAGGAATCCGGGTGCGGTGGGTGCGGTGGCGGTGACGGTCAGGACGACGGCGGAGACGCCGGTGGCCGGTACGCCACCGACGCCGGCGATGGCCAGGTGGACGGTGTCGCCGGGTGCCACGGGGCCGACCGGCGCACCGACGCCGCTGCGGGTGTCCAGCACCCGGGCGGGAGCCAGCGGCATGAAGCCCGTACCAGGACCTGTGCTCGTACCACCCGTCTGGATCTGGACGTAGTCGATCGACCCGATGAAGTAGTCGCAGTCGTGGTGCAAGACGGCGGCGCACTTGTACTTGCCGCCGATGCTCAGCGGCTGGTCGTTGACGATGTTGCCGACCGCGTGGGCGATACGGGTCGTGATTCCGTCGACGGTGGTCGTCACCGCGGTGGCGCTGCGCTCGCACGTCACGGTGTGCCACTGGTTGTCCGCGACGATCTGCGCGCTGGTCACCCCACCAGAGCCGGTGGGGCTCACGAACTCGCAGATCACGTGCCCGGCGGCTGCATCGAGCTGGATCTTCCAGAACCCGCCGGGGGTACCGGTCTGGCCCTTCTGCATCACGTTGCCGAGCGAGGCGCCGATGCTGGGGATGCGCAGCCGGACGGTCACGCTGAAGTCGTCCGTGCCGGGGTTGAGGGTCGGCGAGAAGATCTCGTCCAGGTGCTCCGGGTCGACGGTCCCACCCGTTCCTCGCGAGATCGTCGGGAAGGTCTCGTCGGAACCGTTGAGTGCGATGCTCGTCCCGATGCTGCCGTTGAGGCCATGGCCGCTGGAGTCTGTCAGGACCGTGGAACCGGGCGCCTCGTTCATGTTCCACAGCGCCACGGTCTGTACAGCGGTGGCCTGGGCCGGTCCGGCCGATACCAACGCACCCATCACGACGAGGGTCGAAGCAAGACCCACCAGACTCTTTCGCACCATCTGTCACCCAACGCTCAGGACGCCCATGAACGGCGTACGTCCGCCCGGCGCGGACGCTGTCGGGCAGACGGTACCTGCGCTCGAACCGGCGCGCCCGGTGTGCGTGAAAGGTTCACAGAACTCGCGTCGGACCCTCACGCGGCGTAGCCGAATACCCCTCCCAGGGCGGCTTTACGAGGCTATGACGCGTACTTCCCAGACGAGGCGCACGCGAGCGGTGCCGCCTTGGACGTCGTTGGGCGTGGCCGGCGAGAGCTCGTAGCTGATCCGGAAGTCGACGTTCTGCTGGCCGCTTCCGGTGAGGATCACCGGGGAGGCGGCGCCCCACGAGGTCGGCAGCGACACGAAGGGTCCTGCGAAGATCAGGCGGGACGGATCGAGGTCGCGGCAACCCTGGCTTCCACGACTCGTGCCCGCAGTGATGCTGAGGAGGAGGTTCGATCCCATCCCACGGGTCGAGACCTCGTCAGTCGCGTACACGCGAAGTGCTGCGGGCGAGGAACCTCGATAGGAGACGGTCTGACAGTGGGCGCCGGTGTCGCCGGGCTTGAGCACCGGGAGCGCGAAGGCCATCGAACCGTCCGTCGCCAGCTCGCCGGTGCGAGGGGTGGCTGAGTAGTCGGCACTGCTCGCGTCTGTCATCGGTTCGAGCGCCGAGCTCGTCCCCGAGACGACGAGCACAGCCGAGGTGGTGAGCCCTATCAGGGCCCCTGCCAGATCTGGCCACCTCATCACGCGCCGTCCCCTCGTCGACAGATGCGAGCACCTTCGACATCGGTAGGCGAGGGTGGTGAGTGGTAGAGGTCATTGGTCCCCTTCGACGGGACCTAAGGCCCGGCTCAGGTTGTTGACGGGTGGCCCGCCGAGGGGGTGGCCGTCTGCTCGAGGAGCCGGCTCACGATGGCAGCTGCAGCGGCTACTGGCCCCCCGGCGGCTTCGAATCCGGCGGCGACCCGGCGGGCGCCGGCGGTCATCGTCATCGCGTCGGCCACCTTCGACCGCAGCCGGTCGGGGCTGAGCCAGCCCGCGGACAGCCGGGTGCCTGCCGCGGCGACCTGGACCCGCCGGGCCACCTCGAGCTGGTCGCGTCCGAACGGCACCGCGCACACGGGGACGCCGCGTGCGAGCGCCTTCTGGGTGCTGCCCATCCCGCCATGGGTGACCGCGCAGACGGCACGGTCAAGGAGCGGGCCGTGCGGCAGGAACCGTGCGACGTGGGCGTTCCGAGGGAGCGTGTAGTCGCCGGGCTCGCCCGACGGCAGGGTCGCGACGACGTGGACCGGCTCGTGGGCCAGTGCCTCCAGCGCCGCCTTGACCAGTCGCCCGTCGTCCTGGAACTCCGACGAGGTCGTGACCAGGACCAGGGGCTCGTCGATGTCGTTCAACCAGGACGGGGGTTCGCTCGGAGGTTCCCAGTCGCATGGGCCGACCATGACGACGTTGTCGGGCCAGTCGTTCCGGTGGTACTCGAACGGCTCGGCCGTCAGGTAGATCACCAGCGGCGGTCGGCGGAACAGCTCGTCGGCGTGCCGGAAGGCAGGCAGGTCGAGCCCCGTGCGGACAGCGTTGAGCGACGGCAACATCTTCTTCTCGATCGTTCCCATCACCAGGGGCCGAAGCAGCCTGTCGCGGGTACGTCCCAGCACGCCAGCTGCTGGCGGGAGCCCGGGACCGAACGGTGGCACCTCCGGGGAGCGCAGCGCCAGCGGGTAGGGGCAGAACGTGGCCCAGGGGCCGCCCCACTGCTCGGCTGCAGCCATCGCGCCCCACGCGTTGATGTCGACCAGCACGACGTCCGGCTTCTCGTCACTGATGGCGTCGCGCAGGTCCGCCGCGTCGTACTCTGCCCGCGCGCAGAACCCACGGACCGATGCTGCAAGTGCGCCCTGCGGACTTCGAGCCCGCCAGTCCTGGAGCGAGATCCGTTCGACCTGCGTACTGATCGGAGCAGCCGCGAATCCTCGGCCCTCCATCAGCGACACCTGGGAGGCGAGGGTGCGGACGCTGATCTCGTGACCGCGTTGCCGCAGCTCGTCGAGGATCGGGGTCAGCGGGAAGAGGTGCCCGCGAGCGGGCGAGGTGTAGGCCAGGACGCGGGCCATCAGGTTCCCTCCACCAACAGGGTCAGCAGCTCGACGAGAGCGAGCTCTGTCTGGCGGCGGCTGAGACCGGCGTCGCGCCGCAGCAGCTTCCACGTGTACACGTCGCACACTGCGACGAGCTGGGCGAGCCGGCGTCGGCGTTCGACTCCACCGAGGTCGGCCACGGTCGGCGCGAAGACGCGCGTGCACCATTCGCGGTGCAGCCTGCGCCCGCGGTCGACGACGTCCGTGAGGCCGGGGACGCGGACCTCCTCGGCGAGTAGCTTGAGGACGCGGTCGCCGGTCGTCTCGTAGTGCTCGACCAGTACCGCCACCGCCGCCGAGACGTCGCCCACCGGCGCCAGGTCGCGCTGGGCGCGTGTCCGCTGCACCTCCCTCGCCACCCCCGCGGCGAGCAGCCCCTCCTTGCCGCCGAAGCGCCGGATCACCGTGCGGACCGACACCTCGGCCCGAACGGCGACCTCCTCCAGCGAGATCTGGTCCGACGGTCGTTCCCAGAACACCGCGGCTGCTGCGTCGAGGATCCGCTCGGCCGTCTCGGCCGCGGCGTGTGCGCGTACCCCTTGCCGGTACGGGCGCCCGCCTCCAGATTCCATGTCAGTGACAGTGACACGAAATCAGCCGGCTCGCAAGGGTGGGCTGCCAGACGACGATGGGCCGGATGATCGGTAGCGTCGCTGCCCATGACCGATGTCGGTGTGCCCACCGAGCCGCCTGCGGCCGGAGACGAGATCAGCACCTTGCTCGGCATCCTCGAGCGCAACCGTCGGACGTTCGGCTGGAAGACTGGTGGCCTCGACGCAGACGGGCTGCGCGCGACCACCGCAGCCTCGGCGATGACCTTGGGCGGGTTGCTCAAGCATCTCGCGCTGGTCGAGGCCGACTGGTTCGCCGTGAAGCTGCGTGGACAGACCCTGGGTGAGCCGTGGGACTCGGTGGACTGGGACGCGAACGCCGACTGGGAGTGGTCGTCGGCTGCGGATGACACCCCCGAGCAGCTCTACGCGATCTGGCACGAGGCGGTGCTGCGGTCTCGGCGGCTGGTCGCGGCGGCGTTGGCCGACGGCGGCCTGGACCAGCCCGGGCACTTCAGCTGGCCGGACGGTCGTACGCCCAACCTGCGCCGGATGATCGTCGACATGATCGAGGAGTACGCCCGCCACGTGGGTCACGCGGACATCATCAGGGAGTCGGTCGACGGGCTCGTCGGCGAGGACGCGCCGCGCTGACGGCTGGAGGTGGTCAGAACGCCACACGGTCAAGGGCCTCAGCGAGGATCCGATCAAGGTGACCCGGCGTGCGGGCCTCGGCCGAGGAGATCAACAACCTCGACCGCGCCTCGGCCGGGTCCGCGAAGGCGACAAGGACGATCGGACCCGAGACCGGCAGCAGGTCATAGCGGATGGTGAAGTCCCGGGCCCGCTTCCCGTGCGCTTCCTCCGCGGCCGTGACCAGCTGGCTGGCCGAGTGCTGAAGAACGTCGGTGGGATCGAGCTGCCGCAGCCAGGCGGTGAGCGACGGGCGGACGCGGTTGAGCATGAGGGACAGGTGGTTTCCCGCGAGCGCCTCGCACGTTCCCAGGGATCGGGGCTCGTTCTGGCCCCGACTTGTCCGCTCGTACGCCAGCACAGACGCCTCCCACCAGGTGGGCCAGGCGAGCGCGGCCTTCCGGGCGATCAGGGTGGGGACCTGCACAGTGGGCGCTGGCGTGAATGCTGGGTCCAGCGCCAGGTCGGTATCGGCCGTCGCGCCGAGCATGGCCCCTGCCCCGACCACGTACGAGAGCAACGCATCGAAACCGGTCGAGAAGAACGACCAGTTCCGGTCACTGCCCCCAAGTCGCACGGCGTCCGAACTAGAGGGACTTCAGGAAGCTGATCAGACCAGGGAAGTAGTGCTCCGCGTCGTCGAACTGGGAGAGGTGGCTGCCGTGGGGGCAGTGCAGGTAGGAGCCCCTGGGTAGCTGCTCGGACATCCAGCGCAGGTGCGTCGGGTCCATCGTGTCGTGGGCCGCGCCGATGACAAGGGTCGGTACGTCGATGTCCTTCAGGTCACCTGACCGGTCCCAGTCCTCGAGGGTGCCGCTGAGGCCGAGCTCGCTCGGTCCCTGCATGGGTACGTAGATCGCCGGGTTCACGTGGGCGAGCCCTCTGAGCACGGGGTCGGGCCACTGGTCCAGAGGCAGCCGGCAGACGTGCAGCGCGTAGTGATGATGCATGAGCAGCTGTTCGTATCGGGGGTCGTCGGTGGTGCCTTCGGTCTCGAACCGCTTGATCTCGGCCAGGACGTCCTGGTCCATCGTCGGCATGAGGACGTCGGTGGCGTACGCGTTGTAGAGCCGCGCGCTGGACATCATGTTGGAGATCACCAGGCCCTTGAGGTGCCTTTGGTGGTGGACGGCGTACTCCATCGCGAGGATGCCGCCCCACGACTGCCCGAGCAGCACGAAGTTGCTGCTGTCAAGGCCGAGCGCTCGACGGACCTGCTCCACCTCGTCGACGAACCGACCCAGGTCCCACAGCTCCGGCTCGTCCGGCTGGTCGCTGCGGAAGGAGCCGAGCTGGTCGTAGTAGTAGTACTCGATCCCGGCGCCGGGGAACCACACGTCGAAGCACTCGTAGAACTCGTCGGTCATGCCGGGCCCGCCGTGCAGGAGGAGCACCTTCAGGTTCGGATTGGTGCCGACCCGTTTGGTCCACACTCGGAAGTCACCCACCGGAGTGGTGATCGCCACCATTCGCGATCCGCCCGAGANAACATCGCGCGGATCCCAGCTGGAGGTGTCGAAGTACGACTGATGTGGTTGCTCCATCGTCGCAATGTAGCCCGCGGCCACCGGCGTCCCCGCGCGTTCGCTCCGTTCCCTCGGCAGGGTGCGGATAGTCTCCGCGAGGGAGGATGCATCGTGAGCGCAGCTGACGACGGAGGACGGCCGGAGGTTCTGTCAGCGGGCGCCGAGGAGCTCGGGATCGACGAAGAGGTCCAGGCGGCGTTCGAACAGAGCCCAGCCGTCGCATGGCTCGGGAGTCATCGGCTGCTGCTGGGCGTCATCGGGTGCCTGGTGGTCCTGCTGGCCGCCGGGATTCACTACGTCGCCACCCGGCCGCCGGCTCTCGNCCCGATCGTCCGCGTGAGCTATGAGCCCTTGCTGGGAGCGCAGTCGAGGGTCTCTGATGTCGACGCGCGCGGTCGCCCCCGTGCCTCGTCGCAGTACGTCGTGAGCACGCGCGTGCCAGGAGATCTCGACGTGCTCGTCGGAGTCATCGGTCCCGGCCTCGTCGACCCCACGAGCTCGATCACCAAGGTGACGTCGACCCATCCGGGCATCGGGTTCATCGGAGCGACCGTCAGCTGCGCCGACTCGAGCTGGTTCTCGGCGAAGGACAGCGACTACGGAGTCCCGGTGCGCCGAACGGACAGGTACGGCCGGGTGACGACCTACGAGACGCCGCTCGACGCGACCACGGCCATCGACTGGCACGGCTGGGTCCGCCACTCCTGTCTCGCCGTGTTCTTCCGCACGCTCCCCTCCGCGATCGCCAGACCGATCCCTGCCCAGCACCCGCACGAGGTCGACTTCACTGTCACGCTCACCAACCCCACCACGCACGCCCTCTGGGTCCTCGGCGGCTACTACACCGACGGCGTGATCGCGACCGTCCCGGTCATCGGCCCCACGTCACCGTCGTTGACCGATGCCCCGTGGATACCGTTGCCGCCGGGAGGTTCCGCAACGGTCCAGATGTCCATCCAGGCGGCTGGTTGCTCGGGCGGGGTCGCCCACCTGCCTTTCGCGCGCACCGCGACCGGGCAGCTTCAGGACGTCGAGGCCATCCCGTTCCTCGTCGCACAGTCGTCGCACCCGCTGAACGGACAGCAGGGCGACTCATGGGCCGTCCTCGATCAGGGGTCGGCGGCCACGCTGGACGCCGAGCTAGGTGCCGTCTGCCCCCGCCCGTCGGCTTGAGCAGCAGACCACCGTGCTCGGCTGCTGTCAGTTGATGTCGAACTCGTTGCCTTCGGGGTCCTTCATCGCCACCGCGTAGTGATCGAGGCCCTCCTCGGTCAAGATACCGACCACTGTGCCACCAAGATCAGACAACCGGCTTGCCTCGGCGTCGACTCGCTGCCTGCGCGTCTCGATCGGAACCGCGCGCCCGCCGCTGGCGTGGACGTCGATGTGGAGCCGGTTCTTGACGGTCTTGGTGTCGGGCACCACCTGGAACCACAAGCGCGGCCCGCCGCCCTCGGGATCGACGATGCAGTCCGCGCCGGGTCCCAGCTCGGCCTCGGGAACGCCACGTCGCGCCAGTAGTCGTTCCAGGTGGCGAAGCCGGCGGGAGGTGGCTCCAGCACATACCCGAGAGCGGCGGCCCAGAAGTGAGCCAGCAGGTCTGGGGCGGTGCAGTCGATCACCAGCTGGAATCGGACCGCCATCGGTCTCTCCCCTCAGGTCAGCGAAGCACGTGAGCTCCGGCGCTCGATCACCGAGTATTCACTCGCTGGCGTACTCGTCGTGGCGGCGCCACCACATGCCGTCCTCGTTGCGGCCGAGCGGCGCGCGGTCGAGCCACTGGTACATGCCCCAGAGGCTGTCCAGGCCGCGCGCGTAGGCGGAGTAGGTGTGGTAGACGACGCCATCCTCGAGGGTGAACGCGCTGACACCGGGCCCTTCGCGCCGGTAGGTCTCCCAGTCCGTTCCGACGATGCTNGATGCGAACCCGTCGAGCCCGGCACCNTCCTCACCGGCTGGTGGCCGGAGGTCCGCCGTGCGGAAGTTGTACTCCACGGCACCGGACTCCCACTCCTGCTTGGTGTGCGCGGCCTGGAAGTCGTAGTTGAAGTCGCTGTCGTACGACGATGCCCATGGAAAGCTCCAACCCATCCGCTGCTTGTAGGCCTGCAGCTTCACGAGCGGGGCCCGTGACACCGCGCAGAACGTGACGCCGTGATTCGCCAGGTGGACGACAGAACCGTCGAAACCGTCGGCGATCGCCGAGCAGGACGGGCATCCTGCCGTGTAGTCGGGTCCGAACATGAAGTGGTACACGAGCAGCTGCGAGCGCCCGCCGAACAGGTCAGCGAGGGACGCCATGCCTGTGTCGGTCTGGAAGCGGTACTGCTTGTCGATCTGGACCCAGGGCAGCGCCTGGCGCTGTCGCGCGACTTCGTCGCTGCGTCGGGTGAGCGCCTTCTCTGCATCGAGCAGCTCCAGCCGTGCGGTCAGCCAGTCTTCCCGGGTTCCGGTCGCGTGCGTGGTCATGGTCTCCTCCTGGATCGTTGAAACTGTTTGGCGCTGCTCCGATGACGGCTCACATCGTCGGCAAGAGTCCGGGGACCGACGAGGGTTCGATGATGATCAGGATGCCAAGTCCGATGATCGCCAGTGCCAGCGGAACGTCGAGGCTGGCCCGACGGGGTAGGAGCTTCTGGGCGAGGACCACGATGGAGACGAGGATCATCCAGCCGATGCTCATGACGCTCAGCGCGACGAGGATCAGCATCAGTCCGATGCTCGAGCCGACGCAGTACAGGCCGAACTCGAACCCCGAGCCAACGCTTTCGCGACATCGGCGACGGCAGCGTTGCTTCAGGGGTGTCAGCTCGTAGCCGCCGGCCGCGATCGCAACCACGCCCGCGGCGACAGACTCGTGCGGCCGGTAGAGCGCGTAGACGGCGAGACCCACGAGCGTCCAGACCGCGAGGTACGACCCGATGAACAGCGGTACGGCACGCGCACGTCCGATCGCGTGGGCCCGTCTCACGACAGCCGGCACCGCGCCGGGCAGCATCATCGCCGCCATCATCAACACCCACGAAACGACGAAGAACCTGAACGAACCGAGTCGGGTCGCCACCCCCATGTCCATCCGGGTCATCTGCCGGATCGCGAGGACCCAGGACGCGCTGGCGATCCCGAGGGTCACCAACAGCGCTGCCGGACCGATACCACGATCAGCTCCTGGCACCAGAACTGTTCGGTTCGCGATGGTCATGGCGTCTCCCGATCGTGGGTGCTGCGGCTAGCTGATGGGTGCCTCGGCGAGGTCCTTGATGGCGGCCAGGCGGGCATCCCACTGGGTGGCGACGTGGTTCATCCAGCTCGCCGCGGCGGTGAGGGGTTCGACGCGGACGGTGTAACGGCGCTCGCGCCCTGCCTTCGTGCTGGAGACGAGGTCGACGCTCTCGAGCACCGCGAGGTGTTGCGTCACTGCCTGGCGGGTCACGGGAAGCTCTGCGGCCAGCGTGGTCGCGGTCGCGACGCCGTGGGTGCCGAGGCGTTCGAGAAGCAGCCGACGGTTCGGTTCGGCCAGTGCCGCGAACAGCTCGTCCGCATGATCGAGAAGGCCGGTCGTCACGACGAGCCTGGTTCCGCGCCGTGATCGACGTACTCGGCGAGATTCTGCAGGACTTCGGTCCACCCTTGGCTGTGGCTCTCGAATGAGGCGAAGCGCTCGCGACCGGCGGGGATGGTGAGGGAGGCGAATCCGCTCTCGCACACGGTCAGGCGCGTGCCTTCTCCATCAGCGCTGACGTGGAACTCGACGAGGGTCGAGTTCGTGGCGTCCGCGAGCACGTCCGGATACGCGCTGGCCCAGCGGTAGGCGAGGTAGTGCGGCGGGTCGACCTTGACGACGCGAGCCTGGTATCGCTCACCATGTCCCGGCTCGAGCACCATGACCCCGTCGGGTCGTAGATCAACGGTGGCGGGAGTGCCGGACCCGAACCAGCGGCCGATGTGCTCGGGCTTGGTCAGGATCTCCCACACCCGCTCGGCCGTCGCAGCGATGTGGACGGTTCGCTCGACACGATCTTGTTCCATGTTCGGGCTCCTCGGGCGTCGCCGGTGTGCAAGCAGAGACTTGCATGTACGCCTCGGTCGCGCAAGTGGCCACTTGCACCTGATCTCGCGGACGGTCGAGCACCGGACTCAAGGACCTTCGGCTCTACCTGTGGCTGGTGGGTGCACGGAGGGTGATGCCATGTTCGTTGCCCACGACGTACCCGTGGATGTGCCGTTCGATGTGGCCACATCCCGGCTGATCCATCTGATCAACCAGGGCGCGCTGCACGACCCGTCCGAAGCTGCGTACGAGGAAGGTCTCACTTCGGTGCTGCGGGTGGGCCCGGGTGGGAGCGCACGGGGGCTGTCCAAGCTGGTACGGGTGCGTTGGCTCGAGCCGGTCTGGCGGAAGGACACCATGAGTGTCCCCATGCGATGGGAGGCGACCGGCGCGACCGGCGAGCTGTTCCCCATGCTGGACGCCGACCTGATCGTGGCCCGTCACGGCGACGACCAGGTAGAGCTGAGACTGACCGGTTCCTACCGACCGCCCTTCGGCGCCGTCGGGGCCACCTTGAACAGGGTGGTCATGCACCACCTCGCCACTGCCACGATCAGATCGTTGCTGACCGGCATCGCGCGGTCCGTCTCCGACCCCGCCGCTCAAGCGGCACCCGCGCGCCCGTACTCCTCGTGGCAGACCGTGGTGAACCCAGAAGCCCTCTAGCGCCGTCCCGCGGGGTCAGCCCTGCAAGGGGTTGTACACGTCGGCGGGGGCGGGCGCGGAGGGAAGGCCGGGGGCAGGTGCGTTCCACTGCGAGAACACCCAGTGGTTCACGTGCGTGGCGTCCTCGACAAGGACCGGCAGGTACGGCGCGTCGACCTCGACGTACGCGACGTCCGGGTTGACGTTGTTGACCAGGGCGATCGCGGGGGTGCCGTTGATCGTCGTGGTCTGACCCAAGGTCAGCGCGGTGCCGTTCTGCGGGTAGAACCATTGGCCAAGCGTCGTGAGGTTCATGAACATGTTGAGCGGCCCGGTCGTCATGAGGACCCATCGGCCGCGTTCGGCGGCGACCTGGGTGGGGCTCAGGAGCCCGAAGGCGTCGAAAGCCTCGCCCTTGATGTAGAGGGCACCGCCGACGCCCAGGTAGGTGTAGGTCTTCCCCTGGTGGGTCAGCGTCCCCTGCGCGCCGTCCTTGGTGACGACGACGTCCAGGGTGCTCCCGCCGGCCAGTCCTGCCACGACGTGCACGCTGTCCGCGGCCGTGACCGCATTCATGACGGCGAGGACCCGCTCGGCCGCCGTGGTAGGCGACGGCGAGGGCGACGGCGTGGGGCTGACCGTCGACACCGGTGGCGGGGTGTGCGTCGAATGTGCGTGGGCAGCCGCGAAGCCGGCGCTTGCCACCAGCACGACGACAACCACTGCCGCGGACCGCTGCACGGCGGCGGTCCGACGACGGCGATGCCCACGCCGGACCACCTCGTCGAGGTCCAGCGCCGGCAGCGGACCGAGGTCGAACTCGCGGAGAACCGCGCGAGTCTCCGCCAGGTCGGGTACGTCGCTCATGGATTCACCTCCCGCGTCCGGTCCAGGTTGCGGTCCTCCCGCAGCCTGGCGATCGCTCGATGGGTGATGCTCTTGACCGTTCCGAGCGGCATGCCCAGCACCTTGGCCGTGTCCGCCTCGCTGAAGTCGTCGAGGAACCTCAGCACTACCACCTTCCGCTCCTGGGCGGTCAGTCCCGCCAAGGCACGCAGGACGGCGTCGCGTTCGGCCACCCCGGCCGCCAGGTCACCCGAGGCCCCCTCAGGTACCTCGGCTGTCAGCCTTTCCCGGCCCCGGTCCCGACGCCACCGGTCGATGTTCGCGTTCGTGATGACCCGCCGCGCGTAGCCGCCGGGGTCCTGATCTCGGAGCCGAGGCCACCGGGCGTGGGTCCGCATCAACGCCGTCTGGACCAGGTCCTCGGCCACCCCCGGATCCGCTGTCAGGACCAACGCCACCCGATACAGAGCCGGTCGCTGCGCCCCGGCGAACAGCCGGAACTCCTCATCGAGATCCCGACCCGCCGACGATGTCCCCACAACCACTATCTAACGCAGCCGCCGCCCGCCAAGTTCTCGACGCCCCATAGCCGCCCGTCCCGAGGTAGACGGGGTGACCACGTAGACGGCCTCCCCGGGTGGTGCCTTCCCAGATCAGCTCGGGCTCGCTCCAGGCACCTTGTCGGTGACATCGGCGTAAGCCGCCTGCGTCCCGGGAAGGTCTCCCGGTGCGTAGACCAGGCGCAGGACGCCGGTTGGGAACGTCTCCGAGCGCAGCAGCCGCAGCGGGTAGGCCGGTCCGGCCTCGTCGAACAACCGAATGCCATGGCGAGCCGCCACCGGGTGAACAAGCAGACGCAGCTGGTCGAGCAGGCCCGCAGCGAGCAGCTGCCGCACTACGGAGACCGACCCGGCCACCACGATCTTGTCGAGGGCCGCGTCGGACTTCAGCGACGTGACCGCCTCGATCAGATCACCGCGCATCGCCTCCGCATTCCGCCACCCGAGATCCTGCTCCCCGCGCGTCACGACGACCTTCCGGGTATCTCCAAGCCACGCGGCGAACGTCGCATCCTCGCCGCCGGCGTCCTCTCGATCGGGCCAGGCCCCGGCGAAGCTGTCGTACGTCACCCGTCCGAGGAGCAGCGCGTCCGCGCCCTCGTAGTCCTCGGCCACCGCGGCACCCATCTGCGTGTCGAAGTACGGGAAGTGCCAGGCGGGGTCGACCTCGACCACGCCATCGAGCGCCATGAACAAGGTGGAGACGATCGTCGCCATAGGGCTCCTCCTGGCCGCAATCTGCGCAGGCGTTACTGGCCTGCCGGACTAACCGTGGCCAGTGTCCCGGAAGATCGTCCTGTGACCGGCTTCGGCGTTACCAACTGGCAGTCCACGCGTACCAAGGACCGCTCAGGTGGACGAAGGCAGGTGACTCCAAGTCCCCATAGCCCTGAGCGGTCGGCCCATCGGGCAGGTAAGCGAAGCCTGCGTCGTTGAGAAAGGCACCGTGGACCTCGTGGAAGATGACGCCCCCGATCACGCGGGACGCCAAGGTGATTCGGTAGGAGCCCAGGGTTCCAGGCACGGCGAGGTCGGGAGGGTACGCGCTCGGCGACGGTTCGGGGGGAAGGTGGCTGACTGCCGCCTCGAAGGCAGGTCGGCTTAAGGCCCATCGTGCGTGCAGCGGCACCCTCGCGATCAGCAGGCCGACCGTTATAGCCAGCCCTAGGGGCGCGAGCGCGAACCACCAAGAGGCACGATCTTCGCGCACGCAGCAGCCGACCAGCCGGATCAGCCAGACAAGTGCGAAGACCGCCAAGGCGAAGGCAGCAGCTACCGCGAGAGGAAACATGAAGCCAGGCACGCTGAACGCCCACAGCAGCGCCAAAGCCGGCAGCGCGACCAGCCCGTGGAACCGCAGTCCAGGCCGTCCAGCGGGTTCGAGACTCACTACCCACCATCGGCGTGGAGCCCAACACATCTTGAGAACGCTGGTTGCCGCGCCGCTCTCGAGCGCACCGAATGCCAGGACGTCGGTGCGGCCGGAACCCTAGTGGTTCGCCAGCAGCGCGTACGTCTTCCACCGACCATCCACTCTCACGACAGCCTCCGCGGTCCCGTTCCTCATCCGGACCAGGTAGACGACCGTCCCCACGGGAAGCAGCGTGGCGTCGCCGTCGTGAAGCTGGTAGCTGGGGTCGACCTGGTAGGCGCTGAGAGTGCACCTGATCTGGCCTGCGGGTACCCCAGGTGTGCCGGGGTCCCAAGTCGTCGGAACCGGGGCCGCGCTCGCCAGGTAGTCGTGTCCCAGCAGGTGAAACGTGTCGACGTAGTCGATGGCCATCCCGACGCCGGCGGCCTGTTTCATCGGTGGCGGGCATCCTGGTGCGCGAGTGGCTCCGGTCGAGGTGGTCTGGGAGGAGGGGATGGGCGCGTCCTGGCCAGCGGTCCGCTGGACAGCGCAGCCCGCTAGAGCGAGCGTGATCAGACCAGTCACCACGGCTCTCGATGCTGCGATCAAAGAAGCCTCCAGGCCATCAGCCGCGCGGCCCCGCGCGAGCCTCGCCCCCAGTTCGACGCGCTGCTCGGTGCGCCCGTTCCATGTTCCGAGGTCCAGGTGATCGACGCTATTGCTCGAGCGCCGAGAGTCGGTGCTCCGTCCACGAGGCACCGTTCCAGTACCTCAGACCCTCGCCCTCGAGGTACCAGCCAGGTGGAGCACCCTCGATCAGTCGATCACGCCCTGGTCGCTTGACCGCGATCAGCGACAGGCCCAGCGCGGCCAGAGCGCTGACCGTCATGAAGAGCGCCGCTGCCTGCCGGTCGTAGGTCATCCAGTCGTCGAGCGCCGCCGAGGACCCGAGAGCCCGGCCAGCCCACCAGTGGTGGGTCTCCGGGAGGACAGACAGCCATGTCGCGAGAACCATCATGGCGAACAGCACGACGACCAGCGCGGAACTTCCTCGGCGGAATCCCCGACCGGCGAACGCCGTCAACCAGACCGCGCCGATCCCCACAACGCCCAAGACCAAGGCGGTCCGTGAGAAGAGCAGCCACAGCGGCTCATCTGGTTGCATGCCGGTCACGACGAGCGTCCCGGTGGGGTCCGGATTGCTGCGGATGACTGCGGCCATGACCGCCGCGTTGTGCCCCGCCGAAAGGAACTCGCGAAGGGCCACGGCGATCGCTCCCGCCGCCCAGATGACGAGGGCCGCGACGAGGACGAGGCGGCCCAGCCCCTGCGCCCGACGTGCGCTCGACACNGCGGGCCGTGCGGCTCCGACGNCTCCTGCGGACCAGGTCACACCGTCGATTATGCGCACGCACTGCCGGGTCGAGCGTCTCGGCATGCGTACTGATCGGCTGAGGGGTTAGTCGTGGATGGGACGGGTGCCGATCAGCTCGACCATCGCGGGGTCGCGGTGGTCGAAGAAGAGGCTGGTGCCGGTGTCCATGCCGGCGATGCGGGTCATCTCTTCGTCGGTGAGCTCGAAATCGAAGACGTCCAGGTTCTGTTCCATGCGGTCCCGGCGTACCGACTTGGGGATGACGACCACCTCGCGCTGCACGAGCCAGCGCAGGATGACCTGTGCCACGGACCTGCCGTGGTCGGCTCCGATCTTGGTCAGGCTCGGATCGGTGAACAGGCCGTTGCGGCCCTCAGCGAACGGGCCCCACGACTCATGTCGTACCCCCCGCTCGGTCATGAGGTCGTGGTCGGCCTGGCGCTGGAAGAATGGGTGAGTCTCGATCTGATTGACCGCCGGGACGATGTCGTTGTGGGCGATCAGGTCGACGAGGCGGTCACTGTGGAAGTTCGAGACTCCGATGGCCTTGGCCACGCCGTCCCGGTTCAGGCGCTCCATCGCGCGCCATGATCCGTAGTAGTCGCCGAAGGGCTGATGGATCAGGTACAGATCGAGATGCTCCAGCCTCAGGCGCCCTAGCGACGCCTCGAACNCGCGCGAGGTGTTCACCTCGCCGGCGTCCTGTACCCACACCCTGGTGGTGACGAACAGCTCCTCACGCGGGATGCCTGAGCCCGCGATAGCGCGGCCGACAGCCTCCTCCCTGCTCCGTCTCCTCGGCGGGAACCTGGAAGACACCGAAGCCGAGGATCGGCATCGAGACCCCGTTGTTGAGCGCCACGATGGGAACGTGGACCGACATGACAAGCTCCTGCTCTCGTCTCGTTGGTGACTGGTCTTCGTGGTTGCGGCTGAGACCAGGAAACCCTGTCCTACCCGGCTTGAACGGGGCAATCTGGCCGGAGAGCCAGCTTCACCTGAGACAAGGAGCGGCAGGATGAGTCACGAACCACGGTCGCCGGAGTTCCGCGAGATCTACCGACGCATCCAAGTGGCGACGCGATTGTCCGCCCGGCTCAGCGAGCTGGCGATGGAAGACGTGGACGGGATCAAGAGCGCTTTCGAAGAGCTGATCGGCAAGCCCGTGGATCCCACCTTCTCGCTGATCCCACCGTTCTTCGCCGACTATGGGCTCGGCATCACCATCGGCCACAAGGTCTTCATCAACCACGGGTGCATGTTCATGGGGCATGGAGCCATCGGCATCGGCGACGAGGTGATGATCGCGCCAAAGGTCAACCTGATAACCACGGGCCACCCGGTCGACCCCGAAACGCGCAGGTCCGTCACCGTCGCACCCATCACGATCGGTACGAATGTCTGGATCGGCGTAGCAGCGACCGTCCTGCCCGGCGTGACCATCGGGAAGGACGCCGTCGTCGCCGCTGGCGCAGTCGTCACTCACGACGTCCCTCCGAGAAGCCTCGTTGCAGGCGTCCCGGCAAAGGTGATCAAACTCTTGTGAGGGTCGTCTGCGTACAACGGACCCCCCTACTTCGTGCCGACGATGCAGCGGGCTGCGCCCGGGATCCTCACGTTGCCGCCGCTTTCGTAGCTGCTGACCTGGGCGACGACGGCTGTCGCGATCCGCTCCCGCGCCGGTTCGTCGACCTGCTCGAGCGCTGCAACGGCGAGCGAGACGTGCTCGCTGATCATCTCCCAGTACTCCGCGGGCGATCGCGTCACGAGTTCGACATCGACGTCCCACTCGGCAACGTCGCGCAGCCCCGCAGTCTCGTACAAGGCACTGACATATCCCGGGGCGGCGCACCGGAACATGGTCGGCCCGTCCGGGTCGGGTGGCGCCAGCGCCGCCTCGGTCGCGATCGCCTGCATGGCGATCGTCGTCCACGGGTTCTGCTCGGGCTTGACCCATACCGACGAGCAGAGGCGTCCGCCCGGCTTCAGCACGCGCCCGAACTCGGCGGTCGCTCTGGCGACGTCGGGAAAGAACATGTATCCGAACCGCACCGAGATGCTGTCGAAGGTCGCGTCACCGAATGGCAGGTCGTCGGCGCTGCACACCTCGGTCGCGAAATTGGTGATTCCTTGGGCATTCGCTCGTCGCGCCGCGATGTCGAGCATCTCAGCCGAAAGGTCGGTCAGGACGACGTGTCCCCTCGGTGCGAGCCTGGCGACGGTCAGCCCCGGCTCACCAGTGCCCGCGGCGATGTCGAGATGCTGCTGATCATCGGCGATGCCGAGACGCTCGATCATCGCGGTGCCGACCGGGCCCAGCTGACCCATGATGATCGAGTCCCACTTCTCCCAGCCCACAGAAAGCCCGGCCCACGCCGCTCGCTGAACGTCCCGGATCTCGTCGCCGCTGAGCATCGGTCCTCCCGCTGTCGGATGTACCCGTCGAACGCGAAGGCACTCCTCGGATAGTGCTCGCTCCGGGACGCTATGGCCACCGCAGAGCGCGCACCACCCCAGGGCGGCTACTGACCGACCCGGCCGTCGATCCGCTCTCTGGTCAGGTCCGCGTGGCCACAGTGCCGGGCGTATTCCTCGATTCTGTGGACCAGGACCACGCGCAGCTGGATCGGGCTACCGTCCGGCAGTCGTCCGACCGTGGCCAGGTCAGGGGTCTGGGTCACGAGTCGTTCGGCGAATGCCCGTTCGTCTCGCCACGAGGCCCAGGCTTCTGAGACGACCTGCGGGTCGGCCCGGGCACCGTTCCAGTCACCGTCCCGGTCCGTTGCGGTGCGGTAGCGTGCCGGCACATCTTCGCCCGCCATCACGCGGCGGAACCAGTGGCGCTCGTCGTCGGCTAGGTGACGAACCATCCCTAGCAGCGACATGTTGGACGGCGGTACCGACCGCCGGGCCATCTGTTCGGCGTCAAGATCAGCGCACTTCATCTCGAGGGTGAGGCGATAGCCGCGCAGGTACTCCACCAGCGTCGACCGTTCTTCCACCAAGTCCGTGCTGGTGTCGCGCGGGTCGTCGTCCGGGTCGACCCACATGTCCGGGTACACGGTTGCCGTCGTCCAACGCTCCGGCACGGACTCGTCAGGCTGCTCGGAGTGATCTGTCATGTGACGATCATCGACCCTTCGCGTGGCTGACTAGCTGCCAGAGAGGTGGGAGGCGATGCGTCGCGCTTCGATGCCGATCTCGCGGAGCATCCCGGCTGGTGAGACGAACTGGCCGCAGAAGTACAGCCCCGGCAGCGAGGTCGGCCGACCGGACGTACGAGGAAGGCCGTCGGCATCGCAGACCTGTTGCCACTGCACGAGGAAGTCCTCGAGGCCCGGGCGGTAGCCGGTCGCGAGCACCACAGCGTCGACTGACAACGTCTCGCCGCCGACGAAGACGACACCGTCCTCGGTGAAGCGCTCGATCCCCCCGTGCACCCCGATGCGTCCCTCCCGGATGTGCTTCATCGTCCCGATGTCGAGCAGCGGGATGTGCCTCGTCCGTGCGATCTGCGTGTTGGGCCCGTACGGCAGCTTCCGCAGCCCGACCTTGCCGATGTCGCCGACAGTGAGGCGGACCAGCGGCGCGGCGAGGACGTCGGCGACGGCGGGTGGCAGGTGCTGCATCACGATGCCGAGCTGCAGCACAGGAACGAGCCCGAGGATGTCGCGGGGGATCACGTTGACCGCGGAGCGTACGGACAGGTGCGGGTGAGCCCCTCGCTCGACGAGGTCGATGGCCTCCTCGCACGCAGAGTTGCCGAAGCCGACCACGAGCACGGGACGTCCTCGCCAGGGGTCGCCGTTGCGATACTCGCTGGAGTGCATGACGTCTCCGCGGTACGTCTCCAGCCCCGGCCAGCTCGGGCGCACCGGATGCTGGTTGGCGCCAGTCGCGACAACGACGTTGCGTGCCCGCCACTCGCCGTCGCCGGTGGTGGCGATCCATACGCCGTCGCTTCGCTCGAGTCGCTGGACCCTCTGCCCGTACCGGGGATCCAGGTCGTGGTGCGCGCGATAGCTCTCGAGGTAGTCGACCACCTGGTCGCGCGACGGGTAGCGCGGCCAGGTGGCCGGCATGGCCATGCCCGGCAGCCCGGATGCCGACTTGGGGGTGTGCAGGTGCAGCCGGTCGTAGTGGTGCCGCCAGGACTGACCGACGACATCGGAGGCCTCGAGGATCTCGAACTTCTGGCCGGCGCCCTTCAGGCAGGCAGCCGTGGCGAGCCCGGCCGCCGAGGCTCCGACGACCAGCGAGTCGACGGTATGCGTCATGCCGACTCGAAGATGCAGAGCTGCGCGAGCTCACGCTCCAGCCGCACGTCCCCGGTGTGCACGACCTCCAGCGGCAGACCCAGGACGGCTGCCGCGTCCTTGGCGAGAGCGTGCAGCTCTGGCGTCTCGTTCTGCGCGAGCCAGACGACGCGCTGGTAGTGCCGGAAGTAGTCGTCGCGCAGCTCGGGGTGCTCGTCGAGCCCGAGCTCGATGACGACGAGCCGGCTGAACGAGCGGACGAGGAAGTCGGTGAGGACGTACGTACCCGGCTCGGCCTCGAACATCGCCGCCATCTCGCGCTGCCCGGCGAAGATGTCGTAGCAGTGGTTCCCACCGATGCGTACGAGGTCGAGCCGCTGGCAGACCTCGTCGAGCGCGCCGTAGGTGCCACAGTCCGCGTAGCCGACCGCGATGCGNGTCCCGTANCGGCCGCGCAACCGCTCGACCGTCTTCTCGACCTGGCCGGCGATCCTGTCCGGATGGTTGTGCAGCAACGGCGGCAACGGGTGGACGTCGACCGGCCAGCCGCGCCGCGTGGCGATGTCGCTCAGGTGGGCAGCGATCGCGCCGCACGCCACCACCGCGAACGGCTGTGCACCGAACGGCTCTGCACCGAACGGTTCAGCTCGGGAAGGCGAGCTCGTCGACGAAGCGGTCGTTGAAGTCGGCTCGGTCCGAGAGCTCGACATACTCCACCTCCTCGAGCAACGCGGTCGCACCGGAACGTTCGGGCTTGGACAACAGGGCCATCTTGGCCCCCTCGCCTGCCACGTTGCCAGCGCTCACGATCCGCAGCACGGGCAGCTTGGGTACGAGGCCGATCCGGATCGCGCTCGCCGGCGACAGGTACGTACCGAACGAGCCGGCCAGCAGCACCTGGGAGACGTCGGCCTCCGCGAGGCCGATCTCCTCGAGCAGCAGCCGCCACCCGGTCGAGATCGCCGCCTTGGCGAACTGCAGCTCCCGCACGTCCCGCTGCGACAGGTAGACGATGTCGCTGGCGTCCTCGAGGTGGCCGGGCTCGCCGTGCCAGGCCAGAACGAAGATGCGCTCGCCGGCGAGGGTCATCAGGTTCGGCGCCAGTCCTGGACTGATGACCGCAGCCTCGTCGTCCTTGACGAAGCGGCCCGAGTGGTCGAGGAGCCCGACACGGACGAGCTCGGCGACGGCGTCGACGAGTCCGGACCCGCAGAGTCCTTGCGGCTTGACGTCGCCGATGACCTGCAGCGTCAGGGCGTCGTCGACCACCTTGACCACCTCGATCGCGCCGTCGGCGGCACGCATCCCGCACTTGATCGACGCTGCCTCGAAGGCCGGACCGGCCGGTGCGGCGGTCGACACGAGCCGCTCGGCGTTGCCCAGCACGATCTCGCAGTTGGTGCCCACGTCGATGAACAGCCGCATGCGCTTGTCGCGCTCCATGCCCGAGGCGAGCACGCCGGCCACGATGTCACCACCGACGTAGGCGCCCAGGGCGGGGAAGACGGTGGCCCGCGCTCTCGGGTGGACCTGCACGCCGAGGTCCGTCGCGAGGAGGTCCGGGTAGGACCGCGAGGCCATGATGAACGGCGCGACGCCGACCGGCTCGGGGTCGATGCCGAGGGCGAGCTGCGTCATCGTCGCGTTNCCGGCGAGNGCGACCTCGTAGACCTGTCTCGGGTCGATCTCGCCGGCGACGCACACCTCCTGCGCGAGCTCGTCGAGGGTGGCGTGCGCGAGGCCGCGGAGCCGGTCGAGCGCAGTCTCGTCGAGCATCGTCGCGCTGATCCGGGTGATGACGTCGGCGCCGAACGGCTGCTGCTTGTTCAGCATCGAGCGGACCGCGACTGGGGTGCCGGTCGAGAGGTCCAGCAGCGTCGCCACCACGGTGGTCGTCCCGAGGTCGAAGGCGATGCCGTGTCGCGTCGCGCTCGTGTCACCAGGCTCGACCTCGATGAGCACGTCGTCGACGATGACGGCGGTGACCTTGAAGTCGTTGGTACGCAACGTCTTCCCGAGCGAACGCACCGCCGCTAGGTCGACCTTCAGCTCCAGGTCGTCCATCGCTGCGAGGACGCGCTCGACATCGGTGACCTGGTCGTGCAGGGTTGGCTCGCTGAGCTCGAGGTAGCGCTTCTGCACGGCTGGCCGCAAGATCACCTGCCGCCCGACGCCGACGGTGGCCGCCTTCGGGCGCGTCGTGAGCGGCGGTACCTCGACCTGCAGGTCGGTGTTCGCCTGCGCGAGGCACGCGAGCCGCCACCCCGACCGCAGCTCGTCGGGACTGAACGCGCGGACGTCGAGACGCGAGACGGGTACGGACCCGTCCATGATCCGTACCTTGCACTTCTTGCACGTACCGTGACCGCCGCAGGTGGAGTCGACCGCGATGCCGTTCCAGCTGGCCGCGTCGAAGACCGTCACGCCGGGTGGTACGCGGAACTCCTTGTCGGCCGGCTGGAACCGCAGGTGGACCCGTCCGGCGCCGTCGTGCGCGGGGACGCTGGACCCGCCCCCGTCGGACCGCGCCGTGTCGGCGACGTGCAGCCCCTCGCGTCGGTAGTTGATGCGGCCCGGCGCGGGCGGGGTGTCGAGGATCTCCAGCGGCTCGCTGTCGACGGGTTCGCTCACGTGCTGCTCGCCTCGGCGGCCTGCCTGCGGCGGAACTCGGCGATCCAGCTCCCGCCCCAGGGGTCGCGGCCGAGGAGCAGGTCACCGGCGCGCACGGCTTCGACGATAGCCGGAGTGCGGGCATCCATCACCGCGCTGGTCAGCCCGTGGGACGCGGCCACCGGCAGGAACGCAGCGTTGAGCGCGTGCCGGTTGGGCAGCCCGAACGACACGTTGGACGCACCGAGGGTCATGTTGACGCCGAACTCGGCCCGGATGCGGGAGATCGCTTCGAGCGTGATGACGACGGCCTCGGTGTCGGCGCCGACGGTCATAGCGAGCGGGTCGATGACGATGTCCTCGACCGGGATGCCGTACTTCTCCGTGGCGACTCGCACGATCTTGCCGGTGAGATCGACCCGCTCCTGGGCAGTGGCAGGGATGCCGGTCTCGTCGTTGGGCAGCGCGATGACTGCGGCGCCGTACTTCTTGACGAGCGGAAGGATCAGCTCCATGCGCTCGTCCTCGGCCGTGACGGAGTTGACCAGCGCCTTGCCCTCGTAGGCCGCTAGCCCGGCCTCCAGCGCCTCGACGACCGACGAGTCGATGCAGATCGGCAGGTCGGTGACGCTCTGGATCAGCTTGATGGCACGGGCCAGCAGGTCGGCTTCGTCGGTCAGCGGGACGCCCATGTTGCAGTCGAGGACGTGCGCGCCGCCGGCCACCTGGGCCGCGACGTCGTCCTCGATCTGCGACAGGTCACCCGCTCGCAGCTGCTCCTGGAACCTCTTCCGGCCGGTCGGGTTGATGCGCTCCCCGATGATGCAGAACGGCTGGTCGTGGCCGATCGTCACCGTCTTGGACGCTGACCGCAGGACCGTGTGCATGGCTCTCCTCGTGGCTGGGGATGATGCCGAGATCGGTGACCAGGCGGCCCACGCTCTCGTCGTGCCGGAAGTCGGCGATGTGCAGCCCCCGGACTCCGGGGAGCGAGAGCGCGTGCTGGGCTTGTGCCAGGACGAACTGGTAGGCGGCTTCCTTCTGGTCGGTCGCCGTCTCGACCTCGCGGATCGCCTCGTCCGGCACGTCGATGCCGGGCACGTGGTCGCGCATGAACCGCATCGCCCGCGCACTGCGGATCAGGCACACCGTGGGCAGGAACGCAGCGGCGTCCGCGACCCCGAGACGCACGACCTCGGCCATGAACGCCTCGAGACGGTCCGGGTGGAAGCAGATCTGGAGCTGGAAGAACCTCGCGCCCGCGTTGAGCTTCTTCACCGTACGTTCCGCGCGGTACGCGAACGGAGGGGCACCCGGGTTCTCGACGGCGCCCACGAACAGGTGTGGCGCCGGCTCGAGCTTGCGCCCCGACAGGTACGTACCCGACGCGAGCGTGGTGGCGAGCCTGACCAGCTGCGGCCCGTCGAGGTCGAACACCCGCCTTGCCTCGGGCTCGTCGCCGGCGGTCACGTCGTCGCCCGTGAGGCAGCAGATGTTCTCGACGCCGAACATGCTGGCGCCCACGATGTCGGCCTGCAGCGCCAACCGGTTCTTGTCGCGGCAGACGACCTGCATGACCGCCTCGGCCCCGAGCCTGGTCATAGCGACGGCCATCGCGACGTTGGACGCGTGGGCATGGGCTGCCGTGTTGTCCGTCGCGTTGATCGCGTCGACCCACGGCGTCAGGTTGTCCAGGTGCCGCTGCACCGCGGCGAACCCGCCCGTGTCGATCATCGGCATCTCAGCGGTGACGATGCGCGCCCCCGGCGTGCCCACGAGGGTCTCCAGCCGGCTCATCGGCGAGCCCAGCCCGGCGGCGTGCGGCGGTCGCGACCGGTCGCGAAGTTGATCCACGACGACCCGCCCTCGAGCCGGTTGTCGACCGGAGGCCGCAGCTGGTTGAACTCGTCACGCCAGGCCCGGGGGAGGCCCGGCATCGACACGGACCGCTCGTACGCCTTGAGCCACACGCAGCGCATCGTCGGGTCGACCTCGCACTGACCGTCCTCGCGCACGCCCCCGCACGGCCCGTTGCGCAACGTCTTCGGGCAGTTCATCGGGCACGTCATGCCGGTCGAGTGCAGCACGCACTGGCCGCACATCTGGCAGCCCCACACGGGTCCCTTGACCGCGTGCTCGACGAGCGGGAGGAGCTTCACGGTCGAGTCACAGTGGGTTCACAGCTGGCTTCATGGGCGCTACGCGTGCGACAGCGCGCGCCGCTGCTCGATCAGGCGCTTGGCCAGCTTGACCGCCTGCGAGGCGTCGGAGGCGTAACCGTCGGCGCCCACCGCGTCGGCGTACTCCTGTGTCACGGGCGCGCCGCCGACCATGACGATCACCTTGTCGCGGAGGCCCGCCTTCTCGAGCGCGTTCATGTTGGCCTTGAACATGGGCATCGTCGTCGTCAGGAACGCGGAGAAGCCCACGATGTCCGGCTGGTGCTCCTCGATCGCTGCGATGAACTTCTCCGGTGCCACCTGCACGCCGAGGTCGATGACCTCGAAGCCGGCGCCCTCGAGCATGATGTTGACGAGGTTCTTGCCGATGTCGTGGACGTCGCCCTTGACCGTACCCATCACGAACTTGCCGATCGTCTCGGCGCCGGTGAGGGCGAGCAGCGGGCGCAGCACCTCGAGCGCACCGGCCATCGCCTTGCCGGCGATGAGCATCTCGGGCACGAAGAAGTCGCCGCGCTCGAACCGTGCGCCGACCTCCTCGAGCGACGGGATGAGTGCGTCGAACAGCAGCTCCTCCGGNCCGAGGCCTTCCGCCAGACCCCGGTTGGTCAGCTCGAGCACGGCTGGGGCGTTGCCCAGCAGCGTCTCGTCGTACAGGGCCTTGAGGATCTCCTCGTGCGTCATGCGGCGCCTTCCTTGACTGCTCGTGCGGGGGGCTGGAATCCGAGTGCGACCGACAGCGCGTGCGCCTCGCCCGCGACCATCGCGGCGATCTTGACGGTGCGGTCGGGCGTGAGACGTACCGACGGGCCGGAGACCGAGACGGACGCGACGACGACACCGTCGCTCCCGCGCACCGGTGCGGCGATGGCGACCAGCCCGGGCTCGAGCTCCTCGTCGGCCACCGCATAGCCGCGGCGCCGGACGAGGTCGAGGTCGGCTGCCAGGGCGTCGCGGGTGAGGATCGTCCGTGGCCCGCGCTGGTCGAGCCGGCCCTTGGGCAGCTCGGCGACGTCGTAGGCGAGGAACACCTTGCCCAGGGCGGAGCAGTGGAACGGGACGGCCAGGCCGACCCAGTTCGTCGCGCCCAGCATGTACCGGCTGTCGACCTGGGCGATCTGCTCGACGACCCCGCCGCCGGGGATCGCCAGGTTGACCGTCTCGCCCGTACGGCGGCTCAGCGTCTCGAGGAACGGCCCNGCCGTCTCGATCAGGTCGTCGGTGCTGCTGGACCTGCGAGCGAACCGGGTGACNACAGGTCCGGGCCGGAATGCGCCGTCGCGGTCGCGCTCGACGAGCCCTTGCCGCTCGAGCGCGTTGAGCAGCCGCGAGGCGGTGCTCTTGGGCAGCTCGGCGCCCTCGGTCAGTGCCCCGAACGACACCGGCTCGGCGGCGTCGATGACCCGTACGAGCAGCTGGGCGGCGCGGTCGACCGCCTGCGTACCCGTCTGCGTNGCCGTCACCTGACCCCTCTCGCCCGAGAGACCCTTGCGGCCCTCAGAAATAAGTTCCACATCATGGAACTACTGTTCCAGACCTTGATAGTAGGATCGCGCCGAATCGAGCGTCAAGGGCCGTCACCCGGAGGGAAGCGCATGTTCGTCAACAAGATGCCGCGGTACGAGATCCTGTCGGACGACGCCATGGCGGTCCTCGACAAGGGCTGGCGGCGCATCGTCTCCGAGATCGGCATCGAGTTCATGAAGCCCGAGGCCATCGAGCTGTTCCGCGCGGCCGGCCAGACCGTCGAGGACAACAACGTGAAGTTCGACCCCGACTGGGTCCTCGAGCAGGTGGCCAAGGCGCCGCGGGAGTTCGACGTCCAGGCGCGCAACCCGGACCACACCGTGCACATCGGTGGCGACAGCATGGTCTTCAGCTGCGTCTACGGACCACCGTTCGTCCGCGAGGGCGACGTGCGGCGCGACGCGACCATGGAGGACTTCCGCAGGTTCACCAAGCTGGCGCAGGTGTTCCCCGAGCTGGACAGCGCGGGCGGCGTCATCTGCGAGCCCAACGACACGCCGCTCGACTCGCGGCACCTGGACATGCTCTACGCGCTGATGACGCTCACCGACAAGATCTACATGGGCAACGTCGTCTCCGGCGTCAACGCGCGCGACACCATCGCGATGAGCGAGATCCTCTTCGGTGGCCGGGCGGCGATCGAGGAGACCCCGGTCTGCATCTCCCTGATCAACTGCAACTCGCCGCTGCGCTGGGACGACCGCATGCTCGACGCGATGTGGGAGTACAACCTCGCGATGCAGCCGGTGGTCATGACGCCCTTCCTGCTGATGGGCGCGATGTCGCCGGTGACCATCCCCGCGACGCTGGTCCAGCAGATGGCCGAGGCGCTGACCGGGATCGCTCTGACTCAGCTGGTCCGCCCGGGCTGTCCGGTCATCTTCGGGTCGTTCCTCTCCAACATCGACATGCAGTCGGGCTCCCCCCAGTTCGGTACGCCGGAGTCGGGCATCGGGCTGCTCTGCACCGGCCAGATCGCGCGGCACTTCGGGCTGCCGTGGCGGTCGGGCGGCGGCCTCAACTCCAGCCAGACCGCCGACGCGCAGTCCGCGTACGAGGCGATGATGACGATGATGCCGACCTTCCTCGCCGGCGCGAACTGGGTGATGCACACGGCCGGCTGGCTCGAGGGCGGCCTCGTCAGCGGCTACGAGAAGTTCATCGTCGACATCGAGATCCTGCGGATGCTCATCAAGGAGTTCACGCCGCTGGAGATCGACGAGGCCTCGCTCGCGTTCGGCGCGCACCTGGAGGTCGGCGCCGGTGGGCACTTCCTCGGCGCAGCGCACACGATGGAGCGGTTCCGTACCTGCTTCTACCGCCCGCTGCTCTCGAACTCGGAGAACTTCGACCGCTGGACGCGGAACGGCAGCAAGGACGCTGCTGTACGAGCCCGGGACATCTACACCAAGAAGCTCGAGGAGTACGAGGCGCCCGCGCTCGACGACGGCGTGCGGACCGAGCTGGAGGCCTATGTCGTACGCCGCCGCGCCGAGCTCGGCGACTGACTTGGACGATCGGTTGNACCTGCTGNGGAACGGGAGGCGGACAGTGAACCTGGCGGACTACGACGCGCTGAGCTTCGACTGCTACGGCACGTTGATCGACTGGGAGGCGGGGATCACTGCGGTGCTGCGGCCCTGGGCCGCCGCGCACGGCCTCGCCCTCGACGACGAGGCGCTGCTCCTCGCGTACGCCGACCGCGAGGCCCAGGCGGAGGACGAGCACCCAGCCGAGCTGTACCCCGACATCCTGGCCCGCGCCATGACGGCGATGGGCGCGGTGCTGGGCACGGAGGTGACTCCCGGCGAGGCGGCCGGGCTCGGGCGGTCGGTGCCGGACTGGCCGGCCTTCCCCGACGCGCACGACGCGCTGGTGTCGCTGGGCAGCCGATACCGATTGATCATCCTGTCCAACGTCGACCGCACGTCTTTTGCGGCGAGCAACGCCCGGCTGGACGTGACCTTCGACGCGATCGTCACGGCGCAGGACGTGGGCTCGTACAAGCCGTCGCACCGCAGCTTCGACGCGTTGCTCGCCAAGGCGGCCGAGCTCGGCGTCGGTGAGGGGCGGCTGCTGCACGTGGCGCAGAGCCTGTTCCACGACCACGTACCCGCCAAGGCCTACGGGTTGCCCACGGTGTGGATCAACCGACGCCACGACCGGCCCGGGCTCGGCGCGACCCCTCAGGCCGCCGACGTGACCCCAGACTGGGTGTTCCCGTCGATGGCGGCCTTCGCTGCGGCGGCGGCGGGGGCGGAAGCCGAAGACGTCGCCCGCTGATGCGGCCCCAGCTGCGTGCCTTCAGCACCGCGGACGTCGAGCCGGCCGGCCGCTTGCTCGCGATCCGGCACGGCGCACATCGCCGGCGCGCCCCACAGCTGCCGGAACGCTACGAGGACCCGATCGCCGCGACCGCCGAGGTGGCAGCCGCGTGGTCGACGGGCGGTGCCTCAGGCGCCGTCGCGACGGCGCCGGACGGTCGGCTGCTCGGCTACCTTCTGGGCGCGCCGAAGACCTCCGCCGTCTGGGGTGCGAACGTGTGGGTCGAGGCCGCCGGCCTCGCGCTCGACGCGGCGGCCGACGCAGAGCTGGCCCGAGACCTGTACGCCACGGCAGCGACCGGGTGGGTCGAGGCGGGCCGTCTCGCGCACTACGTCCTCCTGCCGTCGTACGACACGGCCATGGTCGACGCCTGGTTCCGGCTCGCGTTCGGCCTGCAGCACGTGCAGGCGATCCGGGCGCCGGCCCCGGTCGCCCCGCCCGCGCACGGGCTGGTCGTGCGCCGGGCGACACGGGCGGACATCCCCGTCCTCGCACGTCTGGACCAGCTGCTGTCCGAGCATCAAAGTCGCTCGCCGGTCTTCTCGGCGGCGCCCCCCGACACGATCGACGAGCGCCTCGCGGACTGGGAGGAGTCGTTCGACGACCCCGACTACGTGACCTTCGTCGCGGAGCGGGCGGGCGCCGTCGTCGCGTCGGCGGTCGGGTGCGGGCTGGAGAAGTCCTCGGCGCACACGGGGCTGGCGCGTCCCGAGGACGCCGCCTTCCTCGGGTTCGCCGCAGTGCTGCCCGCGGAGCGGGGGACAGGGGCCGGCCGGGCTGTGGGCGACGCGGTGATCGCCTGGGCGGCTGGGGCGGGCCGCGCGAGCGTGGTCACCGACTGGCGCGCCACGAACCTGCTCTCGTCGCGTACCTGGCCGCGGCTCGGCTTCGAGCCGACCTTCCTCCGCGTACACCGGTTCGTCGGGTACTAGGTGGACAGTTGTGGCCGGTAGATCAAACGAATCGTCAGGCTGACGGCGCGGACCTAGCGGAAGACGACGGTGCGGTGGCCGTTGAGCAGCACCCGGTTCTCGGTGTGCCACTTGACCGCGCGGGCCAGGGCCTGGCACTCGACGTCGCGTCCAGCGGCCACCAGCTGTTCGGTGTCCACGGAGTGGTCNACCCGCGCGACCTCNTGCTCGATGATCGGGCCCTCGTCGAGGTCGGCCGTCACGTAGTGCGCGGTCGCGCCGATCAGCTTGACCCCGCGGGCGTGCGCCTGGTGGTAGGGCTTGGCGCCCTTGAAGCTCGGCAGGAACGAGTGGTGGATGTTGATCGCGCGGCCCTCGAGCTGCTTGCACAGGTCGTTGGACAGCACCTGCATGTACCGCGCGAGCACGACCAGGTCGATGCTCAGCTCGTCGACCAGCGACAGCAGCTGCGCCTCGGCGTCGGACTTGGTCTCGGCGGTGACCGGGACGTGGTGGAACGGGACCCCGTAGGTGGCCGCCAGACCCTCGAAGTCGCGGTGGTTGGACACGATCGCCGGGATCTCGATGGCCAGTCCGCCGACGCTGTACCGGAACAGCAGGTCGTTGAGACAGTGACCGAACTTGGACACCATGATCAGGATCCGCTGCTTGGCCGCGGCCTCCTGCAGGTGCCAGCTCATCTGGAAGCTGTCGCCGACCCAGCCGAAGTCGCCGCGCAGGTCGGCCAGGTCGACCGCCGGGTCGGCGCTCTCGAAGTGGACGCGCATGAAGAACACCCCGGTGTCCCGGTCGCCGTACTGCTGGCTCTGCACGATGCTGCAGCGATGCTGGACGAGGAAGCTCGAGACGGCGTACACGATCCCGGGCACGTCGGCGCAGGACAGCGTGAGCACGAACTCCGGCGGCGCCGATCCGGGGGTCGCTCGCGCGGGGGTGGGCGGGCTCGTGGTCATGGCGGTTCCTCGGGGGCTGGGCAGGCGAGACTGAATGGTCGTTCAGGATAGGGCATGCGCGGCGGCGTGTCCTGCACCAAGCATGCCCGTTGCTTCGCCCTGCGCGTACGGTTGCCCCATGAGCAACAGCGCGGTGAGCGCCGGTACGGCCGCGCGCGCTCTCTCGAACGGCGCCGCCGTTCAGTCGGTCGACCGGGCGATCACCGTCCTGGAGATCCTCGCACGCCGCGGCGAGACCGGGGTGACCGAGATCGCCGCCGAGCTCGGGGTGCACAAGTCCACGGCGTTCCGGCTGGTCTCCGTGCTCGAGAACCGCGGATTGGTCGAGCAGCACGCCGACCGCGGGAAGTACCGGCTCGGGCTCGGGCTCGTGCGGCTCGCCGGCGCGACCACGGCACGGCTCGACCTGACCCAGCAGGGGCGACCGGTGTGCGAGGCCCTGGCCCGAGAGGTCGGCGAGACCATCAACATCGCGATCCTCTCCGGCCACGACGCGCTCTACCTCGACCAGGTGGCCGGCACCTCGGCGCTGCAGATGCACAACTGGGTCGGCCAGCGGATCCCGCTGCACTGCACCTCCAACGGCAAGGCGCTCATCGCGTACCTGCCGGAGGAGCGGCAGCGGGCCCTGCTGGTGGAGCCCCTCGTGCGGTTCACCGACCGTACGATCACCGACGTCGACGACCTGCTCGAGGAGCTCGGGCAGGTCCGCCTCCTCGGCTACGCAACGGCGTTCGAAGAGCTCGAGCAGGGGCTGATCGCGGTGGCCTCGCCCATCCGCGACCTGAGCGGCAACGTCGTGGCCTCGCTCAGCGCGTCGGGGCCGGTGTTCCGGCTGGAGCGCGAGCGCATCCCGGCCCTGGGCGCCGCCGTGCGCGCCGGGGCAGAGGAGATCTCGCGGCGCCTGGGCTCGTCAGCGGGCTGAGCCGGTCGGGTGCCTCGCGACATCTGCAAGCGCTGACATCGGGGGTACTCGTTCTGGATCCCCGCATGCGTGCCACAGTCGTGCCCGTGCCAGAGTGTTCGGCGTCACCGGGGCCCCGCCCCGCCTGGGCGAAGGGGCGCGCATGACCAAGTACGTCTACGACTTCGCCGAGGGCGGCAAGGATCTCAAGGACCTGCTCGGCGGCAAGGGTGCCAACCTCGGTGAGATGACGCTGCTCGGGCTGCCCGTGCCTCCCGGGTTCACCATCACGACCGAGGCATGCCGTGCCTACCTCGACTCCGGGGCCGAGCCGCCGGAGCTGGCCGCCGAGGTCGAGCAGCACCTCACCGCGCTCGAGGCCGTGATGGGCCGCCGGCTCGGCGACGCGGTCGACCCGCTGCTGGTCTCCGTACGGTCGGGGGCGAAGTTCTCGATGCCCGGGATGATGGACACGGTCCTCAACATCGGGCTCGGCCGTGGCTCCATCGACGGCCTGGCGCGGCAGTCCGGCGACCCGCGCTTCGCGTGGGACTCCTACCGCCGCCTGGTCCAGATGTTCGGGCGTACCGTCCTCGGCGTCGAGGGCTCGGCCTTCGAGGACGCGCTCGCCGCGGCCAAGGGGGCCAAGGGCGCGTCGACGGATCTCGAGCTGGACGTCGACGACCTCGAGAAGCTGGCCGGCGAGTTCGAGCACATCGTCGCGAAGCACAGCGGGCGCGAGTTCCCCAGCGACCCGCGCGAGCAGCTGGCCCTGGCGACGCGGGCCGTCTTCGACTCCTGGAACGGCGAGCGGGCCGTGCTCTACCGGCGGCAGGAGCGCATCCCGGCCGACCTCGGTACGGCGGTCAACGTCTGCTCGATGGTGTTCGGCAACCTCGGGATGGACTCGGGTACCGGCGTCGCGTTCACGCGGGACCCGGCGTCCGGGCACCAGGGGGTTTACGGCGACTACCTGCAGAACGCCCAGGGGGAGGACGTCGTCGCCGGCATCCGTACGCCGTTGCCCCTGGCCGACCTCGAGCAGCTGGACAAGGCATCGTACGACCACCTGATGACGGTCATGGCAACGCTCGAGAACCACTACCGCGACCTCTGCGACATCGAGTTCACCATCGAGCGCGGCAAGCTGTGGATGCTGCAGACACGGGTGGGCAAGCGCACCGCGGGCGCGGCCTTCCGGATCGCGACTCAGCTCGTCGACCAGGGGCTCATCGACCTCGACGAGGCCCTGGGCAGGGTCACCGGCCAGCAGCTGATGCAGCTGATGTTCCCGCGCTTCGACTACCAGGCGGAGCGGCGGCTGCTCGCCACCGGGATGAGTGCGTCGCCGGGTGCCGCGACCGGCAAGGCGGTCTTCGACTCGCACCGGGCTGTCGAGCGGGCGGCCGCCGGCGAGCCGGTGATCCTCGTCCGACGCGAGACCAACCCCGACGACCTGGCCGGGATGATCGCCGCGCAGGGCGTGCTGACCAGCCGCGGCGGCAAGACGTCGCACGCGGCCGTCGTCGCGCGCGGCATGGGGAAGACCTGCGTCTGCGGCGCCGAGGAGCTCGAGGTCGACCTGCGGATGCGCCGCATGACCGCGCCCGGCGGCGTGATGGTGCGCGAAGGCGACGTGATCTCCATCGACGGTACGTCGGGCGCCGTCTACCTCGGTGAGGTCCCGGTCGTGCCGTCCAACGTCGTCGACCACTTCGAGGGCGTCGAGGGTTCCGGCTCGGTCGACGTGGAGCTCGTCGCAGCCGTCGAGCGGCTGATGCAGCACGCCGACTCCAAGCGCCGACTCGGTGTGCGCGCCAACGCCGACACCCCCGAAGACGCCTTGCGGGCGCGCCGGTTCGGCGCCCAGGGCATCGGGCTGTGCCGTACCGAGCACATGTTCCTCGGTGACCGCCGCGAGTACGTCGAGCGGCTGATCCTCGCCGAGGACCACACCGAGCAGCGGGCCGCCCTCGATGCCTTGCTACCGATGCAGCGCGACGACTTCGTCGGCATCCTCGAGGCGATGGACGGGTTGCCCGTCACGATCCGCCTGCTCGACCCGCCGCTGCACGAGTTCCTCCCCGACTTCACCGAGCTGTCGGTGCGCGTCGCGGTGCTCGAGGCCCGCCACGAGCCGCACGACGCCGAGCTCCGGCTCCTGGTGGCGAGCCAACGGCTGCACGAGCAGAACCCCATGCTCGGCCTGCGTGGCGTGCGCCTCGGCCTCGTCGTACCCGGCCTGTTCGCGCTGCAGGTACGCGCCATCGCCGAGGCGACCGTCATCCGGCTCGCCGCCGGGGGCGACCCGAGGCCGGAGATCATGATCCCGCTGGTCGGCGCGGTGCAGGAGCTTGAGCTGGTGCGCGACGAGGCCGAACGCGTCCTGCGCGATGTCTCGACCGAGTCCGGGGTCGAGGTNCGCTGCGAGATCGGCACGATGATCGAGCTGCCGCGCGCGGCNCTCACCGCNGACGAGATCGCGCGGGCGGCCGACTTCTTCTCGTTCGGTACCAACGACCTCACCCAGATGACCTGGGGCTTCTCCCGTGACGACGTCGAGTCGGCCTTCTTCGGCGACTACCTGGAGAAGGGCATCTTCGGCGTCTCGCCGTTCGAGACCTTGGACGTCGACGGCGTCGGGCAGCTCGTCCGCATGGCCTGCGAGCGCGGCCGGTCGGTGAACCCGACGATCAAGCTGGGCGTCTGCGGCGAGCACGGTGGCGACCCCGAGTCGGTGCACTTCTTCCACGACGTCGGCCTGGACTACGTGTCCTGCTCGCCGTTCCGGGTACCAGTCGCTCGGCTGGAGGCCGGCCGTGCGGCCACCAGCAGCGGCGGCAGCGACAGCCGCTAGCCGCCGGCGGCCGTGAGCTTGGCGCTCTGCGCGACGGCCACGATGTCGACGACGGCCGCGTAGGGACCCTGGCCCTGGCTGACCGGCAGCTCGATGAGGACCCGACTGCCGATGGGCAGCCCGATCAGCCCGTCGAAGACACCCGTCGACCCGGTCTGCCCGACGTTGACCCCCGCGGGCGACTTGTCCGTCCAGGTGGACGCGACGGCCGCGCCGGTCCAGTCGACGACCTGGTACTGCACGATGACGAGCTCCTTGCCGACGACCGGGCCGCTGCCCTTGGCGAGCAGCCGGGTGCTCTGCTTGGTCGGTTTGGCGAGCTTGGCCGGGATCTTGATCGTTGGCTGGGTCGCGAGCGCACCGGTGATCGTCGGCAGGCCGGCAACCGCGGGCTGGACCTTTGCGTGCGCGTCTGCCACGGCGGCCCCGGAGTATGACGACACGATGTCGACCACGAAGACGAGCGTGTCCGTGCCCTTGATGCCCGCACTGGTGTTGCCCGCCGAGCCGTAGCCCTCCGTCGGCGGCAGGCTGATGAGGACGCGCGTGCCTGCCTTCATGCCGACGAGCGTGTCGTCCCACCCCTGGATGACCTTGCCCACGCCGATCGTGAAGCCGACCGGCTGGCCGCGGTCGTAGGAGTTGTCGAACGCGGTCTTGGCACCCCAGACCACGCCGTAGTAGTCGGCGACGAGCAGGTCGTCCTTGCCGACGGCGGGGCCGCTGCCCTGCGTGAGGATCTTCCGCTCGAGCTGCGTGGGCGCCTTCGAGGTGGGGAACGTGATCGCCGGCTTGTCACCGTACGAACCCGTGACCGTTGGGACGGTCGACCCGGTCCAGTCGACCGGAACCATCGGCCCCGTGGAGGTGGCGCTGGGCGTCGGCGTGTGGCTCGCGCTGGCGGTGGACTTGCCGCTGCAGCCGGCGAGGGCGACGGCGACGGACAGAGCCAGGACGAGCGGGATCAGAGGGCGACGCACGAGTACCTCAGGTCATCGGGGGAGGGATGCCCGACAACGTTAGCCCGACCGCGGCCGAACGGACGAACTGCAGCCTGGGAGTTGGCTAAGAACTCTGCGCCGCGGCAAGGCGGCGAAACCCCTCGTCGAGATCGACCAGCGGTCTCCAGTGCAGCGCGGCGCGCGTCTCGCGCAGGTCGAACCAGTGGGCCGTCGACAGCTGCTCGGCGAGGAACCGGGTCATGGGCGGGTCGTCCGTCCGCCGGAGGCCGGCCCACGCCAGCTCGGCGAGGGCGCCGCCGGCACGGGCGACCAGGTACGGCACGTGCCGGCGCGGCCCCGGCGCCCCGGCTGCCGTACAGATCCGTTCGACCAGCTCCGCGAGGGGGCGCGGCTGCCCGTTCGAGACGACGAAGGCGCGGCCCCGCACGGCCTCGGCGCGGTCGAGCGCGGCCAGGATCGCGTCCACCGCGTTGTCGACGTACGTGGTGTCGACGAGGCAGGTGCCGCGACCGACCAGCGCCAGCCGACCGGCCTTGGCCCGCTGCACGATGCGCCCGACCAGCTGGGTGTCGCCCGGCCCCCAGACCAGGTGCGGGCGAACGGCGACGACGGCGAGGTCGTCGCTGCTAGCGGCGAGGGCGAGCCGTTCGGCCATGGCCTTGCTGCGCGCGTAGTGGCCGCCGGCGTGGTCGGGATCGGCCGGTGTCGCCGCGGCGCCGACGAGCGAGCGGCCGCTGTGGGCGACCGAGGGCGAGCTGATATNGACGACCCGGCCGGCGCCGGCGGCGCGCGCGGCGGCGAGCACGTGCGCCGTGCCGTCGACGTTGACCGCGGCGAACGCCGGCCAGCGGCCGGTTATCGACACCCGCGCCGCGAGGTGGACGATCGCGTCCTTGCCCCCGGCGGCGGCGCTCACCGCAGCCGCGTCGGTGACGTCGCCGAGCCGTTCGGCGCAATCGAGGCCAGCCGGCCGGCGCTGGAGCACCGTCACCTCGTCGCCTCGGGCGAGCAGCGCGGTGGCGACGGCCCGCCCGAGCAAGCCGCTCGCCCCGGTGACCAGCACCTTCACGAGTGGCCCACGAGCGGCTGCCTGACCTGGCTCATGCCAGCCTGGTCGGACGGCCGCCGGCGAGCACCCGCCCGGCCCACGCCCCGACGCGTACCCGGTCGATCTTCGAGTTGTGCCGGATGTCGACGGGCAACGCGGGTACGACGAGGACAGCGGCGAGCTCGACCCCGCCCGCGCCCCCCGTACCGGCCGCCGCCGCGCGCACCGACGAGGCGAGGTCGTGCGCAGCGAGGCCGCCGTGGCCGTGCGCAGCCGCCGGACCAGCCGCGAGGGTGACCACCGCGACGACAGCTTGGGTACCCGCCGGCCCAACGCCCACGACGGCGGCGGTCGCCACGGCCGGCAGGGCCTCGATCCGCTGCTCCACGCCTACCGGCGTGACCACTCCCTCGGCTGACGTGACGACGTGCCCCAGCCGCCCCTCGACCCACAGCCGGCCGTCGTCGTCGAGATGCCCGACGTCCCCCGTTCGGTGCCAGTGCCGGTCGCCCTCGCCGTCCGTGCTCGCGTCGTCGGTCACCCACAGCCGGTCGTACCGGTCCTTGACGTGGGCGGCGCTGACGCAGATCTCGCCGGTGACGCCGGGCTTGTCGGTCGTGGTGTCGCCCGGTCGGCCGAGCCCGTCGAGCGGGCGCAGGGCGACCACCACCCCGACCATCGGGCGGCCCACGCAGACCCCGTTGCCGGGGCCCGCCGCCTCGATCTCGTCGAGGGTGACGTCGGCCACCGGCAGCACCTCGGTCATCCCGTACGGCGTGTGCAGCTCGGCGTGGGGGACGAGCCGGGAGGTGGCGCGCAGGAGGCTGGCTGGGACGGGGGCGCCCGCGCTCAGCAGCAGGCGTACCCGCTGCAGTGCCGTGCGCTGCGCGGGGGTCATGAAGTCGGCGGTGGCGACGACGTTGACGAGGGCGGCCGGTGAGCCGAAGACGAGGGTGGCGTCGACCGCGGCAGCCGCGTCGGCCAGGGCCTGCGCGTCGAGGGTCGACGGGGCGGTGACGTCCATGGCGGGGACCACCGAGGCGATGCCGAGGGCGGGACCGTAGAGCGCGAAGGGCGCGAAGGCTGCGACCAGCCGGTCGTCGGCCGTGATCCCGTACGACGCGACGAGGAGGTCGCGCTGGGCCTCCAGCTGGCGGTGCCGGTAGACGACGCCCTTCGCCGGCCCGGTGGCGCCGGAGGTGAACAAGATCGCGGCCTCGTCGTCGCCGCCCGGCGCCGGCGGATCGGGGAGGCCCCGGCCGCGGCGGGCGATGTCGGCGAGGGTGGTGCGCGCGCCGACCGCGCGCAGCGTCGCGCGCGATGCGGCGCCGACTGCGACGACGTCCCCTGGCCAGCGGAGCGCGCGTGCCGCCGCGAGGGCCTTCGGGATGCCGATGACGTGCCTCGGCCCGGCTCCGCGCAGGGCGCGCGACATGCCGCGCAGGCCGAGCCCGGCGTCGGCCAGGACGATCACCGCGCCGATGCGCCAGCAGGCGTAGACGGCGGCCGCCAGGTCGATGCCGGGGGGTACCAGCAGCGCGACGCGGTCGCCCGGCTCGACCCCGTGCGCCACGAGCCCGGCCGCGAGCTCGCGCGTCTGTGCGGCCAGCTCCTCGAACGTGACCGTCCGACCCTCGGCGGCCGGCCCTCGGCGGGTACGTCCCGCCATCTCGACGATGGCCGGCTCGCTTCCGCGCACACCTGCTTCGGCCCGTTCGTCGAGAGCCGTCCACAGCGCCCGGCGCCGGCCGCCGTCCCCCGCCGCGGAAGCAGGGGCGGGAGCGGGGACGGGGGCGACGCGGCGGGGGAGCCAGGTGGCGATGGCGCCGGCGACGTCGCGGTCCTCGACGACGAGGTGCCCGGCGCCCTCGTACCGGTGGACCTCCGCCTGCGGCAGCCGCTCGACGAGGTCGCGCAGGTAGCGGTCGGAGAACACCGGGTCGCGCGGACCCCAGAGCAGCAGCACCGGTATGTCGGCCAGCGACCCCAACCCCTCGGCGATGGCGTCGAGGGTGGGCTGCGTGGGGTGCGTGG
>JGI24140J50213_10000093_pt1 | contig 37251 bp, 38 predicted proteins | sample BarGraIncu00222A_FD_50213 | JGI IMG/M metagenome (IMG submission 50213)
GGCATCGTCTTCATCGATCTGGCGATCGCGCAGATCGCCGGCCTCGGCGTCATCGCCGCCGACACCTTCGGCCTGCCCGAAGGCGGCGTCGCGGTGCAGGCGTCGGCCGTCAGCGCGGCGCTGCTCGGCGCATGGCTGCTCACCTGGACCGAGCGTCGCGCCGGGCAACAGCAGGAAGCGCTGATCGGCGTCATGTTCATCCTCGCCGCGTGCGGCGGCATCCTGCTCCTGTCGAGCAACCCGCACGGCGGCGAGCACCTGAAGGACCTGCTCGTCGGCCAGATCCTCTGGGTCAACACGACGCAGCTGCTCTGGCTCGGTGGCCTCTCGGCGCTGCTGCTCGCGGCGCTGTGGCTCGGCGGGGTCGAACGCCTGGGTCGCTTCGGCTTCTACGGCGCCTTCGCGTTGGCCGTGACCGCGTCGGTGCAACTCGTCGGCGTCTACCTCGTGTTCTCGAGCCTCATCATCCCGGCGCTCGCGACGCGTGCGCAGCGCGGGCGCCGGCGGCTGGGAGTCGCCTATGCGCTCGGCGCGCTCGGCTACGCGCTCGGCCTGGCGCTGTCGGCGCTGTTCGATCTTCCCTCGGGAGCGGTGATCGTCTGGACGCTGGCGGCGTGCGCGATGATCGGCACGCTGTTCAGCGCGACGCCGGCTCTTCGGGCTGCAGCGTGAAGGTGAAGTCGAGGGTGTGATAGGGGCCCTCGAGCTCCGCCCCATGCGGGCCGGTCCTCGCGGCGTGGCGGACGTACTCGGTAACGAGCGACTCGCGCACGCCGAACACGACGTCGCCGTCGAGGTACGGATCGCCGGCGCGAAAGACGTGCGTCGTCAAGGTCCGGTAGCCGGGCGCCTGGATCCGGAAGTGCACGTGCGCCGGCCGCCACGGATGGCGGCCGCTGGCAACGAGCATCCGGCCGACCGGTCCGTCGGTCGGAACCGGGTAGGCGACCGGCAGCACACTGCGAAATCGGACGCGGCCGTTCGCGGCGCTCCGCAGGACGCCGCGCGCGCGATGCGCGGCGAGGTCCTTGTACTGGACGTCGTAGTAGCCGTCTTCGTCGGCCTGCCAGACGTCGACCATCGCGCCTGCGATCGCTTCGCCTTCGTTGCCACGGATCGTGCAGTCGACGAACAGCGGCTCGCCCGGAGCGCCGTTGCCGATGTCGGCGCCGTTGTCGTAGTGCGGCGCCGACTCGACGTGGAACGGCCCGAACACGGTCGCCTCGGTCGCCCCGGCGGGAAGGCTGTGGTTTAGCGCCACCGTCAGCATCGAGACGCCGAGCGTGTCGGACAGCAGGATGAACTCCTGGCGCTTGTCGCTGCACATGTGGCCGGTCGCAGTGAGGAACTCGATGCCGCGCAGCCACTCGTCCTCGGTCAGGCGCGTCTCGCGAACGAAGCCGTGCAGGTGCCGAACCAGCGAGGTCAGCAGCTCCTTGAGGCGCGCGTCGGTGCAGCCTTCGAAACGGGCGACGACGGCATCGGTGATGTTGTGTTCGGTGATGTTGCGCATGGTGCGGATCTCGATTCGGTCGGGGTTCGAAGGCTCAAAGGCGCAGCCGCCGCTGCGTCGAAAACACGCTCCAGCCGAAGCGTTGCTGGGCCCAGCCCCACAGGCCCTGCTTGAAGAAGATCGTCACGACGATGGCTAGCCCGCCCAGGCCGAGCAGGTACCAGGTGCCGTAGTCGCTGAAGAGCTTGTTCAGCGCCCAGAAGATCAGGACGCCGACGATCGGCCCTTCGATGCGGCCGATACCGCCGATCACGACCATGAAGATCGCGAACGCCGTCCAGTTGACGCTGAACGCGGCGTCCGGGCTGATGCGCAGGTTGCCGACGAAGTAGAGCGCCCCGGCCAGGCCGCAGCCGAAGGCGGCGACGACGTAGACGGCGAGCTTCATGCCGCGCACGTCGATGCCTTGCGATTCGGCGGCGACTTCGTTGTCGCGGATCGCGAGCAGCGCCAGTCCGTTCTTGCTGCGCAGGAACAGATAGACGAACGCAATCGACGCGATGACACAGGCCAGCGCCATCCAGAAGGTGGCGGTCTCGCGCGTCGCCTTCTCGATGCCTCGCAGCGCCGTCAGGCTGGTGCCCGAGCCGCCGCCGACCGCCGAGAAGTTGGCGACGCTGAGCCGGAAGACGTCGGCGATGACCCAGGTGCCGATCGCGAAGTAGCCTCCGGCGAGACGAAAGGCGATGAAGGAAACCGGGACGGCGACTGCGGCGGCGGCGAGAGCGCCGAGCGGGACGGCGACGAAGGCGTTGACTCCGGCGAAATTGCCGAGCGCGAGCATCACGTAGCCGCCGATGCCGAAGAACGCCTGCTGGCCGATCGACACCATGCCGCCGTAGCCGGCGAGCAGGTTCCACATCATCGCGAAGATGAAGTAGCAGGCGATCTCGACGAGCTCCCGCATCCAGCTCGACGCGACCTCCGCCGGCGCCCACGCCGGCAGGGTCGCCGCCAGCGCGACGAGGACGAGCCCGGTGACGAGCGCGGCGTGGCTCGTTCGTGTGCTGCGCTCGACACGCGCCAGGTCGCTGCCGTCGCGCTCTCGCGACGATGCGTGCGCTGCACTGGCGTTCATCGCTCAGCTCCTCGTCTTCGGGAACAACCCTTGCGGGCGAACGACGAGCAGCGCGAGAAAGACGATGTGGCCGAACCAGATGCCCCAGCCCGGGTCGAGGCGAAAGCCGATCTGCTGGGTCACGCCCAGCAGCAGCGCGCCCGCGAGCGTGCCCCAGAACGAGCCCATTCCCCCCATGATCACGGCCTCGAAGGCAAAGAGCAGGAGGACCGGGCCGTCGGCCGGCGAGACCGTCGTTCGCATCGCCTGCAGCACCCCGGCGACGGCGATCGGCACGAAGGCGATCGCCGTCGCGAGGGCATAGACCTTTCTCGCGTCCAGACCCATCAGCTCGGCGATCTCCTTGTCGTCGGACACGGCGCGAAACGATCGGCCGACGGCGGTCCGCGCGAAGAGCCATTGCAGCACCGCCGTCGCGGCGACCGCTACGGCGAAGATCCCGACCGGGAGCACACCCGCCGCGAGCCCGCCGGGCAGGGCGACGCTCGCGGTGTTGAGCCCTTCGGTCTCGATCGAGCGCGGGTCGGCCGAGAACACCTCGAGCAGCAGGTTCTGGATCACGATCGACAGCCCGAAGGTGACGACGAGCGAAGGCAGCGGATCGCGGCCCAGCGTGCCGTTGAGGACCCAGCGTTGCAGCGCGTAGCCGAAGCCGAACGAGATCGGCAGCAGCAAGGCGCCGACGACGAAAGGGGCAGCGCGGCCGGCCGGGAGCAGCGGCCCGAGCGCCGCGAGGCCGGCGATCGCGGCGAAGGCGGCGAGGACGATGAAGTCGCCCTGCGCCGTATTGGTCAGGCGCATGACCCCGAACAGCAGCGACTGGCCGAGCGCGAAGAGCGCGTACAGGCCGCCGAGCAGCAGCCCTTGCAGGAGGATTTCGAGAAGGCTCAAGCTCAGATCCCGAAGTAGGCGAGCGAGATCTGCTCGCGCGTCAGCTCGGCCGACTGGCCGTGCAGCGAGACGCGGCCCTCCTGGAAGCAATAGACGCGGTGCGAAACCTGGCGCGCCATCGAGACGTCCTGCTCGACGACGGCGATGCTCATTCCTTCGGCGCAGATCGCCGGCAGCGCGTCGTAGATCTCCTTGATGACGATCGGCGCGAGTCCCAGGCTCAGCTCGTCGCAGAGCAGCAGGCTCGGGTTGCTCATCAGGGCGCGGCCGATCGCGACCATCTGCTGCTGGCCGCCGGAGAGCGCCGTCGCCGGCTCGGCGCGCTTGTCGGCGAGGATCGGAAAGAGGCGATAGATGCGTTCGAGATGCCAGGGCCCGCGCCGCTTCGCGGTCGCCCCCATCTTCAGGTTCTCCTCGACCGACAGGCTCGCGAACAGGCGCCGGCCCTCGGGAACGAGGGCGATGCCGCGGCGCACGATCTCGGCCGGCGGAAGGCCGCCGATCGCCGCGCCCCCGAAGTGGATCTGCTCGCGCTCGCTCTTGACGAGCCCGGTGAGCGACTTCATGAAGGTGCTCTTGCCGGCGCCGTTGGCGCCGATGACGGCGACGATCTCGCCCGCCGAGAGCTCGAAGTCGATGCCGAAGAGCGCTTGCGCGTCGCCGTAGAAGGCGACCAGGCCGGTCGTTTCGAGCAGTCGAGTCATGCGCTCACACCTCGAGCCCCATGTAGACGCGCCGTACCTCGGCGTCGGCCATCACCGCATGCGGATCGCCCTCGGCGAGCTTGCAGCCGAAGTTGATGACGAAGAGGCGGTCGGCCAGCGCCAGCAAGGCGCGGACGACGTGCTCGATCCAGATCATGGTCACACCCGAAGCCTTGATGCGCTTCAGCTCGGCGACGAGCGCCGCCGCCTCGTGCTCGGTCAGGCCGCCGGCGATCTCGTCGAGGAGCAGCAGCTTGGGCCGCGTCGCCAGCGCCCGCGCCAGCTCGAGGCGCTTGCGGTCGAGCAGCGTCAGGCCGCCGGCCGGCTTGTTGGCCTGCGCCACGAGGCCGGTCTGGTGCAGCACGCCCTGCGCCGTGTCCCAGGCTTCGCGCTCGGGTTGGCGACCGCCGAAGCACGCGGCAGTGACGAGGTTCTCGAACACCGTCATGTGCGCGAACGGCTGCGGCACCTGGTAGCTGCGACCGAGGCCGAGGCGGCAGCGCTGGTGCGGCTTCAGCGCCGTGATGTCGCGCCCGTCGTAGACCACGCTGCCGCGGTCGCAGCGCACGTCGCCCGAGATCAGGTTGAAAAGCGTCGTCTTGCCGGCGCCGTTCGGCCCGAGGATGCCGAGCGTCTCGCCCTCGGCGACCGCGAGCGAGATGTCGTCCGTGACCTTGAGCGCGCCGTAGGACTTCGCGACCGAATGCAGCGCGAGCAGCGACATCGACGATCCGTCCGCGGGCCCGGGCGACCTGCTCTCACATCGCCCGCATCGTTCCTCCGGTCGGGATGTTCTTCGCTGCTTCGTCGTTGACGATCGTCAGCTCCATCTTGTACTTCTTGCCCTTGCCCCACTGGCCGAGGACGAGCGGCGTCTTGCTGACGTTCTTGAACGGGCCGGGGCCGCCCCACTTCACCGGGCCGACGACGGTGCTCATGCTCGTCGCCGCGACGGCGTCGCGGACGTCCTTCGCGCCCAGGCTCTTGCTCCGCTTGAGGGCGTCGGCGGCGACTTCGAAGAGCGCGTGGGCGAAGCCGATCGGCTGCGTCCACTGCTTCTTCGCACCGGCTTCGTATGCGTCGGCGAGCGCCTTCGCGCTCTGCTTGGTGAGCGACGAGGTGAACGGATGCGACGGGCTCCACCATACCTCGGTGGTGAGGCCGTCACCGAGATCGCCGAGCGCTTCGATTGCGCCGGGGAAAAGCAGCGCCTTGCCCAGCGTGATGACCTTGGGCTTGAGGCCTTGCTGGCGCGCCTGCGTCAGGAAGGTCTTGGCGTCGGGCGGAATGACGACGCCGGTGACGATCTCGACGCCGTCCTTCTTGAATGCGGCGATCTGCGCCGAGAAGTCCTGCGTCCCGTTCTGGAAGCGTCCGGGGTCGGTGAGCATGTAGCCCTGTGCCGCGAGCGGCTTCGGAAAGCCGAGCTCCTTGTCGCCCCAGGCGTTCCCGTCGCCGTCGTTGGGAAAGAGGCCCCCCACCTTCTTGTTCGTCTTGACGCTGTTCCAGCCGTTCGTGAAATTCGCGATCACGTCCTCCAGGCCCCAGAACATGTGATACGTGTATTCGAAGCCCTTTGCCGGATCGCCCTTGCGGCCGAAGAACCAGGGCTGCCACGGCACGACGCTCGAGACGCAGGGCACCTGGTTCAGCTCGCAGGCGTCGCACACCGGGTTCGCGGTTTCAGGTGTTCCCGCGGTGAGCATCAAGGCGACCTTGTCCTTCAGGATCAGGTCGTTCGCGACCTCGCCGGCGCGGTTCGGGTTCGACTGGCTGTCCTTCAGGATGATCTGCACGTCGTGCTTCTTGCCGCCGATCAGGAGGCCGCCCGTGAACGCCGTCTTCATCTGGTCGATGACCCACTTGTCGGCTTCGCCGAACGGTGCGAGCGGCCCGGTCTGCGGCGAGACGTAGCCGATCTTCACCGTGTCGGCGGCGAAGGCGACTCGTGTGGCGTCGAGCGATGCCAGCGCCGCAGCGGCCTGGATGAAGGTTCTGCGATCGAGTGTCATGCGGTCTCCTCTGTGATGTTGTGGTGCGAAAAAAAANGCGGCGCCGCCTCAGCCGGGGCGCTTGCCGTCGAAGGCGTGCTGCAGCAATTCGCGGATGCTCGAGCGATCCAATGGACGCGGGTTCGGATAGGGCGTCTGCACGGCGAGATCCGCGGCGCGGTCGAGTCCGTCGGCGGGCATTCCGATGTCGCGCAGCGCGATCGGCGCGCCGTGCTCGCGTGCCAGGTTGTAGACGCCCGAGGCCGCGGCGAGCGGGCCGCCGGCGACACCGAGGGCGCGCGCGACGCGCTGCATCGCTTCAGGAGCGGCGGCGGCGTTGTAGGCCAGCGCATGCGGCAGGATCACCGTGTGCACCTCGGCGTGCGGCAGGTTGAAGGTGCCGCCCAGCGTGTGGCAGAGCTTGTGATGCAGGCCCATCGAGACGTTGCCGAGCACCGTGCCGCAGAGCCACGCCGCGTAGAGCGTGCCGCCGCGCGCCTCGATGTCGCCCGGGTTGGCGGCGAGCCGCGGTAGCGCGGCCGCCGCGGCGCGGATACCTTCTTCGGCCATCAGCGCGAGGACCGGATTGCCGTCGTGCGCATAGAGGCCTTCGGCGGCGTGCGCGATCGCGTTGAACGCGCTGGTGAGGGTCAGGCCGAGTGGCAGCGTCAGCGTCAGCTCGGGGTCGTAGATCACCGTCTTCGGCAGCACGCGCAGGTCGCGCCCGGTCTTCTTCACGCCGCCTTCTGTGAGGCCGTAGATCGGCGTCATCTCGCTGCCGGCATAGGTGGTCGGAATGGCGAGGATCGGAAAGCCGGCCTCCAGACTGGCTTCGAGCGCGATCGCCTTGCCGAGCCCGATCGTCGATCCACCGCCGATCGCGACGGCGCAGTCGGCGCCCAGGCGGCGCGCCTCTTCGCGTGCGGCACGCGCCGTCTCGATCGGCACGTGCATGCGTGCCTCAGCGTAGATGCCGGCGGCGCGCGCGCCGAGCAGCGCGGCGACGCGACGTGCGGATTCGGCCTGCTCCGGTGTCGAGAGGACGAGCGCGCGGCGCGCGCCGAGCGCCTCGATCTCGCGCCCGAGATGTCGCAACGCCCCCGCGCCGAAGACGACGCGCGACGGCTGCGCGGTGTAGGTGAAGGGCGTCATGCCGGGCCTTGCGATTCAGCGCGGGTACCAGGGCGGGATCTGCGCGTCGACGTTGACCCACACGCTCTTGACCTGCGTGTATTCGCGCATCGCGTCGAACCCCATCTCGCGGCCGTAACCCGACTGGCCGACGCCGCCGAAGGGAGACCCCGGGTTGACGCGCTTGTAGCTGTTGATCCAGACCATTCCGGCGCGCAAGTCGCGAGCGAAGCGATGGGCGCGTTGCAGGTCGCGCGTCCACAGGCCGCTGCCGAGGCCATAGTCGGTGCCGTTGGCGATCTGCAGCGCTTCGGCGTCGTCGGCGAAGGTGAGCACAGTGACGAATGGGCCGAAGACCTCTTCCTGGGCGACGCGGTCGCGAAAGCTCAACGCCTTGACGATCGTCGGCTCGACATAGCAGCCGCGCGCCAGCTCGCTCGCCGCCGGTGCCTTGCCGCCCGCGAGCACGGTGCCGCCTTCTTCGCGCGCCACGTCGACGTAGGCGAGGACACGGTCGCGGTGCTGCGCGCTCGTCAGCGGCCCCATCTCGGTCGCCGCGTCGAGCGGGTTGCCGAGCCTGATCGACTTCGCGAGCGCGGTGAACTTGTCGAGGAACTCGTCGGCGACCTTCTCGTGCAGCACAAGGCGCGAACCGGCGATGCAGGCCTGTCCCTGGTTGTGGAAGATCGCCCAGGCCGAGCCGTTCACCGCGGCGGCGAGGTTCGCGTCGGCGAAGACGATGTTCGCGCCTTTGCCGCCGAGCTCGAGCTGCACCTTCTTCAGGTTCCCGGCGCTGGCTTGGACGATGCGCCGCCCGGTTGCCGTCGATCCGGTAAAGGCGACCTTGGCGATACGCTCGTGCTCGGCGATGTACTGCCCGGCGACGCTGCCGAGCCCCGGAACGATGTTGACGACGCCGTCGGGAAGGCCCGCCTCCTGCATCAGCTCGGCGATCCTCAGGCTCGACAGCGGCGTGATCTCTGCCGGCTTCATGACGATACAGTTGCCCGCGGCGAGCGCCGGCGCCATCTTCCAGCTCGTGAACATGAGCGGGAAATTCCACGGCACGACCTGGCCGACGACGCCGACCGGCTCGCGCAGCAGATAGTTCAGGAAGCCCGCTTCGACAGGGACGACGTCGCCCTGGAACTTGTCGGCCATGCCGCCGAAGTAGCGAAAGCAAGCCGCCGTGCGCGGCACGTCGAGGCTACGCGAGTCGCGCAAAGGGTGACCGGTGTCGAGCGATTCGAGGCGCGCCAGCTCTTCGGTGCGAGCTTCGATCAGCTCGGCGAGCCTGAGCAGGATGCGGCCGCGATCAGCGGCCGCCATCCGGCTCCACGCCGGGAACGCGCGCTCCGCAGCGGCGACGGCCTTGTCGATATCGGCGCGGCCGGCGAGCGCGACCTCGGCGATCGTCGAGTTGTCGTGCGGGTTCAGCGTCGCCAGCGTCTCGCCCGACTCGGCGTCTACGAAGCGCCCGTCGATGAAGAGCTGGTGCCGGATCGGCGTGCCCAAGCCCGCCGCGGCCTGCGGGTCCGCGAGTTGCATGTTCGAGTTCCTCGGCCCGATGCTCAGAATTGCACAGGCACTTCGGGCGATTCGCCTTTCTGGATCTCGTAGACCAGGGTCGGCGAGCCGTTCTCCCAGACGAGCAGCATCGAGCGCTTCGGGCTGTAGCCCTGATGCCGGCAGTAAGCCGGCATCGCCGCCATGTCGCCGGCCTTCATGATGACGCGGGCCAGGGGCTTGCCGGTGTTCTTGTCGGCGCAGTCCCAGTGGATCTCGTCGCACATCTGGAAGAACCACTCGACCCTGTCGTTGCCGTGGATGATCGGCAGGATGTGCTCTTCGGTCGTCGGGCACATGAAGCTGTACTTCACGACCGAGGTGAAGCTCGGATTCCACGTCACCTGCGAGCGGCTCAGGAAGGCGAACAGGTTGAAGGCGTGGACCTCGTTCTCGAAGCCGGGCTCGGGATGCAGCTCGGGCTCGTCCTGCACCACGTCGGCGAAAGCGCGGTTGATCGGTGCGCCGCGCACGTCGCTGCGCAGCGGCAGGTCGTCCTTCATGCCGACGCAGCGCTTGGCGAGCTCGCGCTCCCGCGTGATCTTCTTCGTGTTGTTGCCGTTCTTGCGGCCGTACGGCGTGCCGGTCTCCTGCGGAGCCGAGAACGGGTCGAAGGTCTCGTTGGTCCAGTCGTCGAGCATCTGCTCGAAGGTGGCGCGGATCTGCTCGGTCGGGAAGTTCTCGAGCAGGTCGACTCCGGCCTCCTTCATCGTCGCGTTGTACGAGCCGGCGTAGAGGTCGACCGAGGTGTACTTGTTGACCGTGCCGAGCACGTGGTCGAAGTTGACCCAGCCGTAGAAGAAGCCCCAGGCGACGTCGCGCATCAGGGCGCGCAGGAAATTGCCGGCGTCCATCGTGTGCGAAAGCGGCCGGCCGTCGCGTGTCTTCCAGCTGATGTGGGCGAAGTACTCGTCGCGGCGGAAGGTGAAGCTGCCGAGCGTGAAGCTCTTGTAGCCGAGCGTCTTGTCGGGAGCGCTGGCGACTACATGGGCGAGTTCTGCGGGTGCGTTCATGGTGCTGTCTCCGAAATTCGTTGCGGCGTTCAGGCGGTCTGGCAGATCTCGGCCCAACGCTCGACGCTGAGGTCGCCCTTGCAGGTCTGCTGGATCAGGACCGCCGGCTTGCTGCTTCGAAACTGGTAGGCGGTGTTCTTCGGCAGCATCGCCTGGTGGCCGCGCCTGATCTTCAGCCAGCCCATGCGCGCGCCCTTCGGCTCGCCCTTCACGAGCACGGCGCCGTTGTGCTCGGGGTCGGGAACGGTCTGCTCAGGGCCGAGCTTGACGAGGTGCACCTCGACTTCGCCGTCCATGCACAGGGCGAACTCGTCGTGCGCGCACGTGTACCAGGGCGAGTTGCCCTCGGCGCGGATCGTCTCGAGGACGTAGATCTGGTTCTGCCCGAACACGACCTTCTCGTACGGTCTGGCCTTGCCCGCGATCTCGAAGCAGTTCGAGAACGCGTAGTGCCTGACGTCGTCGCCGATGATCTGCACGCCGCCCTTCTCGTAGCGGTCGAGAGATCCGAACACGGTGTGGTACCTGGTGCTTGTCATGACGCGTCTCCGTTTCGGTGGGCGGCGGGTGGAGCGCCGCATCTACACTGCGATCGAGGGGGAGTCTAGGCAGCGCTGGGCCGGCCGGCTAGACGGGGAGCCACGACCTGATTGTTTGGCGAACGAGAACAATCAACGGGGTAAACCCGAACTCTCTATTCGATGATCGTCGCCGGCAGCAAGCCGCGGTCGATCAGCGCGCGATCCCAGGGCGGCATGCCGGCGAAGCTCTTGTCGAGCGTCTCGAGGAACAGCTTGAGCTTGAGCGAGCTGCGCGCAGTGGTCGGGTAGAAGACCGACAGCCAGAACGAGCTGAGCAGGTGCTCGGGCAGGACGAGCTTGAGCGCGCCCGACAGCACGGCCTCGGAAGCGACCAGCGTCGGCACGCAGACGATCCCGGCGTGCTCGAGAGCGTACTCGCGCAGCAGGTGCACGCTGTTAGTCAGAAGCACCGGCTTCATCTCCAGCGAGACGACCGGCCCCGGGCCGTGGAAGGCGAGCCTTTCGCGCGTCGGATAGCCCGAGTACCAGCCGAGGCGATGCCCCATCAGGTCGCGAGGCAGGCGCGGCGTTCCGTGTTGGCGCACGTATTCGGGCGACGCGCAGAAGACGCGCCGCACCGGAAACAGCTTCTTCGACACCAGCTCTTCGGACCGCGGCGGGAAGATCTGCAGCGCGCAATCGAAGCCTTCCTTTACCGGATCGATCGCCGCGTCGTTGACGATCATGTCGAGAACGATCTGCGGATAGTGCGCCTGGAACTCCTGCAGCACGCGAGCCAGATGCCCGAGCACGAAGCCGGGCAGCGCGTGAACGCGCAAGCGCCCGGTCGGCGAGGTCGTCGCCTCGCGCATCTGGTCGACCACTTCGTTGGTCCGGCCGACCAGCTCGGCGCAATCGCGCAGGAACGTGTGGCCGAGCTCGGAGAGCCTGACGCTGCGCGTGTTGCGATGAAAGAGCGGCGCACCGACGAAGCTCTCGAGCTGCTGGATGCGCGACGTGACGACCGAGCGGGAGACCCGCATCTGCCGCGCCGCCTCGGCGAAGCTGCGCGATTCGGCGACGCGGACGAAGGTGTCGATGGCGGAAAACCGGTCCATCCGAGGTCGTGCGTGACGAGCACCGCCCTACGCGGGATACCCCGTGATCGCGCGGATGCGGCGGTACAGCGGCGCGAGCTGCTTGTACATCGGCCGATACACCTCGCGATAGAGCGCATCGTAGGTGCGCACCGCCGCCGGCTGCGGCTCGAAGCGCTGGCCGGTCCGCGCCATCGCACGCGCGGCGCTCGGTACGTCCGGGTACCAGCCGAGGCCGACGGCGGCGAGCATCGCCGCGCCCAGCGACGAGGCCTCGGCGACCTGCGGCCGCTCGGCGGCGAGGCCGAACACGTCGGCGGCGATCTGCATCGCGCCGTCGCTTTGCGCGCCGCCGCCCGAAACGACGAGGCGCACGACCTTCTTCTTGATGCGCGCCTCGATCAGCTCGCGGCCGGCGCGCAGCCCGTAAGCCAGGCCTTCGATCATCGCCCGATAGACGTGGGCCCGCGTGTGCACGTCGCCGAAGCCGATGATCGCGCCCTTGCCTTCGGGGCCCGGGTCGCGCAGGCCGGGCGACCAGTAGGGTTGCAGCGTCAGGCCCATCGAGCCCGGCGGCACCGAGGCGATGAGCGCGTCGAACAACGATTCGACGCTCACCCCGCGCTCGGCCGCGAGCGCTTGCTCGCGATGCGCGAACTCGTTCTTGAACCAGCTGACGAGCCAGAAGCCGCGCTGGATGTGGATCTCGGTGTTGAACGCTCCGGGCAAAGCCGCCGGATACGCCGGCAGCAGGCGCTGCACTTCGACGTACGCCGGCTGCGTCGTGTTGATCGTCGCCGCCGTGCCGAACGACAGGTGCGCCGTGTCGGGCTCGAGCGCGCCGCAGCCGAGCACTTCGCAGGCCTTGTCGGCGGCGGCGGCGATGACGGGCATGGCGCGCGGCAGGCCGAGCTCGGCGGCCGCCGCATCGCTCAGGCTGCCGAGGCGCGCGGCCGGAGCCACGAGGCGCGGCAATTGCGAAGCGCGGATCGCGAGCGCCTTCCAGTGCCAGTCGCTCTTGCGCGCCCACGCCTGGCGCTTGTAGTCGAAGGGGAGGTAGCCGACCTGGCAGGCCGCCGAGTCGAACCACTCGCCGACCAGCCGGTGCGTCAACCAGCCCGAGAGCAAGGTGAAGCGTTCGGTCTTTCGCCACAGCTCGGGCTCATGCTGCGCGAGCCAGTTGGCCTCGGCCTGGCGCTGCAGCTGGCGCATCAGCTCGCCGGCGCCGGCGACGCCGAAGAGCAGGTTCCAGAACGCGCCCATCGGCGGCGGCGCCGAGCACAAGCGCTGATCGGGCCAGACGATCGCCGGGCGGAGCGGCGTGCCGTCTTCGCGCGCGCAGACGACCGTTCCGCGCTGCGTCGTCAACGCCAGCCCGGCGATGCGCTCGGGCACGACCTTGCCACCTTTCCAGAGCGCCTGGCAACTGGCGACGAGCGCTTGCCAATACGAGAGCGCGTCCTTCTCGGCCCAGCCCGGTTGCGGTGCGTCGAAGGGCGGATCGAAGAGCACCTGCGAGCGCGCCTGCATCGTTCCCGAACGGTCGAAGGCGAGCGCGCGCACGCTTTGCGTGCCGACGTCGATGGCGAGCAGCAGGTCGGCCGTCATGGGCGGCGATTGTCGGCCGGCGGAGCGTGTCGCGAGGCCCAGTTTTCCCGGTAGCGCGCCGCCTCGTCGGCCCAGCGCGCGGCGCTCCAGCCGAGATCGTCGCGACACGGCGCTTCGAGCATCGGCAGGAGCGCCGCGCCACCGTTCGGGGCGACGAGACCGAGGCGAACGCGACGCATGAGCAGGTCGTCGAGCCGATGCACCTGCTCGAAGCGCATCGACCAGCGCAGCTCGGCGAGCGTGTACGGCGTGCCGAGGAGCGGCCGCTGTTCGTCGGCCGGCCGCGCCGCGACCCAGGCGGCGCCCCGGTCGCCGAGGCGGCCTTGCATGCGGGTCGTCGCGGCCGCCGCCTGCGACCGTTGCGCGTCGGCTGCGGCGGCAACGGCGACGCCCTGCTTCGCGACTTCGCGCAGCACCTCGAGCGCCGTGGCGTGATGCGTCGTCAGCTTGCCGCCCGTGATACCGACGAGCCCCGGCCGGACCCACAGCGCCGAATCGCGGCCCATCGCCGAAGGCGGCCGGTGCTCTTCGCCCGGCGCGACGACGATCGCGCGCAGCCCCGAGAAGGTAGCCAGCGCCTTCGACACGTCGATGGCGAGGCGCGGAAAGACGGCGCGCAACGCATCGACGAGATAGTCGCACTCGGCGCGCGAGATCGTCGCCGGTACATCGGCGACCGGATGATCGATATCGGTCGTGCCGACGACGACCGCGCCTTCCCACGGATGCGCGAACACCGGCCTTCGGTCGTGCGGGTGCAGCCAGGCGAGGGCGCGGCGCAGCGGCAGCGCGGCGTGCGGAAACACCAGGTGGCTGCCGCGCAGCGGCCGCAGCAGCGGCGCTCCCGGCGCGGCGCCGGCGTGAACCCCGGCGGCATGCACGGTGACGTCGGCGCGCACCTCCTGCGCAGCGCCTCCTTCCAGGCGATCGACGAGACGCGCGCCGACGATGCGGCCGTCTTCCTCGACGAGCGTCGCCTCGACGTGATTGAGCGCTCCGGCACCGCGCCCGACCGCATCGAAGACGAGGCGCAGGACGAGCCGCGCGTCGTCGACGACGCCGTCGCGAAAGTCGATCGCGGCGCGCAACCGGTCGGCCGCGAGCAACGGCTCGATCGCCAGCGCCTCCACCGCAGCGACGCGCCGTGCCGTGCGCCGGCCGGCCATCCGGTCGGCGATCCAGAACGCCGCCGCCAGCGCCGTCGGCCCGGGCCGTTGCCCGGCGAAGACCGGCATGAGAAACGGCTGCGCCTCGACCAGTCCCGGCCGCTCGACGAGCAGCCGCTCGCGCTCGCGCACCGACTCGAGCGTCATCCGCCACTGCCCCGACTTCAGGTAGCGCATTCCACCGTGGATCAGCTTCGACGACCACGACGAGGTGCCGCTGGCGAAATCGTCGCGCTCGACGAGCAGGCATTTCAGGCCGCGCAAGCTCGCTTCGTGCAGCACCGCGGCGCCGGTGATCCCGCCGCCGACGACGAGCAGGTCGACGCGGGCGTCGATCTTCACGCGTAGAGCTTGCCGGGATTCATCATCCCGGTCGGGTCGAGCTCGTTCGCCATCGCGCGCAACAGGTCCATGCCGAGCTCGCCCTTTTCCGCCGCCAGGTACGGCGCGTGATCGGTGCCGACGCCGTGCTGGTGGCTGATCGTTCCACCGCAGGCGACGATCGCCTGCGACGCCGCGCTCTTCAGCCGCCGCCAGCGCTCGAGGTTCGCGTCGGGATCGGCGGCGAGGCGGTAGACGAAGGTCGTATAGACGCTGCAGCCCTGCCGGTAGACGTGCGACAGATGCGTGAACGCATGGACGCGCTCGCCCTCGGCGGCGAGCGCCGCACGACCGGCGCTCTCGATCGCGTCGAGCATCGCGCCGGCCGCGCTCCAGGGAACGCAGGTCTCGACCGTTTCGACGGCGATGCCGGCGTCCCACAGGCTGTTGCGCAGGTACGGCGCGCGAAAGCGGTTCTTCGCCCAGCTGCTGCCGATCGATGTGCCGGCGTGGACGCCGCGATGGCGCCGCGCGCAGTCGAGCAACGCCGCGCGAGCCTGCCGCGTCTCGCGCTCGCTCCCGGTCACTCCCGCCATCAGCAGGCAGGCGCCCGCGCCGACGCCGCGCCAGCGCAGGTAGCGCGCGAGCCAGGCCAAGGCACGCTCGTGACCTTCGACGAGAGCCAGCTGCGTCTCGGTTTCGACGGCGCTCGAATAGCGCAGCATCGACAGCGCCGCGCCGCCTTGCGCGAGCTCACGCACCGCCTGCAGGCCCGCTTCCCAGTGCGGAAAGAAGATCGTGTGGAAGCGCTCGTGCGCGGCGCGCGGCCGCACCCGCAAGCTCACGTCGGTGAGCAGACCCAGGCGCCCCTCGCTGCCGAGCACGGCCTCGCGCAGGTCGGGTCCGGCGCTCGACGCGGGCCAGCCTCCGACCGCGAGCGTTCCGCGCGGCGTCGCCAGGCGGCCAGCGTGGAAGAGCTGCTCGATGCGGCCGTAACGCAGCGACTGCTGCCCCGACGAGCGCGTCACGACCCAGCCGCCCGCCGTCGACAGCTCGAACGATTGCGGAAAGTGGCCGAGGGTCAGGCCGAGCGGCGCGAGCGCAGCTTCGACCGCCGGGCCGGGCACGCCGGCGCCGAAGCGCGCCGTGAGATTCGTCGCATCGAGCGCCTGCAGCGCGGCGAGCTTTTCGAGCGAAATATTGACGACCGGTCGATCGCCGTCGGGAACGCGCAGGTGCCCGACCACGCTCGTCCCGCCGCCGTACGGGATGACGATCGCGCCGAGCCTTCGCGCTTCGTCGAGAGCCGCTTGCGCTTCCTCGTGCGACGCGGGAAAGGCGACGCCGTCGGCGCAGCGTTCGACCCGGCCGCTGCGCACGGCGATCCAGTCGGGCATGCTCTGCCCGAAAGCGTGATCGAGGCGCGTCGCGGCGTCGCTGACGAAGTGCTGCGTCGCCGCAGGCAGGCGGCTGGCGCGGACCGAACGCAGCGCGGCTTCGCGCGTTGCGCTCGCGGCCGGCGTCGCGGCGCCGATGCGCCCGGCGAGGAAGCGGCGCGAACGCTCACCGAGCGCGTGGTCTTCGGTGTCGCGGCCCCATCCGTTCCAGCGCTTTGCCAATCGACGCTCCCGCCTCGCGAGGCAGTATAGGCAGCGATCCGCACGCGGCGACGGACGCCGCTATAAGACAGGTCGGGAGAACAACGGGAGAGTCGGCATGCGCTACCTGGTCGTGGGAGCAGGCGCCCTGGGCGGATATTTCGGCGGTCGCTTGCTCGAGGCCGGGCACGACGTGACCTTCCTGCTGCGGCCCGGTCGAGCCGAGGCGCTGCGCAAGACGGGGCTCGTCATCAGGAGCCGGTTCGGCGACCTGGCGCTCCCCCCGCCGCCGTACCTGCTGGCCGAGACGATCGCCTCGACCTTCGACGTCGTGATCGTCGCCTGCAAGGCCTACGACCTCGCCGCGACGATGGCCTCGTTCGCTCCCGCGGTGGGAAGCGATACGGCGATCCTGCCCCTGCTCAACGGCATGCGCCACCTCGACGACCTGACGAGCCGCTTCGGCACGACGAACGTCCTGGGCGGCCTGTGCGTGATCTCGGCGACGCTCGACGCGGCAGGGGCGATCCAGCATCTGAACGATCTCCACGCGCTGACCTTCGGCGAGCTTGACGGCATCCTGTCCGCCCGCGTCGAGCAGATGCAGCGTGATTTCTCGATCGCGACTTTCGACAGCCGGGCCACCACGCAGATCGTCCAGGAGATGTGGGAGAAGTGGGTGTTCATCGCCTCGGTGGCGAGCGTGACTTGCCTGATGCGCGCCAGCATCGGCGACGTCATCGCGGCCGGCGCGACCGAGCTGAGCCTGCAGCTCGTCGACGAGTGCTGCGGGATCGCCACCGCGAACGGGTTCGCGCCGCGCGCGCCGAGCGTCGAACGGTTCCGGGCCGCGGTCACCGCCCCGGGCTCGCTGCTCACGGCATCGATGTTGAAGGACATCGAGCGCGGTGCTCCCGTCGAGGCCGACCACGTGGTCGGCGACTTGCTTGCACGGGCACGACAAGTGGCGCCCCGGGCAACGCTGCTACGCGTCGCCTACGCCCATCTCAAGGCCTACGAGGCGCGTCGGGCGAGAACGACTTGACTCGTTCTCTAGTCCACTGAACCGGATGCTCGCTCAGCGGCGGGGCGACGAAGGCCAGTCGGTGGCTCCGGTCGCCGGATTCACCGCCCTGGCGCGCATGCGCCAGGCGATGCAACGGAAGCGCCCGCCGTGAAAGAGGCTGTCGAGGAACGAGCCGTCGCCGCGGACGATGGTGCCGTCGGCGCAGACGATGTCGCCCGGCTGCTGCGCTGCCGCGGCGAGCTCCGAGGGAATGCGGCCGCTGTCGCTGAGCAGGCTCGCGCCCCACAACGCGGCCCAGAGAACGACGATCAGGCAGACGGCGAAGAAGGCGAGTCGCCAGGTGCTGGCGTCCCGGCGCTTCGTCGCGACTGCAGCATGGGCGAGGCTCATCGGATCGTCATGGCGGGATCGGGGTTCGACCCATCTTAGGCGCCGCCGCCGCAGGGTTCGCTTCGTCGCGGCCAGGCCCGGCGCCGCAGCGTGAGCAAATGCGCAATGTCCGCCGCGCAGACACGAGTCACAGGAAGCGGCACGATCGCTCCGGCGTCGAGCCGAATCGCGACCGATGCAGAATCGGCGGTCCCCGGAGCCCTGAGGAATACGAATGAAGCCGCCCTCTTCAGTCCGCTACGGGCCGGTCGCGCAAGCATTCCATTGGGCCACGGCGATCCTCGTCGTCGTCGCGTTCGTCTACGGCCCGGGCGGATCGGAGTCTCGCGTCTACTCGACGGCGCGCGACTTCGATCGCCAGCTCCACGAGACCCTCGGCTTGTGCGTGCTCGCGCTGGTGGTCGTGCGCCTGGCTTGGCGAATGCTCGTCGACGATCGACCCGATCCGCCCCGGGTGGCACGCTGGATGGATGTATCCGCGAAGGCCATGCAGGGGACGCTCTACGTGCTTCTGTTCGGACTCCCGTTCACCGCCATCTCCGGGGCCTGGCTCGAAGGCCATCCCCTGATGCTCCTGACGGGCGCCGAGATTCCCCCTCCCATCGCGACCTCGCACGACGTCGGCGCGACGATCGCGAGGATCCACACGTGGCTCGGCGATGCGATCCTGTGGCTCGCGGGATTGCACGCGTTTGCGGCACTCCTGCATCACTTCGTCCTCAAGGACGGCGTGCTCGTCTCGATGCTTCCGCGCTGGATTCCCTTGCGCCGAAACCCTCCTGCGCGAATCGACCGCTAGCTAGCGCACCGCGACCGCTCCCATCACCGCATCCGGCAGCGCCGTCGCGATTCCGGGCAGCGCGCAGATCAGCACGACGGCGACGAACATCAGCCCGACGAACGGGATCACGCCGCGGATGATCTGGCCGAGCGAGATGTCGGGAGCGATGTTCTTGATGACGAACAGGTTGAGGCCGACCGGCGGATGGATGAGCCCGGCCTCCATGACGATCGTCATCAGCACGCCGAACCAGATCAGATCGAACCCGGCGGCCTTGAGCGGAGGCAGGATGATCGGCGCCGTCATCAGGATGATGCTCACCGGCGGCAGGAAGAAGCCGAGGACGACGACGAGCGCGAGGATGGCGGCGAGCAGCAGCCATTTCGAGAGCTGCAGGGCGACGATCCACTGCGCCAGCGACTGGCTGATGTGCAGGTAGCTCATCACGTACGAGAAGAGCAGCGACATGCCGATGATGAACATCAGCATCGTCGATTCCTTCAGCGTCGCCGAGAGGATCGGCGCGACGTCGCGGACGCGCCAGACGCCGTAGACGACGGCGATCAGGACGAGCGCGAGCAACGCGCCGAGGCCGGCCGTCTCCGACGGCGTCGCAAAGCCCCCGTAGAGCGCGATCATCACGCCCGTGAGCAGGACGACGAACGGGACGACGCGCGGCAGCATCTCGACCTTCTGGCGCATGCTGAAGCGCTCGGTCGAAAGCAGCGCCGATTCCGTGCCGTGCCCGGCGAACGCCACGTGGGCCCGGCGGTGCTCCGCCTGGTAGCGCAGCACGGCATAGCCGGCGAACAGCGCGACCAGCAACATGCCCGGGCCGATGCCGGCGAGGAACAGGCGGCCGAGCGACTGCTCGGCGGCGACTGCGTAGAGGATCATCGTGATCGACGGCGGCAGGAGGATGCCGAGCGTTCCGCCGGCGGCGATGATCCCGGCGGCAAAGCCCGGCGAATAGCCGCGCTTGCGCATCTCCGGAATGCCGGCCGAACCGATCGCCGAGCAGGTCGCCGGGCTCGATCCGGCCATCGCCGCGAACAGGGCGCAGGCGAAGACGTTGGCGATGCCGAGGCCGCCGGGAACGCCATGCAGCCACGCGTGCAGCGCAGCGTAGAGATCCTGGCCGGCGCGGCTGCGGCCGATCGCCGCGCCCTTCAGGATGAAGAGCGGAATCGACAGCAAGGTGATGCTCGCCATCTCCTCGTAGACGTTCTGCGTGATCGTGTCGAGCGACGAGCCCGGCATGAAGAAGGCCATGAAGAGCACGGCGACGCTGCCGAGCGCGAAGGCGATCGGCGCGCCCGACAGCATCAGCACGATCGTCACCACGGCGAAGAGGCTGCCGATNGCGAGCATCGACATAGTCAGCACGCCTCCGGCGCCGCGGGACGCAGCCGGTTCACGCTGGCGACGANCTGCACTGCCAGCTGCAGCGCGAGCAGGGTCATCCCGAGCGCCATCAGGCCGTAGGGAATCCACAGCGGCGGCGCCCACGACGACGTCGTCGTCTGGCCGTCGACCCAGGCGTCGCGCAGCAGCGTCCACGACTTCCAGGCGAACAGGGCGCAAAAGGCCAGGCACATCGCGTCGACGGCGGCGCAGCGCAGTGCGTTGGCGCGCCTCGGCAGGATCGAGGCGATCGCCTCGATGCCGACGTGGCCGCGGATCGACTGCACGAAGGCACCGCACAGGAAGGTCGCGCCGACGAGGAGAAAGACCGCCGTCTCGTCCTGCCAGTCGGTCGACGCCTTCAGGAAGTAGCGCGACAGGACGCTCGAGGTGAGGACGAGCGAAGCGAAGAGCAAGGCGACCATGCCGATCGCCTCCATGACGCGATTCAGGAAGGACAGCGCGCGCGCCACCGGGACGAGCAGGCGCGGCGTTCCCGGTTCGACGGCGTAACTCACGCCGGCAGCCGCCGACGCCGGCGGCAGGCTGGACGCGCCTGCCTGCGCCGGCGGCGAAGGCGCGCCGCTCACACGAGCTTCAACGCGGCCTTCATCAGCGCGGCGCAGGATTCGCTGCGCTCGGAGTAGTCCTTCCAGGCCGTGTCGCGGGCGATCGCCTGCCACTTGCGCACCGTCGCGTCGTCGAGGTCGAAGACCTTGGCGCCAGCCTTGGCGTAGATCTCGGCGGCGATCTTGTCGTCGGCACGCGCGGCGTCGGTGGCGAACTTCTCCTCTTCGGCGCCGACCGCCATGATGATGTCCTGCTGCGCCTTCGGCAGCTTCGCGAACACCTCCTTGGACATCATCAGCGGCTCGAACATGAACCAGTAGGCCTTGTTGCGGCCGCTCGTCAGGCTCTTGGCGATCTCCTCGAGCTTGAAGGAGATGAAGCTCGTCGACGAGGTCATCGCCGCGTCCATCGCGCCGGTCTGCATGGCGACGTAGATCTCGTTCGAAGGCAGCGAGATCACCGAGGCGCCCGCCTGCTTCAAGACCATGTCCATCTCGCGGCTGCCGCCGCGCACCTTGAGGCCCTTGGCGTCCTCAGGCTGGACCAGCGGCGTGGCCCGGCTGGCGACGCCGCCGGCCTGCCAGATCCAGCTGACCAGGACGATGCCCTTCTCGTCGAGGTTCTTCGCCAGCAGGCGGCCGACCTCGGAGGTCTTCCACATCGCGCCGACCTCGTAGCTCGGCACCAGCGCCGGCATCAGGCCGATGTTGGTCTCGGCGACCTCGCCGCCGGCGTAGGGCAGCGGGTACAGGCTCAGGTCGAGCGCGCCCTTCCTCATCGCCGAGAACTGCGAGTTCGTCTTCATCAGCGACGAGCCGGGATAGACGGTGGCCTTGAGCGCGCCGTTGCTGCGCTTTTCGATCTCGGCGGCAAAGCGGCGGCACAAGCGATCGCGAAAGTCGCCCTCGGTCGCCGTGCCGCCGGGGAACTGGTGCGAGATCTTCAGCGTGCCAGTCTGCGCCCGCGTCGCCCCGGCCCACGGCAGCAGGCCGGCCGCCGCCAGCGAGCCCATCCATTCGCGTCTCGTGATCGCCATCGTCGTCTCCTCTTGGCCGCATCGTCGGGTCGCGGCGGCGCCATCCGGAACCGGCGGGGCTGCACGACCGCAAGTCATTCTGCGGGCGCGCGGTCGAAGGCGCCATGAGGTATCGCCCGGGGCCGAAGCCGCGACGCGGCGCATGGGCCGCAGCACCGAGTCGCGCGCGCTCAGGGGCCCAGGCCGGCCGCGGCGAGCAGATCGGTGAGCGTTCGCGCGTTGCGCTGCCCCTGGTCTTCCATGTTGTTGTTGAAGATCACATGCGTCTGCATCGCCGTCAGGGCAAGCCGATCGAGCCTGGGGACGAGCTCGGCGAGCTCGGCGTCGGAATAGTCGTAGTTGAAACGGTCGGATGCGGAAGTCGACCCCTTGACGTTCCACGTCGCGGCATTGCGGCCGTGCAGGCGCAGCAGCGCGAAGCGCGGATTCGTCGCCTCCCACAGCGCCGGAACGCTGTTCGAAAAGCCCTGCGGCCCGTCGACCACCGTATGGGCGACGCCGAGCCCGCGCAGCGCATCGAGCGTCTCGCGCTGCCGCGCCGCGCCATCGAACCAGCTCTTGTGGCGAAACTCGACACCCAGATCGAACCCGCTCATCCGCTGCACGCAGTGCTCGACGTGCGAGCGCCCGGCCGGCGTGCAGGTCAGCCAGGGCGGGAACTGGAAGTGGACGAGACCCAGGCGCCCGGATGCCTGCAGCGGCAGCAACGCTTCGCGAAAGCGCCGCCACAGCTCGTCGATCAGCTCACGCGGCAGGTCGCGGTAGAAGAAGCTCGGCGCGAGCGACGCGCCGTGCGCGAGCTGGAGGTCGCGGTGCAATACCGTGGGCGAGGTCTGGTGCCCGGTGAAGAGGCGAAACGCCTTCACGTTCATGACGAAGCCTTCCGGCGTCCGCTCGGCCCAGAGCTGCGCCGTCGCCGGCGCCGGCATCGCGTAGTAGCTCGAATCCACCTCGACGATCGGGAACTGCGACGCGTAGAAACGCAGCCGCGCCTCCGCCGATTTCACCTCCTTCGGATAGAAGCGCCCGCAGGCGACGAGCGTCTTGTCCGTCCACGATGCGGTGCCGACGAGGATGGCCATGAATCACCGCGCCGCGCCGGCTCAAGCCCCGACCGCGCGCCGGCCGATCCAGCCGCGCGTGCGGCCGAGCAGGAACAGGGCGATCGAGACGTTCAGCGCGTTCCAGGCGATGCCGTTGAGGAAAGCGGCGTGGTACGAGCCGGTCAGGTCGAACACCTTGCCCGACATCCAGCCGCCGAGCGCCATGCCGAACAGCGTGCACATGAGCACCGTGCCGACGCGCGCCCCCGCCTCGGCAGGCGGGAAATGCTCGCGCACGATGATCGCGTACGACGGAACGATGCCGCCCTGGAACAGGCCGAACAGCGCGGCGATGACGTACAGCGACGCGAGCGAATCGAAGGGGAGGAAGAGGAGCAGCGCCACGCCCTGGAGGACCGACCCGAGCAGCAGCGTGCGCAGCCCGCCGATGCGATCGCAGATGACGCCCGAGACCAGCCGGCTGACGATGCCGCAGGCGAGCATGAGCGACAGCATCTGCGCGCCGCGCGCCGCGCCGTAGCCGAGGTCGGCGCAATAGGCGACGATGTGCACCTGCGGCATCGACATGGCGACGCAGCAGGAGACGCCGGCGATGCACAGCAGCGTCTGCGCCGCGTTCATCGACAGGCCGAACGGCCGCGTCGACGGCACGGCGCCGCGCACCGGCGAAGAAGGTGCCGCGGCGAGCGCCGGCGGACGGGCGCGCATGAGCAGGCCGAGCGCCGGCATCGTCAAGGCGCAGAAGACGCCGAGGCCGATGTAGGTGTGGCGCCAGCCGACTGTCTCGACGAAGTGCTGGACGACCGGCGGCCAGATCGCTCCGGCGACGTAGTTGCCGCTGGCGCAGATGGCGACGGCGATGCCCCGCCGCCTGACGAACCACAGCGACGTGTCGGCGACGAGTGGCGCGAACGTCCCCGAGCTGCCGAGCAGGCCGAGCAGGACGCCGTGGGCGATCGCGAAGCCGGTGATGCTGCCGCTTAGGCCGGCGGCGACGAAGCCCGCGGCCAGCCCGGCGGCGCTGATGAGGATCGGCAGCATCACGCCGCGCCGGTCGGCCAGGCGCCCCATGAGGATGCCGCCGACGCCGAAACCGATCATCAGCATGGTGTAAGGCAACGACGCGTCGGCGCGCGCCACGCCGAACTCCCTGGCCACCTCCGGCAGGACGACGGCGACGACGTACATCGCGCTGCTGCCGATCGTCATCAGCAGTAGCGCGACAGCCAGGCGCTGCCACGCCTGGCGTGAATCGGCCACGGGCGACGGCGAGAGATCGGGGCTCGAGTCCGACACACGCAGCGCCTCGCGCGCTACCATCGGCTCGCCCCGTCGCCAGCGCGGCGCGCGGCCGCCCCATGCTGGAAAAGATCTTCGCTGCCACGATCGTCGCCGCCTGCCTCGTGCTGCTGCTGCGCGTCTTCCTTGGACCGCGCCGGCGCGCCCGCTTCGACGCCGCGATCGCGCGCTGGAGCCGGCGTACCGGGGCCTGCGTCGACGCGGTGTTCGCCTGGCCTTCGGCGCGCCGGCGCGCCCGGCGCGAGGCCGAAGCGGCGATCCGCCGCGCTCGCGACCGCGGCACGTGGGACGGCAACGTCTACCGGCCGAAGTCGTTCAAGAAAGATCGCAAGATTCATTGATAGCCTGTCGCGCGAGCCTCAGGCTCCGCGCAGCTGCCGGTTGAAGAAGGCGATCGTTCGCCCCCAGGCCTGCTGTGCCGCCGCCGCGTCGTAGCGCGGGGTCGTGTCGTTGTTGAAGCCATGCTGCGTGCCCGGGTATTTGAAGGCCTGGAGGCTCGCTCCCGCCGCCTTCAGCGCTGCCTCGTACGACGGCCAGGTCGAGTTGATGCGATCGTCGCTGTCGGCGAACATCAGGAGCAGCGGGGCCTTGATCTGCGGCACCTGGTCGAGCGCCGGCGCTTCGCCGTAGAAGGGCACGGCGGCGGCGAGCTCGGGCAGGCGCGTCGCGAGGCGGTTCGTCATTCCGCCGCCCCAGCAGAAGCGCACCGCACCCATCCTGACGTTGCCGCCGGGAACGCCCTTCAGATAGTTCGCCGCGGCGACGAAGTCCTCGCGCGTCTTCGCGGGATCGAGCTTGCCGAACATCTCGCGCGCCTTGTCTTCGCCGTCCGGATAGCCGCCCAGTGGAAAGAGAGCGTCGGGTGCGAAGGCGATGAAGTTGTCGACGGCGAGGCGGCGCGCGATGTCTTCGATGGGCGGGTTGAGGCCGCGGTTCTCGTGGATGACGAGGATGAGCGGCAGGCCGTGCGTCGCCGCCATGGAAGGACCCGGCGGCGGTGCGCTCGCCGGCCGTACGAGGGTGCCGCGGCCGCTGCCGTAGCCTTGCGGCGACGGGAAGTCGACGGTCTCGGCCCTGATGCGCAGATCGGTCCTGGCCACCTGCTCGGCGAGCGCGAAGTTCGGGCTCAGCGCTTCGAGCAGGGCGGCCGCGGTGACGCCGCCGACGGCGAATTTCGCCGCGCCTTCGAGAAAGACGCGCCGGTCGATCGCGCCGTGCACGTACTTGTCGAACAGGCGCAGCAGCTCGGGATCGAAATCGGCGGCGGTCCAGCGTGGGCGAGCGGGGTCGGTCATGGCGCATCCTCGCGACGACGAACTTGGGTTGTACCAAAGCTCGCCGATCGCGGCAGGCGAGCCGATTTGACGCCGGGCGTGCCCGGTGCATCATCATCGACGCCGCGCAGCGCCTGCCGCCCGCGACGAAGGAGCCCCGATGACCGACGCCACCGACCTCGCCGACTGCAGCGCGACGCGCCTGCTGCAGCTCTATCGCGACCGCAAGGCGTCGCCGGTCGAGGCGACACGGGCCGTGCTCGCGCGCATCGGACGTCTCCAGCCGACGCTCAATGCCTACTGCTTTCTTGCTCCCGAGCAGGCGCTGGCCGCGGCGCGCGAGAGCGAAGCGCGCTGGGCGCGCGGCGCGCCGTACGGCGAGCTCGACGGCGTGCCTGCCTCGATCAAGGACCTCATCCTCGCCAAGGGCTGGCCGACGCTGCGCGGCTCGCGCACGGTCGATCCGGTGCAGCCCTGGGACGTCGACTCGCCGGCCGCGGCGCGCTTGCGCGAAGCCGGCGCGGTGATCCTCGGCAAGACGACGACGCCAGAGTTCGGCTGCAAGGGCGAGACCAATTCGCCGCTGACCGGAATCACGCGCAACCCGTGGAACCCGGCCAAGACGCCCGGCGGCTCGTCGGGCGGAACGGCCGCCGCCGTCGCCTCGGGAATGGGGCCGCTCTCGGTCGGCACCGACGGTGCCGGCAGCGTGCGCATTCCGGCGGCGTTCTGCGGCAACTTCGGCCTGAAGCCGAGCTTCGGCCGCGTCCCCGCGTACCCGCTGTCGCCGATGGGCACGGTCGCGCATCTCGGGCCGCACACGATGAGCGTCGCCGACGCGGCGCTGCTGATGAACGTACTGAAGCGCCCCGACGCGCGCGACTGGACTTCGCTGCCGCCCGACCCGAGCGACTATCTCGAAGGCCTGGAGGGCGGAATCCGCGGCCTGCGCATCGCTTACTCGCCGGCCCTTGGCTATGCGCGGAACATCCACCCCGAAGTTGCCGCCGCGGTCACCGTGGCGGTGCGCGAACTCGAAGCGCTCGGCGCGCATGTCGAAGCGACCGATCCCGGATTCGCCGACCCGATCGAGATCACGACCGGTCTCTGGTTCGCGGGGACGTGGGCGATCTGGAGCGGCCTGACTGCCGAGCAGCAGCGCGTCGTCGATCCCGACTTCCGGGCCGAGGCCGAGCTCGGCTCGAAGCTCGGCGCTCTCGACGTCCATCGCCTGAACCTGCGCCGCGGCGAGCTCGGCTCGCAGATGCGCCAGTTCATGCAGCGCTTCGACCTGCTTGCCACGCCCGCGGTCGCGGTGCCGGCGTTCGACGCGCGCCCGGCCGGGCACTCGCCGATGGACCCGGCGGCGATGCTCGGCTGGACGCCCTTCACCTATCCCTTCAACCTGACGCAGCAGCCGGCCTGCACGATCCCGTGCGGGCTGACGAGCGAAGGCCTGCCGATCGGGTTGCAGCTCGTCGGCCCGATGTTCGGCGACGCGCTCGTGCTGCGCGCGGCACGCGCCTACGAGACGGTGCGGCCGATCGCCCGACCGCCGCTCGCGCAGAGTCCCGTCCCGGGTTGACGCGAATTGCGCGGCGGTGCTCCGATCCGCTACGGTCGCGGCCACGACGCACCGGCGCAATGCGCAGGCCCTCGCAACGCGCAGGAAGAGCGCTAGGAGTCAGAAGGATGAAGGTCTTCGCAACCATCGCCGCGGCGGCGCTCGCACTCCTGCTTTCGGCCGGCGCCGCACAGGCACAGATGATCATCAAGTTCAGCCATGTCGTCGCCGACAACACGCCCAAGGGCCAGGCTGCCCTGAAGTTCAAGGAACTGGCCGAGAAGAAGCTGCCCGGCAAGGTCCAGGTGCAGGTCTTCCCGAACTCGCAGCTCTACGGCGACGCCAAGGAGCTCGAGGCGCTGCTCCTCGGCGATGTCCAGTTCATCGCGCCGTCGCTCTCCAAGTTCGACCGCTACACGAAGAAGCTCCAGGTCTTCGACCTGCCTTTCCTGTTCGACGACGTCGAGGCGGTCGACCGCTTCCAGTCCGGCCCGCTCGGCAAGGCGCTGCTCGAGTCGATGACGAACCGCGGCCTGCGCGGCCTCGCGTACTGGCACAACGGCATGAAGGAGTTGTCGACCGACAAGGACCAGCTCAAGCGCCCGGAGGACGTCAAAGGCCTGAAGTTCCGCATCCAGGCGTCCGACGTGCTCGAAGCGCAGTTCAAGGCGCTCGGCGCGAACCCGCAGAAGATGGCCTTCAGCGAGGTCTACCAGGCGCTGCAGACCGGCGTCGTCGACGGCCAGGAGAACACCTGGTCGAACATCTATTCGCAGAAGTTCTACGAAGTCCAGAAGACGATTGCCGAGACCAACCACGGCGTCATCGACTACATGGTCGTGACCAACTCGAAGTGGTGGGACGGCCTGCCCGCGGACGTGAGGAAAGGCCTCTCGGAAGCGATGGTCGAAGCGACCGCGTACGGCAACAAGCTCGCCAACGACATCAACGAGGGCGACCGCAAACGGATCGCCGAGGGCGGCAAGGCGAAGATCCAGAAGCTCGGCAAGGACGACCTGGCAGCCTGGCGCAAGGCGATGGAGCCGGTGTGGAAGAAGTTCGAGGCCGACATCGGGACCGACCTGATCGACGCCGCCGTGAAATCGAACAAGTAGCGGTCGAGGCGCGACCCCGTCGCGTGCCCTGACCTGACCATGCGCTGGCTCGAACGGCTCGAAGAGGGCCTGATTTCCTTCCTGATGGCGGCGATGACGCTGCTTACGTTCGCGCAGGTCGTCGCGCGTTACGTCTTCAACTACAGCTTCACCTGGGCGCTCGAGCTGACGGGCGTCATGGCGGCATGGCTGATCTTCATCGGCATGTCGTACGGCGTTCGCGTCGGCGCCCACATCGGCATCGACTCGCTCGTCAAGACGCTGCGTCCGCAGGCGGCGCGGATCGTCGGCATGGTCGCGTCGACGCTTTGCATCGTCTACGCCGCCATCGTCACGATCGGCGGCTGGCAGTACGTGCGCAAGATGCACGAAGTCGGCATCCTGATGGAAGACCTTCCGGTGGCGCAGTGGATACCGCGCCTGGTGCTGCCGATCGGCTTCGTGCTGCTGGGATTCCGCTTCGCCCAGGCGCTCTTCAAGCTGGCCCGCGGCGAGCAGGCGACCTTCCTCGGCGACGAGGCGGCCGAGGCGATGAAACTCTACGAAGGCGAGCCGCCGCGAGGAGGCGGGCCGTGAACACGCTCCTCCTGTTCGCGCTGCTTGCCACCTTCCTCGTCCTCGGCATGCCAGTCGCCGTCGCGCTCGGGCTGTCGTCGATCCTGATGATCCTCGTGTTCGCGCAGGACTCGCTCGCCTCGCTGTCGCTGGCGCTGTACGAGACCTCGGAGCAGTTCACGTTGCTCGCGATCCCGTTCTTCATTCTCGGCGGCACGTTCATGACGACCGGCGGCGTCGCCAAGAGGATGATCCGCTTCGCCAACGCCTGCATCGGCCACCTCCACGGCGGCCTGGCGATGGCCTCGGTGATGGCCTGCATGCTGTTCGCTGCGGTCTCGGGATCGTCGCCGGCGACCGTCGTCGCGGTCGGCTCGATCGTCATCGCCGGCATGGTCAAGGCCGGCTATCCGCAGCGCTTCGCCGCCGGCGTCATCTGCAACGCCGGAACGCTGGGCATCCTGATCCCGCCGTCGATCGTCATGGTCGTCTACGGCGCCGCCACCGAGACCTCGGTCGGCAAGCTCTTCATGGCCGGCGTGATCCCGGGGATCGTGCTCGGCCTGATGCTGATGGCCGTCATCTACGTGCGCGCCCGCGCCCTCAAGCTGCCGCAGCAGCCGCGCGCTTCGCTGCGCGACGTCCTCGTCTCGGGACGCGATTCGCTGTGGGGCCTGATGCTGATCGTCATCATCCTGGGCGGCATCTACGGCGGCGTCTTCACGCCGACGGAGGCGGCGGCGGTCGCGGCGCTCTATGCCTTCTGCATCGCCGTCTTCGTCTACCGCGACATCGGCATGAAGGACGTGCCGCGGGTCCTTCTCGATTCGGGCAAGGTGACGGTGATGCTGATGTTCATCGTCGCCAACGCCCTGCTCTTCGCGCATGTGCTGACCACCGAGCGGATCCCGCAGACGGTGGCCGGGATGATCGTCGGCTGGGGCNTGGCGCCGTGGCAGTTCCTGATCGTCGTCAACCTGCTGCTGCTCGTCGCCGGCATGTTCATGGAGCCGACCGGCATCATCCTGATCCTGGCGCCCATCCTCTTTCCGATCGCCTCGCGCCTCGGTATCGACCCAGTCCACCTGGGCATCGTCATGGTCGTCAATCTCGAGATCGGCATGATCACGCCACCGGTCGGGCTCAACCTGTTCGTCACCTCGGGCATCACCGGCATGTCTATCGGGCAGGTCGTCCGCGCGGCGCTGCCCTGGACCTCGGTGCTGCTCGTGTTCCTGCTGATCATCACCTACGTGCCGGTGATCAGCCTGTGGCTGCCGAGGCTGATGTTCTGAGGCGGCCTGCCTTTCGAGCGACCCTCCTCCTGGAGATCCGGCAATGACGACGAACACGACGAGGCCCGAGTCGCGCTCGTGTCTGGTCTTCGCCTGCGCGCATCTGTGCGACGAGCGCCTCTACGCGGCTCAGGTCGACGCCCTCGGCGCCGCGTACGACTGCCGCGTCTTCGTCTCGCGCAACCACGACTCGTTGCCGGCGATGGCCGCTGCGCTGCTGGCCGAAGCACCGCCGCGCTTCACGCTGATCGGCCTGTCGCTCGGCGGCTACCTGGCGTTCGAGGTCATTCGCCGGGCGGCAGCGCGGCTGCAGCGTCTGGTGCTGCTCGACACGCGGGCCAGCGCCGACAGCGAAGCGGGTCGCACCACCCGCCTCGCCGACCTCGCCAGGGTCCGCGACGGCGGTATCGGTGCGCTGATCCCGGAGCTGCCGGCACGCTGGCTGCTGACGGCACACGTGGCGCGGCCCGGCCTGGCCGAGCTCATGGCGTCGATGGCGCGCAGCATCGGCGCCGACGGCCAGCGCAATCAGCAGCAAGCCATGTTGGCGCGCCCCGACTCGTTCGACGTTCTGGCACGGCTGACCATCCCGACGCTCGTGGCATGCGGTGCGCAGGACCCGGTGACGCCGGTCGCCGATCACGTGGCGATGGCCGAGCGAATCGCCGGCGCCCGCCTCGAGCTCATCCCCGATTGCGGCCATCTCTCGACGCTCGAGCAACCGGACTTGGTGACCGGCGTGTTGGCCGAGTGGCTCGCGGCAACTGGCTGATCGCCTTGGCGATCAGGTCAGCGCCGCGTCGAGCTGTTGCGACATGCTCATTGACGTCGCCGCGGCTCAAGCCCAGTTCTCCAGACGAAGCTTCGGCACTCGTCTGAATTCGCGCACGTTGTTGCTGACCAAGGTGACGCCGAGCGCGAGGGCGTGTGCGGCGATCTGTGTATCGAACGGCCCGATCGGCGTGCCTTTCTTCGCCAGGGCGGCGCGCAGTTCGCCGTAGGCGATCGCTGCATCCCTGCCGTAGTCGGCCACCTCGAGAGGTGCGAGAAACTTTTCGAGCGCCAACAGGTTGCGCCGCGACGCGCTCTTGCGCACGCCGAAATACAACTCGCCTACGGTCACTGCGGAGACGCCGATCCCATCGTTCTCGTGGGCGAGAAATCGATCGAGAACCGCTGGCGGCCTGACGTTGATGACGTAGATGCAGGTATCGGTGTCGAGCAGATAGCGCACGGCGATCAAGCGGCGCGGCGCTTCGGTGTGATCGCGTCGCGCTCGTCGTGGCCGGCGGGTTGCTCACGATCGAGCCGGAATCCGGGTTCGAATTCGCCGAGCGCATCGAGGAGGCTTTGCATCGGGGCCCGTGGGCGCGAGCTCAGAACCACGTCGTCGCCTTGCCGGCGAACGTAGACCTCGGTGCCGCCGAAGCGAAACTCCTTCGGAAGGCGAACCGCCTGGCTGCGTCCATGCAGGAACAACTTGGCCCGGGGTTGGGAGGCTTCGGCCACGGCGATCTCGTTGGTATCTATCAAGTGTATATCAAGCAGCTATCGAGGTCAGCGCAGCAGCTCTAGCTCGAAGCGCTTGCGGCCGTGGATGCGGTAGACGCTGAAGTCTGCGACATCGAGGGTGGCGATGCGGGCGATACCGGTCATTTCGGCGAGCCAGACGAGGGCAAGGTCGGCCCAGTCGGGGTCGATGTCCGCATACTTGCGCAGCAGGAAGGCGATTCGCGAGCAGCCGGCCGCGTCCGGGTGGTGCAAGGTCAAACGACCGCTTGCCGCGAGATCGGCAATGGCGGCGCGGGTGCGCACGGGTACAAAGTACGCAGCCTCCGTCAAGACGGCTTCCACCGTATGCAATCCGCCCTGGAAAGCGGCCATCCAGGAAACGACGCCCGCATGTTTCGAGTCGTCGCGCGCGTACAGGGCGACCAGTGCGCCGGTGTCGAGCAGGACGCCTCGGGCAACCCGAAGCGCGGAGACTCCGGCATCGCGCGCCGTTGCAGCCTTCGCGCGCCCTCTGGCCGTCATCGCGCCTTGCGGCGAATGCGTTGCATCGCGCGCTCACGCACGACCGCATTGGTGGCCGAAACGCCACCCAGCTCGCCACCACCGATCAAGCCGGCTTCGGAGAAGGCTTTGTAGTTGGCGCTGACGGGGGCGCTCGACTTCGCGCGCCCGCGCGCAGCGGCACTCGCCTTTGCGGACGCATCGTCGAGCAGGTAGGCGGCCAGGGATTCCTGAACGACCAGACTCTTGGTGACGCCACGCTCGGCGCAATGGCGCTCGAGCGCGGACTCGATGGCGGTGTCGAGGCGGACGGTGAGCGTCATGGCAGCCGGTGTGGAATACGGTCGATCCGATTGTATTACAACCTCGTTGGCAAAGCGCAACTCGTCGTCGCGCCCGGCCTGCCGGGGCCCCTACTCGATCGCCTTGACCATGTCCTCGACGACCTTCTTCGCGTCGCCGAAGACCATCATCGTCTTGTCCATGTAGAACAGGTCGTTGTCGAGCCCGGCGTAGCCCACCGCCATCGAACGCTTGTTGACGATCACGGTCTTGGCCCTGGAGGCCTCGATGATCGGCATGCCGTAGATGGCGCTGCCCTTGACATGCGCGGCCGGGTTCACGACGTCGTTGGCGCCGAGGATGATCGCGACGTCGGTCTGGCCGAGCTCGCCGTTGATGTCGTCCATCTCGAAGACCTGGTCGTACGGCACCTCGGCCTCGGCGAGCAGCACATTCATGTGCCCGGGCATGCGGCCGGCGACCGGGTGGATCGCGTACTTCACGCTGATGCCCTTGGCCGTCAGCTTGGCCGCGAGCTCCTTGACCGCGTGCTGGGCGCGCGCGACCGCCAGGCCGTAGCCGGGGACGATGACGACCGTCTCGGCGTTGCTGAGGACGAAGGCCGCGTCGTCGGCGCTGCCGCTCTTGACCGGCCGCTGCTCGCCCTTGCCCGCCGCCGGCCCGCCTTCGCCGCCGAAGCCCCCGAGGATGACGTTGAAGAACGAGCGGTTCATCGCCTTGCACATGATGTAGCTGAGGATCGCGCCCGACGATCCGACCAGCGAGCCGGCGATGATCAGCATCGCGTTGTTCAGCGAGAAGCCGATCCCCGCGGCCGCCCAGCCCGAGTAACTGTTGAGCATCGAGACGACGACCGGCATGTCGGCGCCGCCGATCGGGATGATGATCAGCACGCCGAGCAGGAAGGCGATCGCCAGGACGAGGTAGAAGTCGACGCGGCTCTCGGTCAGCGTGTAGCCGACGATGAAGACGAGCATCGCGATCGCCAGCGCCAGGTTGACCCAGTGCTGGCCCTTGAAAGTCACCGGGGCGCCCTGGAAGACGCGGATCTTGTACTTGGCCGAGAGCTTGCCCCAGGCGATGACCGAGCCGCTGAAAGTGATCGCGCCGATCGCCGCGCCGAGGATCAGCTCGAGCCGGTTGCCGTTCGGGATCGCGTCGATCACGCCGCCCGCGGCGGGCCGGGCGACGATGCCGAAGGCGTACGGCTCGACCGCCGCGGCGACGGCGATGAAGACCGCGGCCAGGCCGATCATGCTGTGGAAGAAGGCGACGAGCTCGGGCATCTGCGTCATCTCGACCGTCTTCGCCCGCCAGGTGCCATAGCCGCCGCCGACGACCAGGCCGAGCAGGACCCAGCCGAGGCCGACCGCCGGCGACAGGCCGTACGACTCGAACAGCTTGACGAGCAGAGCGGCCGTCGTCAGCGCGGCGATCGCCATGCCGGTCATGCCGAAGACGTTGCCGCGGATCGAGGTCGTCGGGTGCGACAGGCCTTTCAGCGCCTGGATGAAGCAGACGCTCGCGACCAGGTAGAGCAGCGTGGCGAGGTTGAGGCTCATGCTGCCCCCACGCTCGCGGCTCGCGACGGCCGGTCGCCGCTCATGCCTTCTTCTCCCCTGCAGCCGGCGCGGCGATCGCTTTCGGCTTGTCCTTCTTCTTGAACATCTCGAGCATTCGCCGTGTCACCAGGAAGCCGCCGAAGACGTTGACCGAGGCGAGGGCGACGGCGAGCACGCCCATCGACTTGCCGAGCGTCGTCTCGGTCAGCGCCGCGGCGAGCATGGCGCCGACGAGGACGATCGCCGAGATCGCGTTCGTCACCGACATGAGGGGCGTGTGCAGGGCCGGAGTCACGGTCCAGACGACGTGGTAGCCGACGTAGATGGCGAGCACGAAGATGATCAGGTTGATAACGGTGTGCGAGACGATGTCCATGGCCTACTCTTTCTTTTCACTTCACCGTGGGATCACGGGCGGCGGACTTCGCCGCCTTGCGTCATCAGGCAGGCGGCGACGATGTCGTCGTCCATCGGCACGGCGAAGCCGCCTTCCTTGGTCAGCACGAGCTTGAGGAAATCGAGCACGTTGCGTGCGTAGAGCGACGAGGCGTCGGCGCCGACCATCGCCGCGAGGTTGGTCTCGCCGACGATCGTGACGCCGTGCTTCGTGACCGTCTTGTCGGCCTCGCTGAGCGGGCAGTTGCCGCCTTGCCCGCCGGGCCCCTTGCCGGCAGCGAGATCGACGATCACCGAGCCCGCTTTCATGCCCTGGACCATCTCCTCGGTCACGAGCACCGGCGCGGCGCGGCCGGGGATCAACGCGGTCGAGATGACGATGTCGGCGGCGGCCACGCGTTTGGCGACCTCGACCTTCTGCCGGTCGAGCCAGCTCTGCGGCATCGGCTTGGCATAGCCGCCGACGCCCTCGGCCGCTTCCTTCTCCTCCGCGGTCTCGTAGGGCACGTCGATGAACTTGCCGCCGAGCGACTCGACCTGCTCCTTCACGCTCGGGCGAACGTCGCTCGCCTCGATCACCGCGCCGAGGCGCTTGGCGGTGGCGATCGCCTGCAGTCCGGCGACGCCGACGCCGAGGACGACGACGCGCGCCGCCTTCACCGTTCCCGCCGCCGTCATCAGCATCGGGAAGAAGCGCTGGTATTTGTCGGCGGCGACGACGACCGCCTTGTAGCCGGCGATGTTGGCCTGCGAAGAGAGCACGTCCATGCTCTGCGCACGGGTCGTGCGCGGCGCCGCCTCGAGGGCAAAGCTCGTCAGGCCGGCGGCAGCGAGCGTCTCGAGCCCGGCGCGGTCGAACGGGTTGAGCATGCCGACGAGGTTGGCACCGCTCTTCATGAGCGCGAGCTCGGCGGCGTCGGGCGAGCGCACCTTGAGGACAAGGTCGCAAGCGAAGGCGCCGGCCCGGTCGGCGATCTCGGCGCCGGCGGCGACGTAGGCGGCGTCGGTCGCGCTCGCGGCGACGCCGGCGCCCGACTCGACGCGGATCGTCTGCCCCTGGGCCTTCAGCTTCTTCGCCGTCTCCGGCGTGACGGCGACCCGAGTTTCGCCGCTTGCCGTTTCGCGCGGCACCCCGATCAACATGTTCTCGTCCCCCCAGCCAGAAGCAAGAGCTTACAAGAAAGCCGGGCCGGCTCTTCGCACTAGCATCGCCGCATGGCCTCGCCGCGCGTCCTCATCGCCGAAGACGACTACGCGATCGCCACCAACCTGTTCACCTTTCTCGAGCGCAGGGGTTTCGACGTCGAGGCGGTCTACAACGGCCAGGCGGCGCTGCACCGTTGCAGCGTCGAGCGTTTCGACATCGTCCTTCTCGACATCGGCCTGCCCGGCCTCGGCGGGCTCGCCTTCCTGCAGCAGCTGCGCAGCGAGCTGCGCGTCGCCACGCCGGTGCTCGTGATCTCGGCGCGCAGCGACCTCAGCGACAAGCTGGCCGGCTTCGAGCACGGCGCCGACGACTACGTCACCAAGCCGTTCGCGCTGGCCGAGATCGAGGCGCGCATGCGCGCCCTGCTCAACCGGGCCGGCGACAAGGGCGTCGTCGACCCGGTGCGCCGGCTCGGCCCGCTCGCTTTCGACAGCGTCGAGCGCGAAGCGCGCGTCGGCGACGCGCCGGTGCACCTGACGCCGAAAGCGGCGCAGCTCCTCGAGCTTCTGCTGCAGCGGCCGGGCCAGCTGGTNCGCCGGCAGCAGATCGAGCAGGCGCTGTGGGATCGGTCGCTTCCGCACCCCGATGCCCTGCGCAGCCAGGTCCATTGGNTGCGCAAGGCGCTCGGCGACGCCGGCTTCGACGGCATCGAGACCGTGCACGGAGTCGGCTACCGCATCGTCCATCGCGAGGCCAGCAGCCCATGAGCGCCGCCGGGCCGTTCCCAAGGCGCTCGCGCCCCCTCGGAGGGCCGCCGTGTGGTGTCTTGGGGGTCCCATGACGCTGCCGGCGTGGCGCCGCTTCACGCTCACCCAGCGCGTCGTCTGGGCGGTGACGATGACGGTCGCGTTCCTGGTCGGCCTGCAGACGGTGCTCGCCTACTTCGCGATGCACGTCCAGGAAGACGACCTGACCGACGAGATGCTGCGCCGCGAGGTGCAGCAACTGATCGACCTCACGGTGAAGCCGGGGTTGATGCCGGTCGGGCCGCTGAACGCCTCGTCGCGGGTGACGGCGTACCTGACGCGCGGCGGCGAAGGTGCGGCGGCGTTGCCCGACAGCCTGAAGAGCCTCGTTCCCGGCCTCTACCAAATGGCGCCGGGCGGCCGGGTCTGGCACGTCGCGGTCGTCGACACGGAAGACGGCCGGCTCAGCGTCGTCCTCGACGCCACGGCTTCGGAAGCGCGCGTGCACCGCTTCGGCCTGACCCTGCTCGCGCTCTGGGGCTTCTGCGTCGCGGCGACGGCCTTTCTCGCTCGCGGCGTCGCCGCGATCGCGGTCGGCCCGATCGTCGAGGCGACGCGCAGCATCGCCCGCTGGGCGGCGCAGCCGCCCGCCTCTGGCGCGTCCTCGCCCGACGAGGCGGCGATCCTCATGGAGACCTTCAACCGATTTCGCGATCGTGTCGACGAGACGGTCGCGCGCGAGCGCGAGTTCGCAGCCAACCTCGACCACGAGATCCGCACGCCGCTGACGGCGATCCGCACCGACGCGGAGCTGATCGGCCTCGAAGCAGACCTCGCGCCGGCCGAGCGGCAGCGCGCCGAACGGATCATGGCCGCGGTCGACGAGATCATCGCCACTACCGAATCGACGCTGTCGTCGAGCGCCGGACGCGCGACCGCCGCCGAAGCGGTCGACCTTCGCGAATGCGTGCGCACCGCCTGCGACGCGCTCGCCGATCGCGCCGCCGCGCGCGAGCTGCGGGTCGCCATCGAGATCGGCGCCGATGCCTCGGCCGTCGTCGACCGGCAAGCCCTGCTCACCGTCTGCCGCAACATCGTCCGCAACGCCATCGAGCATGCGGCGCCCGCCTTGCTGACGATCGAAGGGGACCGCCGCTCGCTGAGCTTTCGCGACGATGGCCCGGGCATCGCCGCGGCGGCGCTGCCGCACGTCTTCGAGCGCTATCACCAGGGGCATCGCGCCGACGACGCTGCGGCGTCCGCAGCATTGCCTCGGCGTGGCCTCGGCCTGGCGATCGCGCGGCGGATGTGCGACCTGCAGGGCTGGAAGCTCGCCGTCCGCTCGCCACCGGATGGCGCTGCGAACGGAACCGTATTCACGCTCGAGCTCGCGCCGCCTTCGGCGGTCTAACGAATCTTTCACTTTCCAGGAATGCATCGCTCATGGCCCGAGCCCTAGCCTCGCGCGCATGCAAGGATCGACGACGCGACGCCGGCGGGGCCGGATCGCAG
>JGI24140J50213_10000094_pt1 | contig 37042 bp, 24 predicted proteins | sample BarGraIncu00222A_FD_50213 | JGI IMG/M metagenome (IMG submission 50213)
TGAAACAACTCCAGAATATTTTTACCGGACACGTGAAGGATAAAGAAGACAGGAGTAAATTCGTTCTGGCTTCTTACAACATTGGCTTAAGTCATGTCATTGATGCTACAAGATTGACAGAAAAATACAAACACAATCCGGGTAAATGGTCTGATAATGTCGAAGTTTACCTGAGAGATAAATCTAAACCCGAATTTTATAATGATTCGGTAGTAAAAAGCGGATTTGCACGTGGAGATAGAACCTGTGACTATGTGGATCGCATTTATGATCGTTACCGTAATTACCTCAACACAGTTAAACGGTAGAGGATTTAAATATTGTTTTAATTTGCCCGTAGGGCATAAATATCAATAGAAAAACCTGAAATACAGATTTTTTTCCCGTAGGGGATTGACTTTTAATGTTGATGCCCTACGGGCAAAAGAAGAGGGGAGATAGATTTTCTATTGACATTAATGCCCTACGGGCAAAAGAAAAACCTAATTTTTAAAAGAGATGGACCTAATTTAAAATAGTTTTTTCGATAACTTATAAATTCTGCAGGCTTCAGCAACCGTCTTTTCCGGAGAGGTATAGTTGAAGCCTGTTTTTTGTTTCAACTTCTCGCCTGAATAATGATATTGATGTCTCGAAGTCCGGGCAGTTTCTTTTGTGATAATTGGAGTGCTTCCTGTTATCTGACCTCTGAGCTTTTCTATTCGCCACCATATTGAAAGCAATAGGTTGGGTAATACAAAACGGGGTTTTGGCTTATTGAGATTCAGTGCGATGAGTTCAAATAACCTGCGATATGAATAATTGTCTCCATTGACAATGAATCTTTCATTGATGATCTGACTCTCCATTAACAGGACCATTGCCCGGGCTACATCCCGTACATCAACAAAACCATTGATGCCATTGCTGTAGAATAAAGAAAAACCATCTACTGTTGCAATAAGTTTTGAGCTTCCCTTGCCGGGATCTCCCATTCCGATGATGATAGATGGATTGACAATGACAGCATTGAGTCCCTCTTCGGTTCCTCTCCACACTTCACGTTCACCCCCATATTTACTGATGGCATAGTTTGAATTCTGCTTTGATGACTTCCAGGTCGTCTCTTCAGTGACCACTTTTTCCTGTTCTGCTCTACCCATTGCAGCAATTGAACTGACATGACACAGTTTTTTGACTCCTTTGAGCAATGAAGCATTGACTACATTAGCCGTCCCTTCAATATTTACGCGCATCATCTTATCGCGATCCTTTGGATCGAAAGAGACCATTGCTGCACAGTGATAAACAAATTCAATGCCTTCAAGGGCATCTTCAAGAGAATAGATATCGCAGATGTCTCCGTTTACCCACTCTATTTGCATCAGGAGCTCTTCTGAGCGATTATCATTGTATCTGAATATATTTTCCACTACCCGCAAACTGCTGTCCGTACGCTTGAGCGCACGCACATTATTTCCTTTGCGGGTAAGATCGAGCAGCAAATATGCGCCCAATAGACCGGTTCCTCCTGTGACAAAAATCATATGTACAAAGCTAGGTTATTTTTTATTTCTGTCCGTGCATCGAAGCTGAGTTTCTCAATGAAAAGGAAAATCTCTACTTTTGTAAAAAATCAAACCATTACATGAATTTTGTTGAACAATTGCGCTGGAGGGGAATGATCCACGATATCATGCCCGGAACACTTGAAATGCTGGATAAAGAGATGGGTGTTGCATATGTTGGGATTGACCCGACTGCCGACTCTCTCCATATCGGACATCTGGTTAGTATTATGATGCTGAAGCATTTTCAACTTTCGGGTCATAAACCGCTTGCATTGATAGGCGGCGCTACCGGTATGATTGGTGATCCCTCGGGTAAATCGGAAGAACGCAACCTGATGTCTGAAGAATCGCTTCGCCATAATCAGGAGTGCATCAAGAAGCAACTGGTTAATTTTCTCGATTTTGACTGCGGAGCGAATTCTGCAGAGATTGTCAATAACTATGACTGGATGAAAGAATTCAGCTTTCTCCAGTTCCTTCGTGATGTTGGCAAACACATCACAGTCAATTACATGGTTGCCAAAGACAGTGTTAAGAAGCGCATGGAAGGGGGCAATGGCATCTCTTTTACAGAGTTTACTTATCAGTTGGTACAGGGATATGACTTTTTGCATTTATACCAAAACAAAGGTTGCCGCCTGCAGATGGGTGGTTCAGACCAATGGGGAAACATCACAACCGGAACAGAATTAATCCGTCGTATCGGTGGAGGTGATGCTTTTGCGCTGACTTGCCCATTGATTACCAAAGCAGATGGTGGCAAGTTTGGTAAGACCGAGAAAGGAAACATTTGGTTGGATCCCGAACGCACATCACCTTATACTTTTTATCAGTTCTGGTTGAATTGCTCAGACGAAGACTCAAAAAAATACATCCGCATATTTACCCTCTTTGGAAAAGAAGAGATCGAAGCCATGGAAGTGGAACAAGATGCTGCTCCTCATCTGCGGATCCTGCAAAAAGCATTGGCCAAAGAATTAACCATCCGTGTTCACAGTGAAGAGGATTATAACCAGTCTGTCGAGGCATCTGAGATCCTTTTTGGAAAGGGAACCACAGAAACCCTACGGAAAATGGATGAACGGACACTGCTCAATGTATTCGAGGGCGTTCCTCAGTGTGAAATATTGCTTTCAGATATCGAAAACGGTTTGAATATCGTTGAACTTGTAGCTGAAAAAACCAATATCTTTCCAAGTAAGGGTGAGGCCCGTCGCATGTTGAAAGATGGTGGCATACAGCTGAACAAGGAGAAGATGAAAGAAGATTATACGGTCACAAAAGAAAACCTGTTAAACAACAAGTATCTGATTGTCCAAAAAGGTAAGAAAAACTACTATCTGATCAATTTCAGCTAACCTGAATTAAGGAACTGTTTGAATTTTCCCGTAGGGAATAAATATCAATAGAAACAATCATATAATCAATCTATTCCCCGTAGGGGATCAACCTTTAAAGTTAATGTCCTACGGGCAAAAATGGAGAGGGGATATGTATTTCTATTGATATTTATGCCCTACGGGCAAAAGTTTTAAAAGGCTTCCCTTATTGAAACCTGAAGGACTGTTCATGAATATTTGAAGGATACTTAATGGATACCCTAAGAGTATCCATTAAGTATCCTTCAAGTATCCATTAAGTATCCATAAAGTATCCTTCAAGGAAGAATTATGGGAGCGTTTTATTCTTTTACCCAAAGAATAAATCCACTGCTGTGGAGATTTTCTATTTCGATGCGGGTATCTTCTTTCAGAAATTTTCGCAGTTTGGTGATGTAAACATCCATTGTGCGGGCGGTGAAGTAATTGTCATTTTGCCAAATCACCTTCAATGCCTTAGATCTGGAAAGCAGTGTGTTTTTATGTTCGCACAACAGTTCGAGCAACTTTCCTTCGGTAGGGCTCAACTTTTGTTCGAATCCCGGCTTTGAAAGCAAACGATGTGTGGCGTGGTAGGTATACTCTCCGATTTCGTATGATTCACTGGCACGATCAGAGACATTTGTTCGGTTCATCCGGTTAATGATGGCCTTCAATTTGGCAACCAATACTTCTGAATCAAAAGGCTTGGTTATATAGTCTTCTGCGCCGATATCAAATCCCTGAAGGATATCTGCCTTTAATGTTTTGGCTGTCAGAAATACGAATGGCATTTCAGGTTTAGACTTTCGGATCTCGCGGGCAATACTAAAACCATCCAGACCGGGCAACATCACGTCAAGTACACAGATATCGCAATTCAGACCTTCGAAACGGGCGAGCGCTTTGCCGCCATCATTTTCCCATTCAACATCAAACTCGTTGATTTCGAGATAAGCCTTGAGTACTGAGCCAAAGTTCCGGTCGTCCTCAACCAGATAAACTTTTGTGTGATCACTATTCTTCATCGATTTCTGTCTTTAACGGTAAAATTACATCAAAACGACTTCCTTTTCCTAATTCACTTTCAACGGATATTCGACCATTATGGGCATCAACAATTGCTTTAACGAATGCCAGTCCCAGTCCATGGCCTTTTACATCGTGAATGTTTCCATCTGTATAACGATAAAAACGATCAAATATGCGGCGTTGTACTTCATGGCTGATTCCGATTCCTTTATCTTCTATTGCACATACAATCCGGTTCCCTGACAGGTGTGTTGTGATCTTAATATCAGGAGCTGCCGGGGAATATTTAATCGCGTTATCAATCAGGTTCATGAGAGCATTTAAGACCTGGGTAGCGTCGGCCTCTATTACTGATTTTTCAGCGTCAAGATGAAGCGTGATCTTACCACTGCGCGATTCAATCTGTAGTTGTGTATGATTTACGGCTCTCTGAATCAACTCGTGCAGGTCAACATCATCAATGTTTTGTTTCAGGTTCTTGCGATCAAGCAGCGCTGCACGCAATACGTTTTCGACCAGTTGATTCATCCTGTAGTTCTCTTCACGGATAATCTGGGTAAAGTATTTTACATGCTTCTGACTCGCGATAATTTTGGGATTATCGATAGAGTCGATAGCCAGACCTATAGTAGAAATTGGCGTTTTGAATTCGTGTGTGATATTATTGATAAAGTCAGACCTGATTTCGGAGATTTTCTTTTGTTTGACAATTGCCCATAACGCAATAATGAATGCGAGGATCAGGAATATAGTTAAGAGTACAGACATTGAGAGCATAAAAATCATCGACTTGAGAATGTATGCATCCATGTTTTTGAATTGTACCTTTAAAGAATAAGGCGAACCAAACAAATCATTAGGGAACAGACGGGTCATATAATCAGGTGCATCTGTAGCGATATACCCCGGAGAAAAAATAGAAGATTGTCTCTTCTTCAAATCATTATAGACCGCATATTCGGGCTTAAGCGTTACGCCATTATTTTTTAATTCACTGACGAGAACTGAATCAACAAGTTTTGTGTTCAGTCTCTTGCTGACCAGTGAATGATCTGTTGAAACTTCAAGTATAATCTGATCGATGATGCCGGTCAGATGCTTGATCCTTTTTTGAACAAGGGTATCCTCGAGAGAGAATGGCCTGTCGCCTCTGAATCTTCTGTCGTCAAAGATCGGAAACCTGATATTTTTATAGTTTAAACCTTGCTTTTTGAGCTGTTGGTCAAATCGTTTTTCAAACTCTAAAATCTCAGCCTGACTAAGATGTATGGCTGGGGAGTTATAATTTTTCCTGATGAATGAATCAAGTTTAACCTTCACAAGTGAATCTGGAATACGCCCCGGATATCTGTTAAGTTCTGCCCTGAATGCATCAACCGGGCTTTGTCTGTTCGGGAAATTCAGTTGAGGATTGGGTCTGGAACGATAATATTCACCAATCACTTTCCGCAGTGTCATGATGTCATTTAAAGAAGGCTCACGGATCTCTTTACCATCAATATAAATCTTGGTTTTTTTTGGAGGAGCCGGTTTGGCTGCCAGTATAGTAGCGCCTGATTTCCCTCTGTTTACCCTTTGTATAGAATCATTTTGAGCATCAATTTTACTTTGCATTTGTTTGGCATCGCGTTCATGACGAAGGTGTTCAGCATAACGGTACATCTGTTCACGCATCTCTTCAGCAAAAGCAATAGAATCGATATTGATGCTGTATTTAGTGTTTAAGCCGGTGTAGGCTTGGTATTTACCTTCTAATGGGATAGACTGGACCGTATTTCCATTTCCATCGTGAGGTGGGTCGGGATATCTTTCCTGATCTCTGGGGGATGGTCTTTTATCATCCCTGTTGTTCACAAAGGTGTTTGAAAAAGTTTTATTGGATGCTGAACTGACGGGTACACTTGCTACAGCAGAGTCAGGCTTATTCAGAGAAGAAAGTAGCTTTTGTAAAGTTTCACGGCTTTCGAGTTTCAACGCAGAATTACGCATGGCTTCATTCACGCTCAGATTCAATTCAGCTTGTTTTACCCTGACAGAATTGCTAAACCAGAAATATTGCATGCCGATAATCCCCAGCAGAGCCAGGCTCAACAACAAAACCAAACCGATAAATAGTTTCTTATTCATGCTACGAAATTAATATTTATTAATTACAGTAAATCAGTAATTAACCTTTTATTAACCCGAATTAAGAATCTCTTAAGGAATAGAAGATTAACTTAATGCTGGTTTTTAAAATAAGACTATTCAAATCATTAAAAGTTTAGAAACTATTTAAATTTCGTTTGTTCTTTTGCCCGTAGGGCATATATATCAATAGAAAAACATCTTTCCCTCCTTTTTTGCCCGTAGGGCATTAACATTAAAGTTTATCCCCTATGGGGAAAAGGTAAATGATGAAGATCTCTCTATTGATATTTATGCCCTACGGGCAATTTTGCCCAGTTTCTTAATAGTTTGTGTAAAGTTTTGATGGACAAATAAATCGAACAATGTTATTTCGTCAGATACCATTTTTGCAGCACATAGAACGCTTTCTTCTTTTGACCCTTGTCAGAGATAACCCCTTTTCGGTTAAAACCATCCTGAACACCTGGAAGCAATCGGCGTGATGAACGGAAATCCTTCAAGATCCAGGGGGTGATTCCTGAGATCTTGGGCATGCGTTCATCAATCATTTTCAATGTTTTAGCGTACAGATCTGCCTGGTTTTCTTCTGTCCAAAGATCGGTTACGCTGCCATGATTTCCAAATACTGCTTCACCGCCAAATTCGCTGATGATAAGAGGTTTGTCGTAATCAATTTCCCATTTAACGCGATCAATCTTTTCGGTGGTACCATCATACCAACCCACATACTCGTTAAAGCTGATTACATCCACATACTTACTCAGGTTATCTTTTACAGACAATGTAGTCGGAGATTTATCTGCACGTTCCATGGCCATACTGATCAAACGTGTGCTGTCCTTTTTACGGGCATAAATAGCCAGATTCGAAAGGAATGTATCGCGGGGATCGCTGTGAGGTGTCTCGTTGGCGATAGACCAGATAATGACATTGGCCCTGTTTTTATCACGCTCCAACATTTCGCTCAACTGGTTCAATGCATTGGCATATACTTTTGGATCCTGCCATTGAATAGTCCAATAAACAGGTATTTCAGACCAAACCATGATGCCCATTTTTTCGGCTTCCCTGATCATTTGTTCATTGTGAGGATAATGAGCCAGTCTGACATAGTTACAGCCCAATTCCTTGGCCCAGTTTAACAATGTACGGTCTTCTTCAACAGAAAAGATTCTACCATTGCGAAAAGCAGCTTCTTCATGAATAGAGACTCCTTTAAGGAATATGGGTTTTCCATTGAGCAATATTTCTCTTCCCCTTGTCTCAATGGTTCTGAATCCAATCTGATCGTTTACTTTATCGGTTGTGGTAGCAACTGTAACAGCATATAATTTTGGATTTTCAGGACTCCATAAGACAGGATTGGCTTTTATTTCAACCTGGGCTTCGCCTTTTTCATTCGTCGTGATCTCTTTCTTAAGCTTTAATTCGGGGATCTCGATGGTCACTTTCTGATTAGCCTGTTCGATGTTCAATTTAACAGAACCGGTGATAATCGTTGGCGAACCTTTTTTAAGCTGGATGGTATAGCTTTGGACATAGGATGCAGGAACTTCAACCAGCATGACATCACGTGTTATCCCGCCGTAATTAAACCAATCGAAATTGTTGGTTGGAATGGCATCGATCCTACGTTTATTGTCAACCTTAACGATCAATGTATTGGGGCCTTTCTTGAGCAGCTTCGTCACATCAAAGTTGAAAGGAGTATAACCACCTTCGTGCTCGCCTACTTTTTTGGTGTTCAAATAAACCTTGGTATCGTAATTACATGCTCCAAAATAGAGGAATGCAAGTTTATCTGAAGGGTCATAATTAAAAGAGTGTTTGTACCAAAGTGTTCCTTCATAGTTAAACAACTCAGCATTTTGTGTATTCCAGTCACCGGGAATCGCCATGACTGGTGCTGTATCGAAGTCGTATTCTTTGAAAGTTTTCACATTATCTGTTTGCTGATCCATGAAGAAACCGGTAGGAGAAGGGTTTCTTCGATAGTCATAGTAACCCGTTTCAAGTGGATCGACAAGATAATGCCAGTATCCGTTTAGTAACTGATGGTCACGGCCATAAACATTTTGAATGAGTGGTAACAGGGTTTTTGTTTCCTGTGCGGATCCTAAAAAGCCGCTAAGTAGCAAGGCAAATAATAAAGCATATTTTTTCATGAGTAGTCTTTTGAAGATCAGTTCTTCTTTAAAATTAATTGTTTGTAGTTTTTATTCAGCCAGATATTCATTAAAGCTTTTAAATCGGAAACCTGTTCCGGTTTTAAAACGAGTGAGTTCAGAGAGAGGTTGCGGGTGATAACAATAGCCTGGCCCTCTTTTTTAATGATGACTTCAACATTCCCGGCACTGTTTTTCATATTCTTTTTTATTTCAGGCGAAAGCAATGTGTATGAATTTGGAAGCGTTATGGAGAGGTTATATTCCTGATCAACTTCAGCAGGCAATTCAAGATTCTCTGTTCTGACTGATGGTAGTTCTGTGAAACCCCAGTTGCCAGCATCCCCGAGTTGCTGTGGCAGAGCAAGATACTGCATGCCACTGGATTCATGAAGCGCATCACTCTTTTCGATTGTGTAATCTACGTTCAATGTTAATGGTTTATTCTCTTTTATTGTATAAAGTTTGATATCCTGACTGACTAATCCATCGGTAAAAAGACCAGCAACTGCTTTTTCATTTTTCCTGATGCGATAATAGGGTAGAACGATCCCTTTCCATGTTGAATTACAGGTTCCTGAAACTTTTCCATTCGTGGATAATGAAAGTTTGCCATTTAAAAAGAGTTGATTTTTCTCCTGATCAATACTCCCGGCGTTAATCGCTTTTCCGGGAATAAGCATTGACACCTTTCGGTAGGGCTGCGAAACCAGGGGATCCTGTTCGTTTAACCTTATCGGTGAAAGTGTGAACTTGCCTGCTTTTCCAAAGTCTGTCATTACATAATAATCAGAAAACATTAAGGGATTGGTTGCTTCACCATCCTGTAGTCCTTTAAAATTTGCTGCGGATACGTTATTGTTGATGCCTGCCTGTTTTAATAAAGCTGACAAAAGAAGTGCTTTTTCCGGTTCGCTTCCATAATTACTGTTCCATACTTCAACGGGAGTCCTGAATCTGAATCCTGTACAAACAGGCGGAACGGATATAGTAGTCAGTTCTCCAACAACCAATTCCTGTAAACCCAATGCTATTTTCAAAGGATCAGTTTCAGTTGCTTTTATCTTACTGACAGCCGCTTTCATGGCATCATTTACCTCTAGCTTGAAGGCAGGTTGTGCTGTAATCTTTTCGACGATCTGTTTGCCGACAATAAAAGAAATACGTGGCAATAGACGGTTGTCTCTTGACTGGAAGATCTCATGCGAAAGCGCTTTAATATTTGTGAATTTCCAGGTATAGGTTTTATACACGCCATCACTCATCGCCACCGGAGTAGCCTTTGTGTTGAACAGCTGAAAATTGAGTGTTTGTGCAACCGGGATCTTGACAACAATTGTCAATTCCTTGACGGGAGCAGTTCCCGGCAGTAGTTCATTTCCCATCATCGCAGGCAAAAAATCTTTTTTTGAATGAACAGTATATGATAAATCGATGGTGGCACCGGGCTCAATTCCTGTATGTGTAACGACCATTTCCCTGAGGTTATTAAAAGCGGGTGCATTGGGAGCAAACTGTGGCAACACTTCATTGAAAGCATTCTCGGGAGATTTTACTTTACGACCACTGGCCATCGTTGTCGTTGCCCGATGGATTGATAATTGCTGATATGTTGGGTTAAAGACGATGAAAGATTCACCAAATTGCTTATCAGACGAAAGATACGTGATCAGTTTCAGTTGATGAGAATAGTTGTAATCCATGGTGCCATCCGTATTCAGCACAAATTCTTTTTTTTGTTTCAGGTAAAGTGCATCTGAATTCTCGTCTTGTGCTGCTAACCCGTTGATAATACAGAAAACGATAAAGAGAAATATGATATGTTTTTTCATGGTTCGGTATATTTTAGGGGTGCATTATTGTTTGATCAGGACAACAGGATTTAGAGCAAAGAAATTCTGATTATCTACTGCTTTTCTGAAAGGCTCCCAGTCGCGGGGTTCATAGATCCTTTTGTTAAATTGTCCGGTGAAAGAGAATTCCAGGTTCTGACCCTGTTGTGATTCCTGCCCATCTGAAGAAACTGCAACATCTTCTGAATGCACCGTTGTAGCTCCTTTATCATATTTGAATCCTGCAGGCAACTTCACAGTCTCCTTCAACTCAACGAGTCGTGAGCAACGATCTGTAAAACTGTATTTGCGTTCACTCAGTGCAGTGTTGAAACTGAGCTGTCCCTGTGCTCCACGGAAGAGATTTGATGCCACGAAGGGGGTGAATACGATTTGGTTGGAAGTGATAACAGCGTAATCGGGTATACGGTATTTAATCTTTAGCGTGATTGGACCCGACATATAATCATAAGGATCTTTTCCATAATCCAACGCCAGCAGTTGTGCCTGTGGCGCTACCCTCAATAGTTCTTTTTCAATATTTGACTTCCAGTCACTCTTCATACTTCCTGTGAAATTACGACGGATAGCACCATCGCTTTGTCCTTCGGCTGTAACGGTTAGATCGCCTTCCAATGATCCATCCATCTTGATTTCTGAGGTTCCGGTAATCCTGAAGTAGTGATCAGAGGCATTGGAAACCGGTGTGTACAATAGGTCAGCGCCTTCGGGTACGCCCATCAAGTAACCTTGTTGTTGTTCGGCACTCGACCAGAGTTCACGTAAAAAAGGAACCCATGTTGGATCAAGCATTTTGTATTTGCCACTGTGCAACTTAACAACAGTTACACTGTGATTAAACTGATCGGCAGGGATATAATCAATGCGTGATCCTGCCATAGTCATTGCAGGATAAGATTCGAATCCTGCTGCGCGTAACATGGTGATGAGCATACCTGCTTTGTCTTTACACACACCACAACGATCCAAAAAAGTCATTTCTCCTTTATGAAGCGTGAAGCCTTCGCCCGGACCCATTGAGATACCGGAATAACGAATGTTATCGGCACACCAATGTGTAAGTTTGGCGATTGAATCCATTTCTGTTTCAGCTCCTGTGAGGATCTCTTTGACTTTGGTAGCAATTTCGGGGGTAGATTCAAAACTGCCATAATCCTCATTGACTTTGTTAAACCAAAGTGATTTTGCTTTCCAATCTGGGCTTGTCGACATGAGAAGTTTCGGGGCTATATCAGACAATGCCACCTGTCGGGGTTCTGCTGTAATGGGACGAATGTTGTTCCGGGTGAAAGTATAGGTCATCCTGTCACCTTTAAAGTCAAGCTTTGGAGTACATTCGCCGTTATAAAATTCAAATTGAAGGGGTTTATTCTTTGGAACCATGACTTGATAAACTTTCGTCAGTACCGGATTGCTGTTCCAAAATTCCACAATATCATAGAAATGACCCTTCATTGGAGGGATATATTTATCGTCGTCATCCGTCTGGAGCAGGGCATATGTAAAACCTTTCCTGAACAGATAGACTTCGAGTGCATCACCGGGTTCGAGACGGCCAACACCAAGCATCTTTTCACGGGCTCCCCAGTAAATAGCTCTTGCAGGAGCCGGGTAATCCAGGGTTTTGGCGATATCCAGATTCTCGACAGCGCCGTTTTTACGGTAGATCACGACTTTTTTTATCTCCACATAGGCAGACAGTGGATCGTAATCAATTTTTACCACGTTAAGATCGAGTGCACCATGTTGTGTAAGCACTTTATATAAGCGGTGCATATTATAAAAACTAAGTCCCGTTTCCTGAACATCAACACGGGTACTATCAAAAACAATTAACACATTATCATTTGGAAACTCAGTAAGTGTTCCCGATTTATTGATCTTCTCCTGTACGGTCTGAGCAGGTAAAAGGTGTATTATACCTAAAAACAACAGAATAAGGTAAATATTTTTCATAAATGTGATTGATTTTAATTACCTGTAAAATTATAAATTAATCTCTGAAAGGTACAAAGTTTAATATTAAATAGAAACAGATGAAAAAAATCTTCAATTAATGCTTAAACGGGATGATTGAATATTAAGATTTAGGTTTGAAAAAACAGACCCGGAAGAATTCCGGGTCTGAATTAAAGCAACTATTTATTAACCAAAAGAAGATTAATAATTAGGATTCTGAGTAAGTGTTGCGTTTTTGTTTAAATCGATCTCAGATTGAGGAATAGGCATTAACATATTATAAGGCTTGATACCTGCACCTTGTCCCTGGTATGAGGAATTCAAAGCTAACGTTCTATCGACCAGCTTACCGGTTCTCACAAGTGTCATTCTTCTGTTTTCTTCGGCCATTAATTCACGGGCACGTTCGTCAAGAATGAAATCGAGTGTAACATCAGTAGGCAGAATTGGAGTAGCATTAGATCTGGCTCTTAAAGTATTCAATGTCGCAGCAGCATCTGTAAGGTGATTCTGATTTAACTGTGCTTCTGCCATCAGCAAATAAGTCTCTCCCAAACGCATCATGATAATATCCTTATAGTCAGCATATCCGAATGCATCAGCAGCAACATAATTGTTCCATTTTGTGGTGTAAGGACATAATTTGAAGAGAGTATCAGCAGGAAGAGGAACTACTTTTTGACCTATTTTCGGTCCTGAACTATACCAGAAATTTCTTCTGATATTGAATCTGGAGTTACGCATGTCGTTTGGTTTATATAAGCCATAGAGAGCCCAGTTGCTCAGGCGCATACGTGCAATGCCGCGTCCACCAAGAGAATCGCTGATATCTACTCCGGTTATATCGACATATCGTGCAACCCAAACCCTACGATGCTGATCACTTGGAGTGGTATTTCCGGGTTGAAATGCTGCTCCACCGGGTACATTGTATTCTTGTTCAATTACCCAGATAGCCTCTTTATTACCTTGTCTGCGACGCTCGTTACCTGTAATAAACATATCAGAGAATGGATCACCAGGTTTAGTGCTGTTTACGCCATAACGGGTAGTCGTTAACTGGAAGAAACCTGAGTTAATGACATTCTTACATTGTGCTTCTGCCAGATCAGGTTTACCGGCCCTTATGTAAACTTCTGCCAATAATTGTTGAGCAGCGCTTTTGCAAACACGACCTTCCCTTTTAATTACATTTGAAATATAATCAATGTCACGGCAATTGGTAGTTGAGAATAGCAAATCAGTGATAATGAAGTTAATCACATCCGTTTGAGTAGCCCTGACAAAGTCTGTCTTGGGAGCAGTAATTGGTTTGTCAATCAGGGGAACTCCACCATAGAGTATTGAAAGGAAGTTATAAGCCCAGGCTCTGTAGAATCTGGCTTCCCCTTCGATACTATTTCTATATGTAGCTGTCATTCCTACCTGATTAGCGGGATCATGGAGCGCGGTAATAATGAAATTTGCATTATTGACGACGGTATAAGCCCAACTCCAGTAAATACTGGCAGCTTTATCCTGTGAATTTAACGAAGCATAATTGGTATATGGAACCTCCGAACCTTCTGGTTGTGTTGAAATAGCAAGATCTGTTCCAACATTCATGACACAAATCAAACCCTGGGGTTCACCTGTCCATTGTTGACGAAACTGAAAAGTCAAACCTGTAATGGCGGCATCAAAACCCAATGAGTCTTTCAGGGTATTCTGAGGAGCATAAGTAGATTTAAGCTCTTCATTGAGGAAACTTTTATTACATCCCAAAAATAAGGTTGATGCAATAAAGATTCCTGAAAAATATATGATTAGTTTTTTCATGGTATTTCTTTTTTAATGTTAACGAAGAGTTAGGTTAATACCGAAAACATAAGTGGCAACATTAGGGTAGTTGTCAAAATTATTGGTATACCCAAAAGTAAAGGTGTTCTCTGGATCCCAGCCTTTCCACTTTGTAAAGGTGTAGAGATTACGACCGCTCAGGTACATAGATAACCCGCCAATTTTAAGCTTATCCACAATAGACTGTGGAAAGGCATAGCTCAAAGTAACATCCTTGATTCTGGTGTAACTTGCATCACTTGGATATCCATATCCTCTTGAGTTACCACCCGTTCTCAATGACTGGCTGGTATTGCTCATATTGGATGATGTCCAGTAACCTACCGATTCAGGAAGATTGATGACCAATGATTGATCTGCGAAATTGATTGCCGGATTGCTCTTTAATACACCCTGAACAGTTTGGATAAAGATATTCAATCTAAAGTCTTTATACTTGAATGTATTGGTAAATCCACCAATCCATTTTGGCAAAGATGAGCCAAGATATATTCTGTCTTTATCATTGATTGTTTTACTGTCATCGGTGTCTTTGAATCTCATGTCGCCAACCTTTGCACCGGGATCCATAGTTGCCATAAGCGCAGCATCACTTTGTTGCCAAATCCCGATTAATTGATAATCGTAAACTGCCCCTAATGGTTTTCCAATAAACCACTTGTTACCAAGATCGTCTTTATTGTCGCCATAGAGCGAAGTGATCTTATTTGTGTTAGCAGTAAAATTGAGGTTTGTTTCCCATGAGAAGTCTTTCGACTGGAAATTGATTGTCTTCAATGATATTTCAATACCTCTATTTTGAGTTTTTCCTATGTTATCCATGATATTGGCAAAACCGGAAATATTGGGTAAATTTCTTCGTAATAAAAGATCGCTGGTTTGGGTACTATACCATTCAACAGTTCCACTAATCCTGCCTCCCAAAACCATATAATCAACACCAATATTAATACCTGCAGTCGTCTCCCAGGTAAGCCCACTGTTACCCAGTTGACTTGCAATTACACCGGTAGCAGTAGCACTGTTATAAATATATTGAACCGTGCTTTGTGTTGAAAGAGTTTGGTATGGTTGGATTGCCTGGTTACCCGATTTTCCATAAGATCCTCTTAGTTTTAGATTATCAAGAAAACTAAACTGTTTCATGAATTTTTCATTGGAAACATTCCAGCCCAAAGCAACCGAAGGGAAAGTCGCATACTTTGAAGTGGCGCTACCAAATGCAGAATATCCGTCACGTCGTGCTGTGAGCGTAAGTAGATATTTACTTGCATACGAATAATTGACACGGCCCATCTGTGAAATTAAAGCATTTCTTGTGAGAGATGATGAAACAGTTTGTACAGCGCCAGCTCCCATATTGTTTAAATCGAGCTGATCGTTGATGAATGTGTTGGAATTCAAACCATTGCTTAGGGTTTTGTTTTCCTGGGCACTGTAGAGTCCGGTTACATTTATTTGGTGTTTTCCAAATGTTCTGTCATAAGTAAGTATATTCTCTAAAATCCAGTTATAATTTTGAGTGTTTGAAATAGATGCCGAACCGGTTAGATTATTTGCCGCACGTCCCACATAACTGCTGTTATAAGTTGGATTAAAAGTGTACCCCCCATTTAGTTTATATTTAAGTCCTTTAATGAAGTCGGGTTTTATCTCAACATAAAAATTACCGCTGATATTCTTAGTTTGACGTGCAACAGAGGTATTTAAACCCAATAAAGGATTAGGATACAATGTCTGGTTGGTCATTGGAATCATAAAATAATTACCCAATGCATCGTACTCAGTACCATAAGGACTCATTTGTGTGGCTTGCATTAAATTGACCCGACCACCGTCAGAATTATTGTCAACAAAGAAGAGTGATGTCCCGACAGACATCCAGTTGGTCACATTGGCATCAATGTTAGCCCTAAAACTGATACGTCTGTATTGATATCCTTTCAAAACACCTTTTTGACTGAGTATATCTCCTGAAACGAAATACTTAACATCCTTTGTCCCACCTGAGATACTTAAGTTATGATCCTGAATAAATCCGGGTCTGGAGACTTCCTTCAACCAATCTACTGTTTTGCCAGCTGCATAATTGCCTTTCTCACTTGCTGTTGGTACTGAGTCTGTAACAGTAAAACCATTTTGTTGCATTGCCGTTACATACTTTCTTACATATTCCTTGGGGCTCATCGGTTTAAAGATATTCACCATGCTTTCAGGACCGGCATATGCACTGTATTTAATAACAGGCTTACCATCTGTTCCGCGCTTAGTTGAAATAAGGATAACTCCATTTGAACCCCGTGTTCCATAAATGGCTACAGAAGAGGGATCTTTCAATACCTCGATAGAAGAGATATCATTTGGATTTATGTCGTTCATTGAGCCGCCCATTAAAGGCACTCCGTCAACAACATACAGCGGATTACTGCTTGCAGTAATTGAATTTTGACCTCTAATAATAACATTCGAGAGAGAGCCGGGTACAGTAGATGTCTGTACAATATTTACCCCGCTGACCGATCCTTGAAGCGCCTGGAGTACATTCGTAACAGGCAGTTCTTTTAGTCTGGATTGCGGAATAGAAGTAACCGAACCGGTTAAGTCTGATTTCTTTTGCGTTCCATAACCAACAACTACAACTTCATCCAGTGTTTTTATATCCGGATTCAGTTGTACATCAATTACCGATTTTCCTGCTACAGGAATCTTTACGGGAAGGTAACCGACAAAAGAAAATAATAATACTGTGTTTGCATTGGGTATGTCAAGAGAGTATTTTCCATCAGATCCTGTAGTTACACCCTTTGTTGTTCCTTGAATTAAAACAGTCACACCGGGTATTGTTACACCGGTATTTGCATCCTTGACTGTACCTCTTACTCTTAGCTGTTGAAGAGGGGAAAGGACAATAAGGTTATTGTTAATTACATCAAACTTAATCTCTGTATCTCTAAAAAGTTTGTTAAGCAACTCGTTAATGGTAGTAGTTCCTGAGTTTTCCAGACTTACTGATTTGTCGACGTTAATCAAATCAGACCGAAACAGGAACTTATAGTTTGTTTGACTTTCAATATTTTCAAACGCTTGTTTAATGGTAACATTTTTTAAGGCCAGATCAATGTTGAGGGATTGCGAATAAACGGTCGCATAGATATTACTCATCCCCAATGTTAATAATAGAAGTATTATTCTCATAACTTTAAAAGTGTTACTTAACCATACACAATCCTGTTGTGTTAAGTTATTATGTAATATTTTCTTCATAACTTTACAATGTTTTTATTATACAATAAATTCAACTTACCTTGTTCGAAGCAAGGTGGGAAAGAAGACGGACTAATTTCTTATTGGTAGTAAGAAAATATCCTTTTTCTTTAATGTTAAGGGGATTGGGCCTTGCCCGATCCTCTTATTTTTTTGGTTTGGCTTAACTCATAGGTTATTTTTTTTAGTTAATAATTAATTTAATCATTTTGTATCTAAGTAGATATCTCTAAATGAAATTTCATATTTAAATGATTGTTGTGACGAAAGTTTAAGGGCTTCAAATGCCTGATTGATTGTTTCTTTATCAAAAGCGCCTGTAAATTTGTAGTTTTTGATTTTATCATCTGTAAAATGGATCTTCATATCGTACCATCTTTCCAGTTTAACTGCCAACTCCTCAAATGTTTCTTCTCTGAAAATAAGTTTACCGTTTTTCCAGTTAACTTCTTCTTCTGGATTAATGTTTTTTGCCAGGATAATCGCAGGTTCATTTATAACAGATATCGTTTTTGACTCTTTTATCACTGCTTTTGGAGAGATTACCTTAGTTGGGATATCTAATTTTATTGCAAGCATTCTGTTATAAATGCATTTTTCATTGGGTTTCAGAAAGATTTCTTCTCCGGCTTTTCCATTCTTGGCCTGAGTAGTAATACTCAATTTCCCTTCGATCAGAGTTGTTTCTATGTTCTTTTCATTTGGAAATGCTTTTATGTTAAAAGATGTACCGTAGACCTTCACTTTTATTTCGTTAGCATATACTAAAAAAGGCTTAAGAGGGTTTTTATGAACTTCGAAAAAGGCTTCTCCTTTAATTTGAACTTCTCTTGTCTTTTGATTATAGTTTACGGGATAACGAAGAGAGGACTCTGAATTCAGCCATACTTTTGTTTGGTCAGGTAAAACAACACGGGTACGTTGACCTCTGGGTGAAAAAACATAGGTATACCCATCCGGAATTTGATTTCTTTTTTGAATATTAATTTCGAAAAACAAACCAGAACAAATACCGATCAAAAGAAGTATGACAGCAGCTGCACTTGTTGTAAGAAATAAAGTTTTTCGGGAAATGGTAATGTTTTCTTTTGGAGGAGCGATGGCATTTATCAATTTTCCCCATTCTTTAGAATTGTCATCCCATTTTTTAGTGAGAATAGCTTCTTTTATATTAACATCTTCAATAATCTCATCATAAATATTTTGATTAAGCTCCGAACTCTTACGCCATATTTCGAGTTTCATCGCTTCTGCCTCGGATATTTCACTTCGGAAAAGTTTAGTGAATAGATTCCACGGGATATTAAGTCTCATAACTTTTGTATTTAAGTTAATGACACCTAATTTATCTCTTACCACCAATCGGGATAAAAAAAAATCTGAATAGTTTAAACCAGGAATAAGAGCTGGAAATAAATGGGCTTAAGGACAGATCTTAATTTCTTCAAGGCAATGGCCATTTGCCCCTCAACAGTATTCACCGATAGATTTAATAATTCAGCGATCTCTTTGTAACTCAAATCATGTTCCCTGCTTAACCTGAATATTTGTTGACAACGGCATGGAAGCGAATCAATAGCTTCTTCGATAATCTTTTCAAGTTCATGAACTTCGAGAATTGAATCTATTTCATTAATATATTCAGCATCAGGGGTAAACATGTTTTGCATTATCCTCTCATGCCGTTTTGCATCTCTGATCTGATTTAATGCCTTATACCTGCCCGCAGTGTATAGATACGATTCCAGCGAAGTTTTAATTTCTAATGTCTCTCGCTTTTCCCACAAATAAATAAAGATATCCTGCGCGATATGCTCTACAAGTAATTCATTTTTAAACAATAGAAGTAAGTACAGGCATAAATTGCCATAATGTTTATTGAATATAAATTCCAGGGCTTTAATATCCCCCTCTTTTAATTTTTTTAGAATAAATAATTCGTCAATACTTTCCATTTTTATTTATTTCCCCGTTGAGGGTTTCAAAGACCTGGTCATTATCAAAGTTAAGAATTATTATTTTTTAACCTGAAAGACAAAGCTATTAAGAAAAAGCAAATTATTTTCATAAATATAAGAAATGTTTAAAATTGCCTTTTTCTCCATTAATGCCTTCTTAAGACTACTGACAAAATCGCTTATTTGCCTTCAGTATAGGCATGATCATTGGGAATTTCTATTCCCTTCCAAACTTTTTTGCTTGTCCAGTCTGCTGCAGGAGCAGTCCAGAATGGATCATTTGCTGGTAATCCTAAAGGTAACATCCCAACCGTGCACAGATAAAGGCTTCCCGTCGAAATATAATCCTCGCTGATGTTGAGCTGGCTTCCATAAACGCCAACATTCAACCAGCCTTTTGAATCAAAAGTATTTGGGGCTTCTATTAAGCGATTGATGACCAGTGATAAAGCACTGCGTACCTGTTCAGGCAAGATTCCTTCAGGAAGTTTGTGGAGCATCGATATTTGAGAAAGTACCTGAAATGCACCAAAACGATAAGCCAACGAACGGCCAATAGGAGGGTAGGTTCCTTCGGGAGAAATCAATCTTTCCTGAATAGCTGCATATCTCTGGGCTCTTTTCAATGCTTTATCATATGTGATAACTGTATCCATCTTTTTGTCACTCAGAACTTTGGTGATGTCCAACATCATAGGTTGAATGACAAAACTATTATAGTAATCCCAATGGAAATCAGCTCCATCACCATATATACCGTCACCTTTGTACCATTCCATGTGTTTTTTAAGCGCATAAACAATCGGCTCCAGATTTCCGCCATTGCCTGATTTTATCAGAAAAGCTTCAATCGATGCACTGAACAGGAGCCAGTTGTTTGAACCCGGTTTTATACTTCTGGAACTTTTCAAAGCATTGACAACATTTGTTTTGGTTTGTTGATCAAGGGGTTCCCATATTTGTGTGTATCCACGCATGAGTCCTTGAGCAAGGAAAGCTGCATCTACAACAGGCTGGCCACCACTTTTAGAAGTGAAATTCAGAAAGTCAGGTGATGAAGGATTTACAGCAACGGCAATGGCTTTACGGGTTAGTTCAATATATTTTGCCCTTATTTTACCCTCGGGGGTCTGATCGGGTCCAAGTTCAAGCCAGGGGGCAATACCGGCCAATGTCCGTCCAAGGGCTTCAAGATGAGAAACTTCTTTCCGGCTGGCTCCTTTGCTGATTACCGGCATATTGGCCCTTAACTGTTCTTTGCTGAGATTGCTTAATACAGGATCGACAATTTTCACCATCACAGACACCCAATAATCGCGGGTATCATATTTCAAAGGCTTCGTGTCAGACTTATTATTACTAAAAGAGGATAAACCAATGAATAATGTCAAAACGATTATCATTGAGCCGATGCGTAAAGTTTTAATTTTCATATTTTCCAAAAGTTTTATATTGTTTAAAGTCTTCATTGTCATAAAGTAAATCATTATTTTGTATGGTGTGACTGTTGATTTTGGAGTATTCGTCAATTGTCAGTCATTCCCTTTCGGCAAAATTGAATGTTTTTTTGAGATATTCAGTGATTTAAAAATCATTTTTTAAAAATAATTTCAAATATGATGAGCAATAAAACAAATTTTCATCGAGAACTAATATTTTACTAAAAGTGAATATATATTGTATTTTTACAACAATATTCAAAAGACAGTAAAAGAAATTCTGGGGTTTTTTGAATGACAGCGGTAAAAATAATTTTTAAAATCACCTTTATAAAAATGGATATAGATGAAACAAATCTAATCAACAGACTTAAGCAGGATGATGAGAAAGCATTTAATATTCTCTTTTATCAACATCATGCAAGGGTCTATAATCTGGCCAAACGGTTTTTGCCTGATAAAGAAGACGCCGAAGAAATTGTCCAGATCGTTTTTATTGCATTATGGGAAAATCGCCAAAAGATTGATGAGAATCAATCCTTGAAAGGGTATCTTCTCTCAATAACCCATCACTGGATCTATAATACCATTAAGAAAAGTGTCTATCGCCAGGGGTATCTGGAGCACCTTGAGCAACAAAACAATTCACTGGAATATGTGACTGAAGATATTGTGCAGTATAACGAACTCAATACCCTTGTCGATAAATTGATCAATGAGCTTCCTCCCAAACGAAGTGAAATATTCAAATTAAGCAGGAATGAAGGTTTATCTTACAAAGAGATTGCCCATCGTCTCTCCATTACCGAAAGTACAGTCAATACACAAATCACAAAGGCTCTTGATTACGTCAGAAAAAACATCAAGACATTATATTGACAATCAACTCCAAATAAGTTTTTTTATTTATTTTTCTTTTTACAGTCATTGAAAACTCTTTCTCAGGTTAATTACTATTATACATATGGAAACAACAACTGAACTAAAAGTCTTACTCGAAAAGTTTCGGCAGGGAATTGCTTCACCGGATGATTTGCAATCGCTTTACAGGATGTTGAATAATTCTGATAAAACTGAATTCGAAACCCTCATAACCAATGAATGGTCTGATGTATCGTGTTCTAATGGAGGATTAGATTCATTGGCATTGCTGGATACAATTCGTAAAAAGTCAGGTATTGATTCAAATGAAGAAGAAACAGACATGATTTCAGATAAGAAATGGCATTTTAACTTCACAACTTTCCTGCGCTATGCAGCCATTTTTATATTTGCTTTTGCATTGACCTGGTTTTTAAAACCATCAACAGGAACTGATCTTATCAAAACGAAACCTCAATTTTTCAATATAAAAGTAGCATACGGCTCTAAAACTACTATTGAATTGCCTGACAGCTCAGTCGTTGTGTTAAATTCTGGAAGCACCCTTAGCTATCCGGATAAATTTGAAGCTGAAAGCAGGACTGTTAAATTGGTTGGCGAGGCATTCTTTGAAGTGAAGAAGAATTCAAAACGGCCTTTTTATGTAAAGACCAAAGATGTTACAATCAGAGTACTGGGGACAAAATTTAATGTTAAGTCATATCCAGATGAGAACACTTCTGAAACCACACTTGTAACAGGCTCGGTCGTGATCATACAAAATAGTCAGGGAAACAAGAAAGTGGCTGATCCCATTGTTTTGAAACCTAATCAAAAAGCAATATTCACCCGAAAAACAGGTTTAACAGAATTAAAAGAACTGAACAAAGAACCAACCCGGGAAAAAGTTCAGAATGAATCAGTAACACCAACCCAGTTGGTAACAAAAATAGCGGATCAGGATCAGGAAGAAACTGATATAGACATTGCCTGGAAAAATAATAAGCTGATATTGAACAATGATCGTTTTGGAGACATTATTAAGATATTAGAGCGTTGGTACGATGTAGATATTACTTTACAAAATCCGGCACTTGCAGATGTTCGTTTTTCTGCAAAATTTGATAAGGAATCAATTACTGATGTGCTGAATGCATTAAAGATTATTGAGCCTTTCCATTATGAAATAAATAAAAATGTTGTTACGATACAAAAGAAATAATTAACCTTTTAAATGCATAACTGCCTATGAAACAGTAAACAGCAAAAAGCAAAAAAGAAAAGCAGGAAATGTTTGCAGCATTCCCCGCTTTATGGACGTTTAAAAATTATCTCACTAACTATTAAACATAACAAATGTATGAAAATTTCTTTACATTGTGGTAAGGGTAGGAATCCCTTTGACATAAAAAAAATCTTCCTGATCATGAAGCTAACTACTTTTCTTTTATTTGTAAACCTTTTGCAAATCAGCGCAACAGGGTTTTCACAAACCGGACGATTCAATCTCCATCTGGATAAAACAACCATTAAGGATGCATTGACAATTATCGAGAATCAGAGTAGTTACAAATTTGTCTATCGTGATTCAGACATTGAAAACAAGGTAGTTTCTACGAACATCGTCAATTCTTCTATTGATGATGTATTAAAAGTAATGCTTACCAATACAGGTTCAAAGTTTAGGATTTTGGATAATAACCTGATTGTTATAGCTCCTGAAGAAGTTCTTCAGCAAAAAAAAGTTACCGGGACAGTTGTTGATTCCCAAACAGGTGAAACACTCGTCGGCGTTAGTCTTCTTCTGAAGGGAACAAATCAGGGTGCAGTAACAGATATTAACGGGGCCTTCTCTTTGAATGTTCCAAACCTTAATGTCGTTATAAAAGTAACATACATGGGTTATTTACCCCAGGAGATTACTTTAAATGGGCAAACCAAATTAGATATTAAGCTTGTTCGCGATGTCAAGAATCTGGATGAAGTGGTCGTTATTGGTTATGGTACACAAAAGAAAACAAATGTTACCAGTTCGGTTTCTACATTAACTAATAAAAACCTTGGTGAGCGTGCTATTACCCGTGTAGATCAGGCATTAGTCGGACAGATGGCAGGTATCAATGTAAAACAAACCACTGGTATCCCCGGTAAAGCTTTTAGTATTCAGGTTCGTGGTACAGGATCTATCAGTGCAGGTAATGAGCCATTATATGTTATCGATGGTTTCCCACTTGCAACAGCTACTACCAATGGGGCAGGTAACTTTGCAACTGGTAACCCATTGGATAACATCAATCCCAATGACATTGAGTCTATCCAGGTTTTGAAAGATGCTGCTGCAGCTGCAATTTATGGTTCAAGGGCTTCAAATGGTGTAATACTCATTACAACAAAAAGAGGCCAGATGGGCAAACCTAAAATCACATACAACACCTATCTTGGTATCAACCAGGCCGCTAGAAAAGTAAGCATGTTAGATGGACAGGGTTGGATCAACCGGGCTACTGAAATCATCAATGGACAATATGTTGCTACCTATAGCAACAAAGGCGCTAAGGCAACAGATGATTCATTAACGCGTATTGCTAATGTCGGATCCTTTAATGTCAATTACTTCCTCGATCCTCGTTGGGCAAAGCCAGGTCATCCGGGATTGGATTTCATTGATTGGCAGAATGAAATATTCAGAACAGGTGTGATGCAGAATCATGAAATCACAGCCAGTGGTGGTAACGAGATCGTGAAGTATTTCGTATCAGGAAACTTTGCCGATCAGGATGGTTTTGTTAAAAACATGGGCTACACAACCTATTCTGCCAGAGCAAATGTGGAAGTCAATGCTTCTAAAAACCTTAAATTAGGTATTAACATTGCTCCAACTTATTCAATCATTGAAGACCCTGGTGTAGAAGGGAAAGACAATATTTATCACCAGTCTTTAAGTATGAGTCCGGTGCAGGAATCAATTACTGGTCCTTATGCTAACTCGTTCAATTATGCACAATACAGATGGAGTAATACGACAAACAGTGTACTTGCAAAACTGCAAAATATAGTAGGTGAAACGAAAAGATACCGTACGATTGCATCTATATGGGGTGAATACCAAATCCTGAAAGGACTTTCATTGCGAACTTCTCTCAACCTGGACAATACCGATAATACGTCGCGATCTTATGTACCATATACCGTGGCCAGTACTTTGTTAAGCCGTACATTCGATCCTACAAAAGCAGCCCTTACTTCCGGTACATCAGGCACATACAACACTTACAAAAGACAAACTTTTGTAAATGAAAATACACTTACATATAATACGATCATCAATGAAAAACATAATTTAAGCGTATTATTAGGTCAATCCTATAACTTTGACAGAACAGATAACTCATCATTGGCATCAAGTGGAGGCTATACAAGTAGTGTAATTCAGACGTTGAATGCTGCTTTGGCAGTAACTGGTAGTTCTTCTGCAACCCAAAACGTATTATTGTCCTACTTCAGTCGTGTACAGTATAGTTACAATGATAAATATTTGTTATCAGCTAGTTTACGTGAAGACGGTTCTTCCAGATTTGGATCTAATTCCCGATATGGTATATTCCCTTCAGCATCTATTGGATGGAACGTTACCAAAGAACTATTCATGAAAAGTGTTCACGCAATCAGCGATTTGAAAGTGAGAGGAAGCTTAGGTGCTAATGGGACAAATAACTTAGGATCAGACTACGCCCCTATTCCAACGTTGACCACTTCAGGTTATGTATTTGGAACTACACAGGCAGCCGTTATTGGGCAGTCTCCAAGTAAAATTGCCAATCCGGACCTACAATGGGAAAGATCTGTTACTTATGATATCGGTATGGATTTTGGTTTACTCGACAATCGGATCACAGGCTCTATCGATTATTACAATAAGCTGAATACCAAATTATTGTTAAACGTTCAGGTTCCTGAAGTAACAGGCTTTCAAACATATCTGAGCAACACCGGATCGGTAAGAAATATAGGAGAAGAACTTGAAGTGACCACACATAACTTTGTTGATGCTTTCCAATGGAACACAACCTTTAGTATCAGTCATAATACCAATAAAGTCGTTGCTTTAGGCCCGGGCCAAACCCAAATTTTAATACCTTCTTCGTTCGATATTTCAAACTTTATCCTTAGAGTTGGTCAACCGGTTAACAGTATTTTTGTTGTAAAACAAAATGGTTGTTTATCTCAGGCCGATATCGATAACCACGCAGCAATGTATGGTACCGAAACTGTAGGTGATCCAAAATATATTGACTTCAGTGGGCCTAACGGCAAACCCGATGGTGTTATTGATGCAAATGACCGCCAAATTGTAGGCCACCCCAATCCGGATTTTACATGGGGAATTACTAATTCGTTTAAATACAAAGGTTTTGATGTGAGTGTATTGATTCAGGGTCAGAATGGCGGATCTATTTATTCNCTNCTGGGTCGTGCGCTAACCAGAACCGGACAAGGATTTACNGATAATGCTCCTTCATTCTATCTNGACAGATGGGAATCACCCACTCAGATTGGTGCAGGTCGTGTAAGTAAAGTCTATTCTACCTTTGGTCGTATTGTAAACACAGACTGGTTGTATTCATCCAACTATATGCGCGTCCGTGATATAACTATTGGTTATGATTTGGGCCGTCTGATTAGTAAGAATATCGTACAGGGTGCCAGGATTTATATCACAGCAGAAAACTGGTTTGGACACGACAAGTATTATGGTGGTGCAAATCCGGATGCTACAAATACTGACCTAAGTGGGAATGCCAATTATCTTGCTCCAGGAGATTATGGCGGATTGCCACTGGCGAAATCATTAATCGTAGGGTTAAATATCACTTTTTAATCATCCTTAAACCAATTGAAAATGAAGAAGATATTTTTTATATTCGCAATGGCGCTTAGTATCCTGACCATTTCTTGTAATAAGGATTTAACGCAAATCCCGATCTCACAGGGTACAACGCTTACATTTTATCAATCACCGAGTGATTTCATCCAGGGTATAAATGCCGCATACAGTGCATTAAGAGGCTATCCCGATAGATTGCTCAACCTTTCTGAAATCCGTTCTGATAATATTTACGGAGTATCCGATTTGGGTGTACGTGATTGGGATCCTATCAATAGTTTCCAGAAAGCCATCACTGGCAATCTCTACGTTGAAGAAGCATGGAGTGCCGATTTTAATGGAATATTCCGTGCCAATACTGTTCTGGAACAGATCAAAACAAATGGAGCTAAGATCAACTCTGCAACACTACAAACCAGACTGGATGCCGAATCTCATTTTTTACGTGCCTTCTTTTACTTTGACCTCGTAAAATATTATGGCAAGCTTCCTATAATTGACCATACTGTTATTGCTTCAGAAGCAAATGCGATTCCCCGTAGCCCTGTTGCCGATGTATATAAATTAATTATTGCAGACCTTCAGACCGCAATAGCAAATTTGCCTCCATCCTATACAGGAGTTGATGTTGGCAGAGCAACTAAATATGCAGCCGAAGCCTTACTTGCTCAAGTATATATGGCTCGTTCGGGCCCAACCTATAGCATAGATGGTCCTGGTCTGGGATTAAACGAATGGAGTCTGGCTCTGCCATTGTTACAGGACATCATCAGCAGCGGTCTCTTTACCTTAAATACTAATTTCGCCAATATCTTTTCCTACACAAACCAGAATCCTACAGTAAATAAAGAAGCTGTATTTGATGTAATGTATGTTTCTGGTGCAAGCGGAACAAGCTCAATCTATGGCGCTACTTTTTGCTGGGATCTATGTCCAAATATGTACTTTAAATCTATTAACGACTCAAAGTCAAATGGTGCATTGGAAGCAATACCTGTTTCAAATGATCTGATCAGTAAATATGCTGCAACCGATGTGAGGAAAGCTTTCACAATCCACACTGCAGCATATAATAATGCAGGAAGTAATGAAACACGCCCATTCTTCCAAAAGTATCTTGACTTTACAAAAATACCAACTACCAGTCGTTTTGACTGGGGGATCAACTTCATCGCAATCAGATACACAGATGTTGTTTTGATGAAAGCAGAGTGTGTCCTTAATGGAGCTCCCGGTTCACAGGCAACAGATGTTGATGCTGTGGTAAACCAGATTAGGACCCGTGCTGGAATTGGAACCCCTGCATTGACAGGTGTCACACTTACCCAGCTCTTTAATGAAAGAAGACTGGAGTTTGCCGATGAGGGAAATCGTTGGTTTGATTTACAGCGAAACGGTAACCTGGTTACAACCATGAACAGTTGGATTGCAGTAGATGATGCTATCAGAAAACAAATGAATCCTGTGGTTGCCGGATATATTGTATATCCTGTTCCTCAAACACAGCTTGATAGTGCACCCGGATTATATACACAAAGTACCGGATACTAATAGCTGCTTTGTATCAGATTCATTAATTTAAAATAAAACCGGGGGTGTCACTTTCATAAGTAATATCCCCGGTTTATTATTGATATCAATATAGTACAATCCTGGGATAAATTTCAATGAATTAATTAATTCGGAAACACTATTTATTAAAAATAATGTCTAATTTTATTTGACAATATAAAAGTAATCAACTCCCTACAATTCATAAAAAAACATGAAACTTTCCTCCATTTTCATCTCCTTATGTCTCATTTTTCTAATGCAGATACCCTTTGTAACAGAGGCACAAAATTCATGGCGACAGGTTACTTTTCCGACTATTCATGAAGCAGCTGCATCTTTTGCTAAACCGCCAAGCGAATACGGGGCAATATATTGGGCAATCTGGGGAGGACAGCAAACCAAAGAACGCATCACCGCCGACATTGAGCAGATCCATGCCAATGGCGGCAGTGTCTATATGATCAACAATTCACGGGGATTGCGTCCCATGTATTTCACACCCGAGTACTTTGATCTGGTAAAATTAGTTGTACAGGAGTGCAAGAAACGTGGCATGAAAGTCTGGATTGAAGGCGATGCCGGATATCCCGATGGCTTTGCAGGTGGCATGATCAGTCGTGATTATCCCGATCTGGGCATGCAGGGTATTGTTGCCGATGCCCGGTATACCGTGGCAGCTGGACAGACCCTCAAAATCCCTTTGCCACCCAACACACTCGGTATTCTGATGAGTCCACGTGCAGGAAGGGGAGCAACAACGACACCACCGGCTACAGTCCTTCCTCTCCCTACCGGTGATCAGTTCCAATGGACTGCACCCAATGCAGGAATGTTTGAAGTCACCTTTATACGACATGTCTACCGCAGTTCACCCACCAGATTCGTTAACCGTGAAGATGGCACCAATGCCAAAGACAGTCGCTACTCTCTGATCGACTACCTCGACCCTGAAGCCACCAGTACATACATAAAGGTCATTTTTGAAGCCTACGAAAAACTTGTTGGTGATGAGTTTGGTAAGACCATCATGGGTTTCCGTGGTGACGAACCGGACTATACCGGCTTTATGCCCTGGACGCCAAAGTTACTTGAAACCTTCCAAAAAGAAAAAGGTTACGACCTGAAACCCTATATTGCACAGTTTTTTACCAATGAGTTAACAACTGAAGCCAAACGCGCCAAGGCAGACTATTGGGATGTCTGGAGTGGTATGTTTCGCGACAATTTCTATAAGCCACAGGCTGACTGGTGCAAAGCGCGCAACATGGAATATATGGTCCACCTGAACCATGAAGAACTCATGTATGTAAAATCCCGTGGTGAAGATCTTATCCGCAATGAAGGCTCTTTCTTCCGCGATATGCGATATGTTGGAGTCCCCGGAATCGACAATCTCAGTCAGATCAAACCGGGGGTGATAGCAAACTTCCCCAAACTGGCCTCTTCAGCTGCACATCTCTATGGCCGACCGCTGATCTGGACAGAACAGGGTGGCGGCATGGGACAGGAAGGAAAATTTGTCACCGATTACCAGTATGTCCGCGGCATCAATTACATGAATATCCGTGGCTTGAACAATGCTCCTACAGCCGAAGTGAATCCCGCCAAAACCGGTTGGTATGTGAGTCGTTCAAGTTACCTCCTTGCTATCGGACGTCCCGCTGCACAAGTCGCGCTATATCATCCGACAGATAACATGTGGCTCGGAGACCAGGAGTCAGATTCAATCACCGTCAAGCTGACAAATGAGTTAATGGAACAACAGATCGACTTTGATTATATCGACCAGGATTCGTTTACTTCGCCCTTTACACTTGAAGGTGATGGAATAAAAAACCTAAGCGGTCAGGTCTATAATGCCGTCATCATTCCCTCTTCAATCGTGATTCAAAAAAAGGTACTGTTGCGTCTGCGTGCCTTTGCCGCCGCCGGAGGGAAAGTAGTATTTGTTGGTCGCACGCCTGAGATGGTTGTTGATCGCACCTTTATGAACCCAGAGGGTGTTCCCGACCTGAGCTTTGCCACCATTGAGGTCAAACCTGAAATAACCCCACGTGTTGTTTCCGTACTGCCCAAACCGGATGTCAAACTCGATGCTGCATGTGTTTCGATCAAGTACCTACATCGTGCCTTGAAAGATGGAAACGTATATTTCTTTTTCAATGAGTCAGATAAGGTGCAAACCAACGCAGCCACAGTAACCGGCAGCGGTAAAGTGCAAGTCTGGGATGCCACAACCGGGACTATTTCAAATGTATCAGGTACAAAGTCAGGTGAAAATTCAGTAACCTTGCCTTTGGTATTGGCTCCATACGAGTCCAGGTTCGTCGTTGTCGGACCAACACGCTGAAAATGTAATATAAGACTTAATGGGGTCAGACTTAATGGGTCTGGCCTCATTTTTATCTGACCAATTACTAACTTTAAACTAAATAAAAATGAAACTAGCAAACAACAAAATTCTAATCACTGGTGGTGCAACTGGTATTGGGTTAGGCCTTACCGAAAGATTTATCAAGGAAAACAACACCGTTATCATTTGTGGAAGGCGTGAAGAAGCGCTTACAGAAGTTGCTAAAAAGTTTCCATCGGTCATCACCAAAGTATGCGATTTGTCAACGGAAGCAGGCCGCATTGAACTGTATAATTGGGTAGCGGAAAATCATCCCGACCTGAATGTACTTGTAAACAATGCCGGCATACAAAACTGGATGAACCTTACAGACAGCGACTTTTACCAAAAGGCTCAGGATGAAATAGCCATAAATGTTTTGGCACCAATTCATTTAACGACGCTTTTTGCCAACCTAAAATCTTTAGATACTATCATTAATACTACTTCAGGATTGGCATTCGTGCCTCTTTCAAAAGTTCCCGTTTATTGTGGTACAAAGGCATTTATGCGTTCGTTCACACTTTCATTACGACATCTCCTGAAATCAACAAACATTGAAGTTATTGAATTGATACCACCAGCCTTGAATACAGATCTTGGTGGGAAAGGGATCCACACTGAGTATCCTGCAGTGAGTGATTTCGTTGAAGCAATATTCAAACAACTGGAAGAAGGAAAAACAGAACTAACGTTTCAAACAAGCGCATCAAGGGCAAACGCAAATAATGAAACCATTACTGAATATTTTAATCGCATGAATCCTTAGTTAGATTGGCAAGAGCGAATAAATGGTGCCAGGCACCATTTTCTAATATCTTGACAAACTCGGAAAGATTAGTAAATTAAATGGTGCCAGGCACCATTTATTTCATTTTTGCCAGAATACCTGTGGATTATTGGTCTTATAAAAGACCTTTTTCGTCTGGGGCCCATTTGATTCAGTTTTATCAGGCACCTGATCAAAATAGTCTAAAGGAAGTAGACTGATATATGAAATCACTTTCCCCGCTTCCACTGTCTCCATATTGTATTCACTGTTTACCGGGCATTCCAGTAAATACAGATTTTTAGCCATATAGTTATAAAGATAATACGCCTTTGTCTGAGAGTGCTTCTTGTTCCAGTTGGCATCGGGATTCAGGATCAACGGTTGGTTGTTAATAATTCTTCCCCTGACCTCTTCAATGCTCAATAATTCTCCTTTTTCGTTCATTACATAAGCTGCGAAGGTTGGATCTATCCATACCCACTTATTCAATAAGTCAGAATATACCACATTGATTACATGACAATCGGTGTCTGTTTTAAGACTATCCTTTGGCAAGCACGTAACTATTCTCGACTTGAATCCCATTGATAAAAAGCATTCGTTCAAAACGGTTGCCAAACCTCTGCAATTCAATCCCCTGTTTTCACGCTTACATTCGGCTATCATGCTCATTGCATTTTTCACGACAGGATTATTATGAATCCCATCGTGTGGAACCAAATTATGAATCCATTGCATCAGATTGATCATCTTAGAGATATCATTGCCCTCGCCTGCAATGGAATCCAGTTTAAATGATTTACGGAGGCTAACCAGATTTGGGTTTTCTTTTGACTGATAGGTAAATTTTGGAATCGCCCTTTTATCGCCCGTGTTATATTTGCCCGCTTTTTTCAAAATATAAAGATAATCGCCTGTTTTTCTTAAAGGCTCGACCAGTGTCTTGAATTCATTTAAATTCCTGATTTTATTTAAATCGGGATCATTCTTTAAATTTGAATAATTAGTGTAACCTGATGCGATCGTTTTCTTTAAATATGTCATGGCCATATCTTTTTTATCCAGCAAAGAATAGGTACAACAAAGGTTATAATATGCATTCGAAAGCCTTCCGGCATATGCTTTTTGGTCTGCTCCCGAAAGACCATTGTATTTTGATAAAAAATCGGTCAATAGACTCTGATATGTCTTGATATCCCGCTTGTTGTAAGCATTTATAAATAAACTATCCTGATTAGCGGCATACTTTTCAAATTGATTAGAATTAAAATTTTGACCACATGCAAGGGATCCAACTAAAATGAGGATTAAGAATACGAATTTCTTCATTGTAAAAGTTATAATGTTTAGACAAATATATAAAATGATGACTTATAAATCAATTTACCTGCCAGAAATTAGGCCGAACATTACAACAATGTTATTGTTCCTTGAATATGAGATACATTGTTTTATTGATATTACTCGCTGCACCTTTTACTATTATAGCACAAACCAAACTGGATTCTTCAAAACTGGAATACACTCTTTTTCATCCCACGCCCAGATTCCTGATGAGACGTTTTGAAACTGACCGTCCCGATGTTACCGAAAGTCCATATACTGTAGATGCCGGTCATTTTCAATACGAAACAGATTTATTTAAGACAGATCAATCAAACTCAGGTGGTATCAAAACCATAATCAACTCATACAATGCAGCTAATCTAAAATTAGGGATTACAAATTCATTAGACCTGCAATTAATTGTAGAATCGTATACTACCCAAAAGACAACAGAAGGACTGATTACACAAAAAAAGTCAGGTTTTGGTAACCTGACTTTGAGAGTTAAACAAAACCTTTGGGGAAATGACAACGGAAAAACTGCATTTGCATTACTGCCTTACGTTGTCTTGCCTACAACTTCCAATGCAAAAATTACCGGCGGTTTAGTTTTACCATTATCAGTCTCATTACCCAACGATTGGGACTTTGGTACTGAATTAGAGACCTCATTTGAGGAAAATCAATTCAACAACAGATATCACTTAAACTTTCAGGTCACTGCCACCATTTCACATGAATTGTTTACCCATTGTGATTTCTTTTTTGAGGGCTTAATCAACAGAAATAATGAATTGAAAAATGATGATTATTCTGTAAATAGTGGCTTAATATATGAATTGGAAAAGAATCTAAACATTGACACTGGAATTTATTATGGCCTTAAGAATACTTCCTCAAAAGTTTACTTTATAGGGATGTCGTTCAGATATTAATCCTCAACTTGTTCCCCCTTCCAGTTTCGCAATAGTATTCTTTGCTGTAAATAAATGGTGCCAGTCACCATTTTCTAATTACTTGACAAACTCAAATTTATTTAGTAAATTAAATGGTGCCTGGCACCATTTATTCCCAAATGTTTGTATATTTGGACATTAGCTATTATTTAAGCGTATTGGAGCCTGACCTGGGGTGACCCCAATAATTCCAGCAATGTTAATATGAACGCCACTACGGAATAGTTAAATGGGATCAGGAAAATAGTTCCTGATCCCATTTATTATGATCAAATTATTTAAATATTTTTAAAATTTGTGCTTACTGCACTATTATTGTACCTGTCATCGTAGGATATATAGAACAATGATAATGGTATGTGCCAGGCGCTGTAAATGGAAAATTGAAAACACTATTATCAGGAATATTTCCACTGTCCCATACAAAGTTATCGCTTGTTACAGTATGAGTCTTTCCATCTTTATTTTTCCATCTCACAGATGTTCCTACAGAAACTGTCAGTGTTGCAGGAATGAAAGCCAAAGACTGGATAATTATTTCATTGGGGGCTACAATAGCTATAGTAGAAAATGAAATCTCATTACCATATGCTGTACCTGTGCCATTTGTTGCAAATGCACGTGCATAATAGGTAGTTCCATCCGTCAAACCAGCCAGACTACTTACAAAAACACCGGGCCCGTATCCATCAGAAGTATGGGTACCGGCAATTGTTGGGCCGGTAATTGTGCCATAGCATACACCTCTTAATGTTACAGTCGATCCATTTTCACTGGTAATATTTCCGCCTGTTACTGCTGTAGTAGTAGTTATTGAAGTGGCCAGATCTGTTGAGAGAGTGGCTGTCAGTAAAGAACTTGCGGTAAATGAAATTTCATTACCATATGCTGTACCTATATTGTTTGTAGCATATGATCTTACGTAATATGTTATTCCGGGAGATAATCCGGTTAAACTGCTAACAAAACTGCCCGTTCCGCTTCCATCGGATGTAACGTTTCCGGTGATGGTTGGTCCGGTTGCAATTCCCCAACATATACCTCTTGCAGTTACTGCTGAACCATTATCACCTGTAACATTTCCACCGGATATAGCACTGGTGGTCGTGATGCCTGTAACTGATGTTGTGGATAATACAGGCGTTTGAAGAGAATTCGTAGAAAAAGTAATTTCATTACCATATGCTGTACCAGTACTATTTGTTGCATATGATCGTAGATAATATGTTGTGCCATTGCTTAATCCGGTTAGATTGCTGACAAAGACTCCAGCACCTGCACCATCGGACGTTTTAGAATTTACAATAGTAGGATTGGAACTTGTACTCCAGCAAACTCCTCTTGCTGTGACATCTGTCTGACCATCTGATATTACGTCTCCACCACTAATAGCTGTATTGAATGTCACTGTCGTAACTGAGGCTGTTAAAAGTACCGGGACTGTTGGTTGAGAATTCTTCTTACAACCAAAAAGTAGCGTACAAAAAATAGCTATAATTGAAAGCGTTCGTTTATAATAATTATTTTTAAAATTGGTTAATAATTTAAGAACAGGATTTTATTATATGTTTGTGATTAAAATGTAACCCACTCTATACATTCTAAACTATAATTATAGCAAAGTTGGATGGCTGCCATTTTTACATGGAATGTTTTAGATCAATTACATTATGTAAAACATTGAATTTGAGGAAAAGTTTTTCATTTTCGATATTTATTTATATTTATTCTAAATAATAAAAAAATAGTTTTTTAGATCGGTTTGCATATTTGAATTAGCAATCCGAGAAACTGAATTGCGGTTTCCTAATTATAAATGTTCTTTTTTGAAAATTTCAATTTCTAATTAGAATCCAACATAAACATGAAAGGGATATTGTTGCAAATATTCTTAGCAAGCGTTGTAGTGTTATCTGCTATGGAATTTATGGTAAGATTATTAGGGTTGTTAAGTTGAATACCCATGAAAAGCATATTGTAATCTATCATAAAATGCACATATTGTGATTGACCGGGTTGAATAGTAAAACTGACGCTATTCATTACCACTTGTTTATAGTTGGCATTGGACCCAATTTTATATGAAAATGGCTTCATACCAGCCAAAGTACCTACTCCATTTGTAGTTGTATCAATTTTGCCAATTATGTTGAGGAAAACGTATCCTTGTGTTTGTGCCGTTTCACCAAACCACATTAACGGTTTATTATACAGACTATCTGATTTGACAAAAGATGTTTTAAGGTTTTCGAACGGATCTAATCCAACACTGAATCGGATAGCTTTATAATCGCCATTTGGAGCATTTCCAACCTGATAGACTTCGTTTTCAAGTGTTTTAAGCAGAATAGTTCCTGACATATTGTAAACTGAACCATCCTTTTTCACCAGTTGTATATCAGAAATATACATCTGAGCAAGGCTCAACGAAATCTTTCGGTGACCTGACATAATATAGACCGAATCGTATTTAAAGACTGCATTGGTGTCTACCATTGTATGCAGATGAAAAATCAAATTCCCTTGTGTAGAGATATCAGATTGTAAATCGTGTTTACACCCTTGAAGATTTAAAACTATAACAGCTACTACTATTATGTACAATAAATTATATGTATGTATCATTTTCATTTTGCCTGATTTCTGAAATTCATACTGTGAAAAATAAGTGAAAATATTATTAAGAATAATTCCAAATAATATCACTAATTATAAGAACATTGTATGATTAACAATGTTTGAATTTATATAAATGATCTGCATTATTTTTTAAATAGGACCTGGTGCAGGAACAATATTAAATTAGTAAAGTGGAGTCCAGCGATCACTTAAATAAATGGTGCCAGGCACCATTTTCTAATTACTTGACAAATTCAAATTTATTTAGTAAATTAAATGGTGCCTGGCACCATTTATTTCAAGATATTGCGTCTCTATGAAAATGGATAGTAGGGTGATCAAGTTTTGAGATTGATTTTATTCAAAGCACTGCAGGATCTTCATGGTGCCGAGGCCGGAGCGGGAGGTGAGGTTAGAGGCGGGGGGATCGGTTGAGAACTCGATGCCCATTGCTACAATAACGGTTGTTCCGGGCTGCTGCAGGGCGGGCAGGTCAAAGGAAGCAGACAGTGAAATGTCGATCAACGCTGTATTGTTAGGATACCATTCTGAAAATGTAGACACTGAAAGCTTCTCCATGTCATTGTAAAGTGGCCGGTACTGCATTTCTTCATCACGCCAGACATAATCAGGAAGTTGCGCAATGACAAGTGAAAACCGAAACGACTGGTAGTTGGAAGGCCAGTTCAGGTGCGAAAACGATCTGAAACCGGGCAGATTCAACGTGACAGTTCGTTTGTCGGGAGAAAACAGGAGTTCGCACCAATGCGATAACACCTTGTCGAAAGGATGAACCTGGTTGAAGTTGATCTGTTTTAGCAAAGCCGAAGACTCACTCGAAACGATGGAACGAAAGCCCCTCAGGCTCACCAGGTCGTGCTTTTGAATGCTCTTAGCCAATGCCACGATCTCTGAGAAGTAATACCACTCGTGCAGATGCGCGATTTTGATCAACGACTTGCGAAGTTGCGAAGACCACATTCCACAGCCCTTGAATTCGCTCATATTTTCGCGCGTACCCGTGAAAACATGAGTGAATTTGCAGGTTGTGGCCTTGCAGTGAAAGCGATCCGTCATGGATTACAGAATCTTCTGCCCGAGCAGACTGACAAAAACTTTACCGCCCGTCT
>JGI24140J50213_10000095_pt1 | contig 36871 bp, 31 predicted proteins | sample BarGraIncu00222A_FD_50213 | JGI IMG/M metagenome (IMG submission 50213)
CTAGACGGATAAGGTCACACTCATGGCCCTCCTCCCACGACGACACACAGCGTGGGTCCTCTTAGCCATATCCGGGTTGTCTCTGGCTTTCGCCTGGGCGTTGGCCTCCCCGGTAGGCGCAAGCCCCGACGAACCGGCGCACGTCTGGTACGCATGGGGCACGGTGACCGGCCAGACTTTCGCCAGTGAGCACCTGGTACCCATCGTCCCCGGTGAGATGGCCACCGCTATCCAAGTCCCTCAGAAGCTGCTGCAGCACCCGGACCCGAGCTGTTACATGGCCAAGCCGCGCCTACCGGTGAACGCCTGCATACCGATACCGACAGACAACGGTCACCTCGTGACGCGGAAGTCCTACATGACCAGGTACCCGCCGCTGTACTACGCCGTCGAGGGTGCCGTGCTGCGGACAGGAGTGACGGCTAACCTCAGCGGATCTCGCGTGCTCTACGGTGCACGCCTGGCTTCGGCCATCCTGAGTTGGCTTACCGTCGTGTTCGGGGTGTTCCTTCTCGCCCGGCGATTCCCAGCACGCATGGTCCTTCTGGCCACATTGCTTGCGCTCCCCGCGATGACCTGGTTCCTTGCCGCATCGGTAAACCCCAACGGTTTGGAGATAGCCGCGGCCTTCCTGCTCGCGGCGGGGGTTCTTTCGATGCGGTTCGATTTCGCCGCTGGCGTCCGTTCCGCCGCAGCCGTGGTTGCGGTACCGCTGGGAACCCTCCTGCTGGCCTGGTCGCGGCCGCTCTCCTGGGTGTGGACGGCCTTGATCCTAGCGCTCCTGCTGGTTCCGTGCGGCCCGTCAGAAGGGCAGTCCTGGAGAAAGCGGCTGCCGATACTGAAGCTGGGGACGGCCGCCACGGCCGCAACAATCCTGGTGCTCGCCTCATCCATGGTGTGGTTCGTCTACGCCATTCAGATCCGCACTGAGGCGACCGTCAACGTGGCCGGCTGGGCCGCCCTCAACCCCTTCGAGCGCATCGGATTGCTTCTTGTCGGACTCGGGGCGATAGCCTCCGAGCAGATCGGTAACTTCGGGTGGGAAGATACGCCGCTGCCCACTGTGGCACTCTTCGCCTGGGTGGCGATCACCGCAGTGGCGGCTGCCGCGTGGGCTATGGGCCGGCACACTCTCGTGCCGCGTTGGTCACTGGGAGCGGTCCTAGGTCTCGGCTATCTAGCAGCCATGCTCGAGGAGTACGCGGGAGGCTGGGTCTGGCAGGGCCGGTACCTTCTGCCGGTCACCGCAGCGGTGTGCGTGTTCGCCCTTCCCGGGCTCAAGAGCGGGCTGGAGCGGTGGAAGGCGTCGGAGGCCATGGTTTCCGGGATGATGGTGGTGCTGATAGCTGTGAACGCGCTTTCAGTGCTCTGGTTCGTCACTCGCAATGCTTACGGAGTCCTGAATCTCACCTACCAGCGAATACCCTTGACCCCGTTGCCGGTAGGGACGGCCAAGTGGATCCCGCCGCTGGGGGGACTGCCATTGGTTGTGGGGCTGGTAACGGTGGCGCTCGCGGGCGGGGTCGTCGCCGTGTGGGCACTTCGGCCGGTGAGTTCGGCCATGCCTCCGCAGGCCGCTACGAAACCAGGCGCGAGTAGAGGTTCCACATAGTTCTGGCGGAGTCCAGCCAGTCGAAGTCCAGGGCGCGCCTTCTGCCCTTGTCAATCATCTGTGCCCTCAGCGTTGGATCATTGAGCACCCGAGCGATCGCGACGCCCAACGCGTGGGAATCACCGACGGGAAAGGTCTGGGTGGCCCCGCCTCCCACCTCGCACATCGCAGGGTCGTCCGAGGTGATGACCGGGACCCCCAGGTTCATGGCTTCCAGTACTGGCAGTCCGAACCCCTCGGCGCGCGAAGGCATCACCACAAGNCTGGCGCCGGCGTANAGGGCTGCAAGATCGGCGTCCTCGACCCGGCCGGTCACCGTAACCCGACCTCCGATCCCGCGCGCCTGCGCATCCTGGCCCACCTCCACCCCACCCCAGCCTCGCGGACCGACGACCACCAGTGACTCACCTCGTAGCGATGGTTCGGACAAGGCATCAAGCAGCGTGTCTAGCCCCTTTCGTGGCTCCGAGGTTCCGACGAAGAGCAGGTAGTCGCCGCCGGTGACGTGGCAAGCGCGCCGCTCCCTCTCATCATCAGGAACGGTGAGGTTGCTGGAGAACCCCGGAGGAACCGTTATCACCTCGCCGCGGGGGGCGAGGACGTGAGCCACCTGTTCAGCCACCGCCGCAGTTGGCGTCACGATCAGGTCAGCCTCTCTGGCTGCACGCGCTCCCATACGCCGGTGGAAGCCGGCGCCCCGCGGCGTCAGCGTCTCCGGGTGGGTCCAGGGCACGACGTCGTGGATGGTCACCACCAGGCCGGTGGGTCTCCTGGGAGGGATAAGCAAGGTCGTGGCATGGACAACCTCGGCGTTCCTCGGTGCCGGGCCGAGGCCACGCTCCCAAAGCCGGCTCAGCAACAACGAATGGGTCCCCAAAGAGCGGACCCGGATCGGCAGGGCGAGCCGGCCACCCGTCCCCCCGGCCATCCACCCCACGAGCTCGTCTGCGGGCGCTCGAGTCTGCTCGAGGGCGCGAGCCAGTTCGGCGGCGTATCGGCCGGTACCACCTGGAACGCGCGACTGAAGCTGCTCTACCATCAGGGCCACTCGCATAAATCCACCTTCCATGGCCGGTGTGAGACTCTACCCGACCCGGTAGGCCACCATCATGACCCAGGTGCCCCACACGTGCGTGACGTCAGCGCGAACCTAGGGCGACTCCTGTTCATGTGGCGTGCCGCCGCCCGGGGCCTACATGAGGACCGACCATTTCCTCTGCGACCTCCCTTGCACGCACAGCGCTTGTCTGCCCCGGGAACATCCCGGCGGCTAGAATCAAGCCTTGAATCGCCTCGACCAGGGGCCCACCACAGGCGCCGAGGTTTGGCGCCCAAGCCGAAAGGCGTCCGTGTCAGTCGATCAGCCAAACCCGGGAACCATCCGGACAGGGGCCTCTCTGCCGCGAGTGGCCATTGTCGTGCGGACCAAGAACCGCCCACTGTTCCTACGCCGGGCACTGGACAGTGTCTTTGCCCAGACCTTCTCAGACTTCGTCGTCGTGGTCGTCAACGATGCGGGAGAACAGACTCCCGTCGAGACCGTGGTCAAGGAGTTCACAGACCGCGCGGACGACCGGATCCATGTCGTACACAACGCCCACTCCAAGGGTCGCGAAGCGGCGATGAACACCGGCGTGTCCGCCAGTGAATCGACCTATCTGAGCATCCACGACGACGACGACACGTGGGCGCCCACTTTTCTCGACCAGTGCGTGAGGCACCTGGAGAACTCTGCTGACCAGGCGGTGGCGGTGCGCACCGAGGTCGTCTTCGAGCATGTCGACGGCGACGAGATCACCGTGGACAGCAGGGAGATCCTGGCCAGCGACCTCTCCCAGATAAGCCTGGCTGAGATGTTCCGACACAACTACGCGCCGCCGATCTCCCTGCTGTACAGACGCGAGGTCCACGATGCGGTGGGGCTGTATGACGAGACCCTTCCCGTACTTGCAGACTGGGACTTCAACCTTCGCCTTCTGAGCCGATTCACCATTGGCTTCATCGACGGCCCACCACTGGCGTTCTGGCACCAACGGCCCGCCTCTGAAGGAGACGAAGGAAACAGCGTCGTGACGGCGCACCAGGACCACACCGGATACGAGATCGAGATTCGTGATCGCTATCTTCGGGGCGATCTAGAGCGCAACGGGCATCTGGGAACGCTCCTGTACCTCACGGAGATGCTCAGTCGCGGCAACACTCAGCTCGGTGATGCGGCCGCGCATCTGGAGACGGTCATTCGCACCACGAACACCGAACGCTCGAACCAGGTCAGCGGCGCGGTGGCGCATTTCGAGAAAGTCATTCGCACGGCTGAGGCTTCGCGTATCGCCCCCGAGCTCGCAGATCTCAACCGCAACCTCATCAGCCAGAACAACCGCATGATCGCTCAGTTTGAAACCTTGGCAGGCCGGGTCAACCACCTCGAGGATCTCATCGTCTCCCAGACCCTGCGGGCCCGGGTGCGTGCCTACCAACGCGTTGCCCGCAGCCAGCTTCGACAGCTGGCCGATCGGGCGCGCCTGCGGTCCTGACACGTTTTGTTTGGCTCTGCCCACACAGATAGTCTCGATGGTCGTTATAGGACGTGGTCGAGAAGATGCCCGGAGGAAGTCAGTTGCGGCGAATTGTGTTCTATCTCTTCTTCGACCCCCAGGGCGTCGTCGATGACTACGTCACGTACAAGCTGCAAGCCCTGCGAGAGCACGCAGACCACATCTTCGTTGTCTCTAACTCCCCTCTGACGCCTCAGGGCCGCGACAAACTCGAGTCAGTGGCAGACACGGTGTGGGTACGACGCAACATCGGCTTTGACGTCTGGGCCTACAAGGAGGCCATGGAGACATTCGGCATGCACCGTCTGGCCGAGTTCGACGAGCTCATCCTCATGAACTACACCTTCTTCGGTCCCATCTTCCCCTTTGCAGAGACGTTCACCCGCCTGGACGCCCAGGAGCTGGACTTCTGGGGCCTGACCGCCCACAAGTCGGTCGACCCCAACCCGTTCGCCGGCGCCACAGGCGTCCTGCCGCTTCACATCCAGTCGCACTGGATCGCCGTGCGCAAGGCGATGTTCACCTCCTGGGAGTTCCAACAGTACTGGGCAACAATGCCGATGATCTCCTCCTACGACGACTCGGTCCTTCAACATGAGGCCCGTTTCACTCAGCACTTCGCGAGCAAGGGCTTCACGTACGCGATCGCGTTCCCCCCCGAGGACTACCCGTCGGACAACCCGGTATTCGACAACGCCGTGCTGATGCTCGACAACCGGTGCCCCATCCTCAAGCGCCGAATGTTCTTCCACGATCCGATCTACCTAGAGCGCAACGCCATCCTCGGGCGTCGGGTCCTGCAGAGGCTGGAGGACACCGACTACCCGATGGACCTCATCTGGGCCAATGTCGTCCGTTCGGCCGAGCCACGCACGTTGCACACGAACCTCTCGATGCTCTCGGTGCTGCCTGATGGCGACGTCGGGCAGACGCCCGAACCCGCTCCACGGATCTGCGTCATCGCCCACATCTACTACGACGACATGGTGGAGGAGATGATGTCCTACGTCGGCCACATCCCAGGGTCGTACGACCTCGTCGTGACCACGGACACCGAGGCCAAACGGTTACGGATCCTGGACGCTTTGGGCCCCTATGACATCGCACGAGTCGAGGTGCGGGTCCTGGAGTCCAACCGGGGCCGGGAGACGAGTGCTTTCCTGGTCGGCTGCCGGGACCTGCTGACCCCGGGCCGATATGACCTCATCTGCAAGGTGCACTCCAAGAAGTCAGCCCAAGACGGCTACAACCTCGGCATGCTGTTCAAGCACCACATGTTCGACAACCTGCTGTCGTCACCACTGTATGTCTCGCATCTCCTGAGCCTCTTCGCGAAGGACCAGACGCTGGGGATGGTCTTTCCTCCGGTAATCACCATCGGCTACCCCACCCTTGGGCATGCCTGGTTCACCAACCGTCCCGCCGCTGTTGAGCTCGCAAAGGACCTGGGTATCCGCACAACCTTCGACAGCAGCACCCCGATCGCGCCATACGGTGGAATGTTCTGGTGCCGCCCTGAAGCTATCCGAGCGTTCACGACCCACCAGTGGNGGTGGGAGGACTTCCCGGACGAAGCCGGGTGGACCGATGGCGGACTGCCCCACGTCATCGAGAGGCTGTACGCGTATGCCGTGATGGAAGCCGGTTTTCACACCCGCTGCGTCATGACGGCGGACTGGGCGGAGATCAACTACACGTTCCTGGAGTACAAGCTGCAGCTCATGGCGGCGATGCTTCCCGCCGTCACGCAGGAACAGGTGGACTACCTTGAGAAGATCAATAGGGACGGGCCATTGCTGGCCCAGATCAAGGAGGCTGCGAACACGAGATACCCTCGGCTCAGCAGGTCCTTGCGTCCCGGATACAAGGTAGCGCGTCAGGCCTACCGGCTCACCCGATCCAGCCGACATGCGGGGTGAAATGAGCCCATGGCGTTGACCCTCAATGAGTCCTTCAACCCACGCTCGAACAGCATCGGGTTCCTCCGGTGGTTCATGGCGTTCGCAGTGATCTTCTCCCACGCCGGTCCGCTGGCCGGCTTCTACGGCAGCAAGAACCTCGGAACCCAGTGGTCCAATGAACAGTCGTTCGGAGGGGTCGCTGTCGCGGGGTTCTTCTTCCTTAGCGGGTTCCTCATTACCAAGAGCCGGCAGGGCAAGTCCACGATCTTCCGCTTCTTCTGGCGGCGTGCTCTCCGGATCTTCCCTGCCTTCTGGGCCGCGCTCATCCTCACCGCTTTCGTCCTCGCGCCCATAGCCTGGTGGCACGTACACGGCACCATTCACGGTTACATCTCTTCGCCCATCGAGTCTCCGCTGACCTACTTCTCCAACAACATGACGCTGAGCCTGCATCAGCGCAATATTGCCGGGATGGGCAACGAGGTACCCCTGGCTGCTTGTTGCGGGCGCGACTGGAACGGCTCGGCGTGGACCCTGCTCTATGAGTTCAAGGGCTACATCATCATCGGAGTGCTTGGGCTCTTCGGTGTCCTCGGCTACCGGAAACTGGCGTTGACCGCCTTCGCAATGATGCTGGCGCTCAATACCCTGACCTTCCTGAGCATCAACGCCAACATCTCAGTGATTGACCCACTGATGCGGGACTTCTTCAACATCATGCTCCTGACCCCCTTCCTCTTCGGCATGGTGTTCGCCCTCTACGGCGACAAGATCCGCATCGACGACCGAATCGCTCTCGCGGCCGCATGCATCGCCATCTTCACGTACTTCATCGCCCACGGCTGGAACATCTACGGTCAGTTCGCTTTCCTCTACCTGCTCATGTGGTGTGCCGTGCGCCTTCCGCTGACCAACTGGGAACGCCACGGTGACATGTCCTATGGCCTGTACATCTACGCGTGGCCCATCATGCAGTTCGCCGCGTTCTTCCACCTGCAGACCCGAGGGTGGCTCGCCTACCACGTGGGCGTCATCGTCATGTGCCACATCGCTGCCTACACCAGCTGGCACCTGCTCGAGAGACGGGCCCTGTCGCTGAAGAACTGGACACCGAACTGGATGGCGGCCCTACTGATCCGGACCAGACCCCTGAGCGAGAGGGTCAAACGCCGCATCGTCGTGCCGGATTACTCCTCGACCCACTTTGCCAAGGTCATGCGCCATGATGCCGCAGCGCTGGCCGCTGAGAACGGTGACCTCGTGACCCACGACATCGAGTCCCGCATCCACACCGACCATCACCACCACGACGATCCGCCCGCGCCCCCGGTCATGCCGCCGGTTATGCCCCCGGTCATGCCCGAGGTGGACGTCCCGGTGGCGGCCCCCGAGCTGGAGACCCGTGACGCAAAGTAGAAGTGTCCTGCGCAGTGTCGGGGTGGTGGCGCTGGCCGCTTCCCTGGCCATGCTGACCTGGGGCTTCCCGGCTATCTACGCCCACCGGTACGAACACCGTGTATCCCCTGTTACCGCGACGCAGCCGGGTGCTCATCCGAAGCCGTCAGCTGCGCAGGACCGGCTCTACCTGCAGGAGACGGTCCAGAAGGCGCTGAACCCCGGCGTGGCGGTTCAAGGCCGGGACGGCTACCTCTTCTTCGGGGACAACTTCCTGTCCAACTTCGCCCAGGCCCTTGGCCGGCGCTACTACTCGGCTCAGGAGGTCGCCACGACGACGGCGACAATCGAGTCCGAGCGGTCATGGCTCAAGGCGCGAAAGATCCCCTTTGAGTTCATCGTCGCCCCGGCGAAATGGAGCATCTATCCCGACAAGCTGCCGGCCTGGTCCGACGGCCAGAGCCTGCAGCACATCGTCGACCAGCTGCTCGCCTACGACCCGAGGTCCGTCATGGACGTGAGGCCCGACCTCGCCGCCGCCCGCGCCTACCACCAGACCTACTCCAAGAAGAACAGTCACTGGACCCCGTACGGGGGTTACATCGCGTTCAAGTCCATCGTGCGCCAGCTCAAGGACAGCGTCCCGCAGCTCGGGACCATTCATGTTCCGACGCTGAGCAGCGTCACGACGGTCAACGAGGAGAACGAGTTCACGGCCCTGACTAAAGACCCGGGGCCCAACGACTGGACCGTCCCTCATTTCTCGCCGGGACTTCCCAGCTATGACATCGTCCTGGCGAACGGGACCCGGGTACCCCAAGCCCCAGGTACCAGCCTGGACATCACCCAGGCACCCCTGCAAACCGCGAGCGCGATAGCCGGAAACACCCACCGCGTGTTGATCCTCGCCGACTCGACCGTGACCAGCCTCAGCCCCTACCTGGTCACCGGGTTCGGCAGCACGATGATCGTGCGGCACTTCATGGACCAACCGGATTTGGCGCCGAGCATCCCAGCGCTCGTGGAGAGCTACCACCCGGACATCGTCCTGACGATCACCACGGAGCGCAATCTCGACGTCCCGATCCGCGACCTGCAGATGTGGCAGGGGGCCCTGGACTACGACAAGGCAGCCAAGGGCCCGGCGGCCTCGTGGACCGCCAGTGGAGCTGCAACCTCGACCATCTCTGTGGCCGGATCGACGAAACTGAGCGGGCCGCTTACCGTGACGCTGCCTAAGTCGCTGGCGACCTCAACAGCGATCCGGATCCACCTCAACAGCATCGCCCCAGCCATGGTCAACCTGTCGGGAACGACGAAGACGGGACAGTTTTCCATCTCCCTTCGCATCGGTCCGGGCTCGACGACAACGTTCGCGACCGTGCCCGCAGGCATCACCAACCAGAGGCTCACACTCGTGCGAAGCGCAGGAAGCAAGGCAGTCACCGTGACGGACCTCTCCGCTCGGGGACTACCCTGAGAAGGCACCGGCAAGGGTTCTGGCACCCACTGCTGCCCTCGTCCCGATCAGAAAGCAGAAGACCTTGACCCGCACGTGTCTCGTAACGGGAGGCGCCGGCTTCATCGGCTGTGCCCTGTCGTCCATCCTGCCGGACCACTTCGCACGAGTGGTCGCGATGGATAATCTCCACCCGCAGGTGCACCCAACACAAGACCGCCCGGCCGCTCTCGACGAACGAGTCGAGTTCTTCCACGGGGACGTGACCAGCCCGCGGGACTGGGACAGGCTGCTCGCCGATCTCATGCCCACGACCGTGATCCATCTTGCCGCAGAGACCGGTACGGGCCAGTCCCTGACCGAGGCCACCCGGCATGCAACCGTCAACGTCGTGGGCACCACCCAGCTCCTAGACGCCCTGGTTCGCCACCAGTGCCTGCCCGAGCGAATCGTCCTGACGTCAAGCCGGGCCGTCTATGGCGAGGGCGCCTGGAAGGCCTCTGATGGCACGCTCACCTATCCTGGCCAGCGCTCGCGCTCGATGCTCGAGTCGGGTACATGGGACTTCCCCGGCCTGACGGCAACGCCCTTCAACTCCCACCGGGTGGTGGCGGCCCCGACGAGCGTCTACGGCTCAACCAAGCTCGCGCAGGAGCACATCCTGAGATCATGGTGCCTGGCGATGAACGTCACCCCAGTGCTGTATCGCCTCCAGAACGTCTATGGTCCGGGGCAGTCCCTCATCAACCCCTATACCGGAATCGTCTCCCTCTTCGCCCAGAAGGCGAAGGCCGGCGAGATCATCCCGGTCTATGAGGACGGCGAAATCATCCGGGACTTCGTCTTCATCGACGACGTTGCCAGTGCCATCGTCGCCGGCGCCCTGCACTCCGGGGCGAACCAGAACCCCTACGACATCGGTTCCGGCGAAGCAACCAGCATCATGCGCCTGGCCAAGATCACCGCGGCGCACTACGGGGCGCCAGTACCCGAGGTCAACGGTATGTTCCGCGACGGCGACGTCCGATCCGCCTCCTGCACCATCGAGGAGTCGAAGGCGGCGCTTAACTGGCAGCCGCAGGTGATGGTCGAGGAGGGCGTCCGGCGCCTCTGCGACTGGATCGACTCCAGCAGCGCCGGATGAGGCTCCCGATGCGAGGCAGCAACGTTCAGACTCGGCTAAGGACCGAGCTCATCTCGCAGCTGGTCCGCAAAGACCTCAAGGTGAAGTATCAGGGCTCGTCGCTCGGTTTTATCTGGTCGCTGGCCAACCCCATGATCCTGCTCGCCGTCTACAGCTTCGTGTTCGCCTTTGTCTTCCCGAACGCCATGCCTCACTTCGGTTTGTTCCTGATGTCGGGCATACTCATCTGGAACTTCTTCACCATGGCCGTCAGCGGTGCGGCCGCTTCGATCCTCGGCAACGCTGGCCTCGTCAAAAAGGTCCCCTTCCCCCATTCCGCCCTGCCGCTGGCGTCCATCGGCTTCGCCGGCGTGCAGGTCGCACTCCAGTACCTCGTCCTGATCGCTGCGTTGTTCATCTTCAAGATGCCCCCCTTCCGGCCCCACCTCCTGCTGCTCATTCCCGCACTCGTGGTGGCCATGACGTTGACACTCGGCCTGGGCCTCTTCACAGCTGCCTCGACGGTGCAACTGCGTGACACCCAGCACATTCTGGAGGTCGTCCTGTTCGCGTGGTTCTGGATTACCCCGATCATCTACTCGGCCAAGATGGTCAACACGCAGATCGCCAAGGCAGGCTTCACCTTCGCGGGCCACGGGCTCCTTTCGTGGTCCTATTACCTCAACCCGATGGCCGGCGTCGTGGTTGCCTTCCAGCGAGCCCTCTATGGCGTGGTCTTCTACCCCGGGTGTGGTCCGACGAGCACGAGTAATATCCCAGGTTCGCTCGGCTGCACCCACGAGCTTCTGCTGCCCAGTGACTCGGTCTTCTTCTACATCAAGGCCCTCGGCATCGGCTTCGCCGTGGCCCTCGTCGTCCTGGTCGCCGGGGTGCGGAAGTTCCGACGTCTGTCGGCCGACTTCGCGCAGGACCTATGAGCGAGAACACCGGCGAGGTCCTCGGCGAGAACCTGAGCGGAAACACCAGCGAGAACCTCGGCGAGGTCCTCATCGAGGCTCACGGCGTCAGCAAGCGGTTCGCGAGTTATCACCGTCGTGCCACAAGTCTCAAGGAACGTCTCGTGCGCCACGAGCAGACCGAGGCGGATGTCTTCTGGGCCCTGCGGGGGGTCGACCTGCAGGTCCGCCGCGGCGAGACCGTCGGACTGATAGGGCCCAACGGCTCAGGTAAGAGCACGCTGCTCAAGGTGCTGTGTGGCATCCTTCGCCCGAACGACGGCGATGTCAGCGTCATCGGACGTGTCTCGTCCCTGCTCGAGCTCGGTGCCGGATTCGATGGAGAACTGACGGGCCGGGAGAACATCTACCTCAACGCAGCGCTGCTCGGTGTCCCACGTTCGGAGACCGACCGGCTCTTCGACGAGATCGTCGAGTTCAGCGAGCTCGGCGAGTTCATAGAGTTCCCCGTAAAGCACTACTCCTCGGGAATGTACGTCCGTCTCGGGTTCTCGGTCGCGGTCCACATCGACCCCGACATCCTTATCATCGACGAGGTCCTTGCCGTCGGTGACGCCGCGTTCCAGAAGAAGTGCCTCGACCGGATAGCCGACTTTCAGAAGCGTGGCAAGGCCATCCTGTTCGTATCGCACTCTGCTGGCCTGGTCGAACAGCTCTGCAACCGCGCGGTCCTGCTGAGCCACGGCCAGGTCGTCTTCGACGGACGACCAGGGGAGGCAGTCGCCCAGCTCAACCACGTGCTGGGGGTGGACCAGGTCGAAAGTGAGCGGGGAGACCTGGCCACAGTCACCGAGATGAACATCCTTGACCCCATCAGCCGGGAGGCCATCGACGAGTTCCAGTGCGGCGCCTCGGTTCTGGTCCAGGGCGTTATCGACTGGAGCGAGCCATTGCCCGCCGGGGCCAAGCTCTCTTTGCACCTGACCAGTCCGGCCGACGAGGACCCGATCATCGAGATCGAGCCTCTGTGGCACTTCGTGCCGCCGGGGGAGATCGGCCCAGGCCAGTCACGGTTCGAGTGGGTCATCGACGCGCTGCCTGATCTGCCTGGCGACTTCGCCCTGAACCTCGCGGTCCACACCCAGGACACCCTTATCGCGCACGGTCGCATCGGCGGCGTGCGCCTCCTAGGTGCCACCCGGCGCACCATCGGCGGCGCCCTCACCTTGCAGGCGTCTAGCTCCCCAGAGCCACCGCCCTCAGATATGCCGAATGCGTTACCTCCGCGCACCGGCTCCAGGTGAACTCGGCCGCTCGCGCGCGCCGCGAGCCGTCGGTGCCATGAGGATCGGTTACCGCCGCCAGAAGTGCCTCCGCCAGGGCCCGGGGGTCGCCGGCATCACAGAAGTCGGCCTGGTCGCCGAGCACCTCCCGGGTCACCGGCAAGTCGTTGGCAACTACCGGCACCCCACAGGCCAACGCCTCCAGCGGAGGTAGCCCGAAGCCTTCGTCGATGGACGGAAACGCCAGCAAGGTGGCTCCAGCCACCAGAGCGCGCAGGACTGGCAGCTCCAAGTGACCGGTCAGGATCACGCGACCCTGCGGGATCGCGCGCAGGTCCAGCTCATCGCCCCAACCAGCGCCACCGGCAATGACTAGTGGCGGCACGTCCGCGCGGGCGGCGACCAGGCCCGCGTAGGCCGCGACGAGCGCGCGAAGGTTCTTGCGCGGCTCCAAAGTGCCGACCGCGAGCAGGTAGTCGCGCGGGATCCCCCGTGCCGCCCGCCAGGAGGGCGTCGGAGGAAGGGCCGCCGACCACTGCGGATCCACACCGAGCGGGGTGACCAGGATGCGGTCAGATGGCACGGCATAGGCGTCCTGAATCTGTTCGGCCACCGCCCGACTCGGGCACAGGACCACGGCCGCACGGGCGATGCTCACCGGGACGAGCTCGCGATAGGCCAGCGAGGCAGCCGACACCGTCTCGGGGTAGCGCAGGAAAGAGAGATCGTGCACGGTGACGACCCCGGCAGCCCGGCGCACAGGAGGAAGCACGAAGTTTGTCGCATGAAAGACGTCAACCGACCCGCTCAACGCCTCGACCGGCGGAAGGCCGACCGAGGCCCACGTCACGCGCAGCACCCGCGCGGGCGCCGGCGGGCTACGCACCAACACCCGGGCCGGGACAACCGCGCCCAGACTGCCACGACCCCGCCACGTGAAGGCGGTCGCAACGAGCTCGTCCTGCGGCCAGTGGTGAGCCAGGGCACCGAGCAGGTTGGACGTGTAGGTGCCGACGCCGGTCATCCGTCCGAGCAGCGGCGTGGCGTCAAGGCCGATTCTCACCTCAGCCCACCCCATCCAGGGGCCGATCAGTGACACCCAACCACTCGTGTAAGACCTCGGACCTGCGAGCGCTACGGGGTACGTGACGGCGCTTGCGCAGTGTCATGGGGAGCCTGGCCACGACGGCGACGAGCACATGCAGACGCAGATCCGGCCGGAAGACGTTGTCCGGCGGGGTGGCCCGGCCGATCAGCCGTTTGCCGGTCAGGGACGCGGTCGTCAGCGCAAACAGCGCGATCCTGGACGCGGCGAAACCAAACGGCGCGTCCTTGCACAGCATCAGCAGCCGGTTGCGCTCGTTGTGGAAGGCGAACATCTCCGAGCGCGAGTCTGAGCTGGCGGCATGGAGGTGGTGGACCACAGCGTCCGGCGCATAGACGATATGCCACCCGGCCAGGCGCAGCCGCCACGACAGGTCGGTGTCCTCGTAGTACATGAAGTAGTCGGCATCGAAGCCGCCCGCGGCCTTGACGGCAAGGGTGCGCACGACCACGGCACCGCCGCAGAAGGCGAACACCTCGACCGGATAGGCAAACCTCTCGCCGTCCGGGCTGCCGAGCCCTCGGTCAGCGCAATACCCAGACGCGAGCAGGACACCCCCCGCGTTGTTGATGGTCGCCGTGTCCTCGGCGAGCAGGAGCCTAGCGGTCACCGCCACCACCGATGGGTCGGCAAGTGCCACGAGTGAGGCCTCCAGCCAGCGGGCATCGGCCTTGGCGTCATTGTTGAGCAGTGCGACAAACCTTGTGTCGACCACGGCCATCGCCGCACTCACCCCACCGGCGAATCCGAGGTTTGACCGCTGACGCAGGATCACGGCATCGGGGAAGCGCTCGGCCACCAGCTCGGCCGTGCCATCGGTGGACGCGTTGTCGACCACCAGGACCCGGTGAGGCACCGTCTGCCGGGCCAGTGACTGGAGGCAGGCGAGCACAAGGTCACGCTGCTCCCACGTGACGACCACGACCGTGACGCCCCCTGCGACGGGTGTCAGGGCGCCACCGTGATCGGTCACCTGCGGCCGGCAGGTATCTCGTAGAGCTTGATTGTCGGGCCGCTGAGCCCGCCTTTGGCAACGTCTCGGACGTAGCCTAGGGCATTCCAGATACTGGTGATCTCCAAGACCGTCGGCTGAACCAGGACGGGGTTGTAGGTCGTGAGCAGCGGATACTGCGTGTTCAGCATCGTGTAGAACTGGTGTTCGCTGACAAACTTAGGTTCTTTCCACCGGTCGTAGATATCGCTGCTCGAAACGACGTAGCGCGGCACCGAGCGATCGTGGTTCTGACTCCTGACCACCAGACGGCCACCCCGGACTTCAAAGCTGCCGAACATGAACCTCGCTGTTCCGGGAAACTGCGGCGTATATCCCTCGGCGATGGCGTTCGTGTTGTTGATGCCTCTGGCCGCGAAATCCGCCGTCGCAACGGTCCGGGTGTCCTTGGAGAGGAACTGTACAGTGGCAACAACAGCTCCCACAACAAGGTTCACGACCATTACCGCGCCCAGGCCGACGGCACCCCAGCGCAGCCAAGGTGCCGCGCCGTTGTCAAGGACATATCGCAGGGAGTAGTAAGCGCCGATCGGCGCCATGAGCAGTGGCGTGAGGTACATCGGCAGCCCCCACCTCTCCCAGTGCAGCGGCAGGCCGCTGAGGGTCACCCAGAAAAACACGCCCAGCCACATTGGCAGCGACTGCAGAAGCCGCGAGTGAATACTCCACACCACGCCGAGCACGAAGCACGCCAGCATGACAAGGCCTGCGGCGTTTGCAAACCCCCCTGCGTAGAAGCGCATGTTTCCGAACAATCCCAGGCCGTCGGAGCCCCCCGCATTGCCAATGATCGACGAGACAACCGCCTGAGAGTTAGTGAACAGGACCGGCGAGATCACGAACAGAAATCCGACGACCGCTGCGATCGCCGCTGCCCCGTGCCACAGGATCCGACTCCAGAGCCGAGCCCGCGCACCGCTCACGATCACGGTGATGGCGATCATGATGATGCCTAACGCCCCCGGGTACTTGATCGCGATCGCCACCGATACACCAAAGCAAGCCATTAGGAGGCTCCCCCACGAGGAGGAAGAGAGATAGCGCATGCACCCGAGAATGACGATCATGCACGCAAAGGTCAGCGGTACGTCGGGCGTTGCAAAATGAGAGTGGTTGACAAAGGGCGGGAAGAAGGCAACGAAAAATGCCGAAATCACCCCGATCCCGCGAGCGAAGCGCCTACCGATGAGGTAGGCGACCACGATCATGGCGACGCCGAAACACGCAGTGATTACGCGCGAGATCAGAAAGAAAGGAGCGGGGTTGGACGCGTACAGGGTTTCTGGCCGGGATCCGTGCAAGAGATGCGAGTAGGCCAGGTAGGCAAGATTGCTGAGCTGCATCTCCACGTGGTCGGGCCGGAAGAAGTACGGCGGCTCGAACGAGTTCCTCTTCGCCATGTCGATGGCGCCGTGCACAATAACCCACTCATCGGAGTTCAGGGTGAGCGGAAGCCCCCAACGGAGGCCTACGAACCGCAGGACAGTACCGCCCACGAGGATCACGGCGAGGGCGGTCGACATCCAGTCCCAACGGAACCGCTGACGCCAGGTCGTGCCTGGCCCTGGTCGCGTACTCCCCGCCGAGGTAGATAGAGCCGACACGGGGGCCAGGTGTGACACTGACAGGTCCCTTCCTGCGAGAGTGCGACGCTACACAGGCCGAAAGCAGCCAGCCAATAAATGCCATTCCCATTTGGTGGCTGAGTCTACTCGGTAGCCTTGTGGCAAGAGGGCTCCCGTGCTCGGCCAGGACTGCGCCCCAACCAAAGGGCTGTGCGCACTTGCCCTGACGGAAGCACTGATCACGTTCCCGGTTTTATCCCCGGTGTGGTCCGCACCACGGCCCGTGAGGCCAGCGGTCCACTCAGAGCACATCAGTGGGGTCGACCGGGCTTCGTTGAGGAGCGCGCCCGCCGCCTTTGACCCCTCACGGGTCGCGTCAACCCCGGGAGGCGCTCCCCCGCGTGCCAGGACCCGCAAACCGGCCGTGCTCACACGTCGGCTCGGAACGGGGCACTTCACTGCAGCCGGCGTCTCCTGGTCCACGAAGGGAGCGCCTCAGCACATCGTCGTCCAGGTGCGGATTCGGGAGAAGGGGACGTGGTCGGACTGGAATTCGCTGTCCACGGGCGATGGTCCTGATCCCCACAGCGCCGACGCGAACAGGGCCGGAACACCGATGGCGACCGCGCCAATCTCGTCGCCGTCGGCCGACGCGATTCAGGTGCGTCTAGACAACTCGTCTTCGTCGTCCCCAGCGGACCTCACCCTGGTGACCGTCGATCCCGGGACGTCGCCAGCTGACGCCAACCCCGCCGGATCGCCTCTACGCGCAGATCTGGGCCGGCTATTGCTAGGACACAGTTGTGCAGACCACGACCCCGATGAAGAGCTTCACACCCGACAGCACAGTCCAGATGTCGGTCGGCGGGCCATCGGGGGGCGACCTGTACTTCGTGGTCCTAGCCCACACCGGCTCGGGCACGACCGAGATCCACGCGCGCGCCGCCTCCTCGAACTACACCAGCTACTCACTGCACTCGACAAGCTCACTGCCTACGGGGTACGCAACCACGCAGGTACGTTTCTTGGTCGCCCACGGCACGGGAGACCTCTACCTCGTGCTGCACGCAAAGACCGACTCTGGTCGCACGGAGGCACACGCCCTCACGGGAGCAAGCCGCTACCGCTCCTTCAGCGTCCACGCTGCGCTGCCGATCGGTTATACCAACGACAACGGCGCCCACTGGGTGCTGGGCACCGGCGCAAAGCCCGACCTGACGCTCGTGCAGCTGCTGGGCACAGGCACCCATAAGGTCGAGGCCCACAAGCTGACCGCAGCCTCGAGCTACCGCCAGTGGTCTCTGCATGCCGTGACGGACCGCCGCAGATCCCGTACCCCGTACGGCAGTTCAGCGAGGGATAGCCGCCAGCAGCCAGGGTCACCGGTAGGGAAGGTGGCGGTTTGGGCATCGGCGAGGTCGGCTGCCGCCAGCGACTCTCGTCATTGCCGCCCGCCTGCCTCGCTCCTCGAAGCCAGCATGACCGCCACCTGGTCCACAAGAGGCAGCCCTGCCGAGCCGCCTGCGCCTGACTCGGCTTGAGGTCCGAGCGGATCAGCTACCGAGATCTGCCGTCACCGGGGAGTCCTGGTCGGTGGCCGGTGCTAGGTCGCCTATTTCCAGACCCACAGCCGCAGGCTCGGACAACCGGCGATACTGCATCTCCTTGAGCCGCTCGAGCTGCTCCTCCAGCAGAATGCGGTTCGTGCGCAGCAGGTCGGAGATCACCCCGAGCGCCAGGGACAGGAGCGCAGCAACGGACATGATGGAGCCGAAGAGAAGCGACTGGATGTGGCCCGAGACCTGGTCACCGGCGAGCCAGAAGGTCAAGAACCGCGCGAACGGGATCAGCGCCAGCACGCCGAAGATGAGCGACAAGGTGGCGAAGATGACGTACGGGTTGAACATCAGGTAGCTGCGCAGAATCGCGGACGCCGACTTCACCATGTGATGTGCCGGGTTCTTGAAAAGCCGCGACTCGCGTGTCTTGGCGTTCGTCACGACCGGGACGCTCACGATCCGCAGGCGCTTGTTGCCGGCCTGGATGATCGTCTCCATGCAGTAGCTGAACTGCGTCAAGACGTTGAGCCGAAGCAGTGAAGCCCGCGAGTAGGCACGAAAACCGCTGGCAGCGTCCGGCAGGTCGGTGCTGGCCGCGCGGTTTACGACATGGCTGCCCACACGTTGCATGAGCTTCTTGAAGGCCGAGAAGTGCGCAATCGTCTGGGTTTGGCGGTCCGCGATGACGATGTCAGCCTCACCGGCGACAATGGGTGTCACCAGATCGCCGATGCGGTCCTGCGGGTACTGGTTGTCACCATCGGTGTTCACGACAATATCCGCACCGTGCGCCAGAGCGTAGTCCACGCCATCGCGGAAAGACCTGGCCAGACCCATGTTCCGGGTGTGGTACACGAAGTGCGTGACACCGTACGCCCGGGCAATCTCGATGGTCCTGTCCGAGGACCCGTCGTCGATGACCAGGATCTCGATCTCGCCCACGCCGTCGATCTGCGCCGGGATCGACTGCAGCACCGCCGGCAGGGTCTCCTCCTCGTTGAGGCAGGGAACCTGGACAAAGACCTTCATATGCTTCCTGTCAGTGGTGCATGCACAGAATCGAGCCAAGTGCTTGAGATTCCTCACAGGTTATCGCAACAGGTCGCACGACGACAGAATGCCACCACCGAGCCAGCCGCGCGCGCAACACGTGTCGTGCCGGTCTCATCAGTGAACGAGGCTGAGCCGACGTCCATGCCGGCCATGAATGACCAGGATTCCCAAACGAGCCCATCGTCAGCGACACCCTTCGACCTGTTCAGTGTCCGCGACGCGCACACACGACAAGACCCGTCCCCCGGGTGGGCCGAAGCCTCTGCAACGCGATGAACGGGCCCGTCGCGAACTCGACCGCGGCTCCGGCTACCGCCTTGGGCTGCAGCAGGCGGCCAGAGGCGGCAGTCCGCTCCTGCATCGAAGCGTCGACACTACTGGCTCTGGCAGAACCGTCACCGGAGATCCCGCGTCTCGCAGCGATTCGACTGCGGACATTCTCCGTGATGTAGCCGAGCGGCCATCCATACAGAACGACTTCAACGTCGGAGAAGCCAGCTGCCGCGAGAACCTCGCGGCACCGATCCGGAGAGTACCGCCGATAGTGGCCGACCATCGTGTCCCAACTGTTGAATCGTTCTTGCCACGCCGGCATGGACAGCAACAGGTGACCCCCCGGTGAGACCAGACCCCGCCAGGACTTCACCACCGCAAGGTCATCCTCGAGGTGCTCGAGCACCTCGAAGGCACAGACCAGGTCNTAGGTCGTCCCGGTGTCAATGGCCTCTGAGGTGGCATTGCGGACCAGGCCACCGGCAGNTTCGATCCGGCTCTTCGCGACCGCAAACGAGGTCGCGTCAGGTTCCACTGCAAGGTAACGCGCGCGAGATGCAAGGCGCGCGCCGAACGCTCCCTGGCCGCAACCGATCTCGAGGATCGTCTTGGGTGCCAAACGGTCGACGACCCGGCGCACGACCGACCAGCGCATTGCTGCGTTCGGCGGCAGCGGCGGAACAGATGACAAGAGATTTCCTCCCAGGAGCTCTGCCACAGGACACGGCAGTCGAGTTTGCAGTCGGCAGATGGTGCGTTCACGTTACAGGGCGCTCGGTGATTTACTGGCGGGCGCCGTCGTGCCTATGCTGCCACCCCACCTGAGGAACAACCACGGTCAAAGGAGCCAAGGTGGCAACAAATCGTCCGTGCGACGGAGGTCAATCTGGACNTTCAGACGACGGCTTGGGAGTGGCGGGGGGACCACAGCGCCGCAAGACCCGCCATGAGCAGGTCAGCGAGCAAGATGACGACCCGTGAGGCGACGACGACAGCAACGACCTGACCCGAGGTCAGCACCGCNACCAACACGTAACCGATCACGATTTCGCGCATTCCCGCGCCGGCGGGAGCCGGCAGGAAGAGCACGCCGGCAGAGACCGCCAGACCCATTCCGCCAATGCAGAGCGCCAGCACTCCCAAACTCGGCCTGCTGACTGCTGCAACCAGCACGGCGAGGTGCGTTCCGAGGGCAACCCAACTCAGAGCAGACCACCCGATGGCGGTGATCGTTGCCGCGCCGGTCATCTGCACCTCTAGTGGTCCCCGCCGGAGCACCTTCAGCACCAGGTCGAGGAGAAACGGGAGGGACCTGGGATGAGCCAGGACCAGCAGCAGCGGTAATGCCGCGAGCGCCCACCAGAACCTGTGCAGGGCGTTCGGAGACGAGAAGGGCAGCAGCAGACCGGCAAAAACGACGCCGACGCAGACGCTGAGCAGCACCGTGATCAGGTTTGCGGCAAGCATCGTCTTGCGGTTGGCACCGCGGCTCCGTCCGGCCTCCATCTGCATCACGACCGGCCAGACCGAACCCGGCAGATACTTGCCCAACTGGCTGACGAAGAACACTCGAGCACCCTCGAGGAAGCCGAATCGCACATCGAGTCCGATCAAGACCGAACGCCATTGCAGGTAGGTGGCAAAGACACCCACGAGTGCGGCAACAAGACTGAGCGCCAGACCCCCGACGCCGATCTTGTGGATGCTGTCAATGAAGGCCTGCCAGTTATGGGCAACGACGACCGCCACACCGACCAGCACCAGCCCCAGCAGCGCCACACTGACGATTTCACGTCGCCGCGAGGTTCTCGGAGGATCGCCGATTAGCCCGTTGACCGTGCTCGGCATGTCGACCACCTGCATCGTCCCCTTCAGACGTGGCATCGTATCCCGCGAGTCTTCCACGGCCCAACGACAGGAGTTCCACACGTGCGCATCGTCGGCTTTGGCACCTACGACCGCGAGAAACATCCCCGGGTGGGCATTCTGCTCGACGGACTGCGACAGATCGGCGAGGAGGTCACGGAGCTCAACGCCCCGCTGGGCTTCACGACCGCCGAACGCGTGGCGATGCTCGGTAAGCCCTGGCTCGCATATCGCTTGTTGTTACGGCTGATGCGCCGATGGTGGGCGTTGACCGTAAGACGAGCCACGGCCCGCCCTACCCCCGATGTCGTCCTTGTCGGCTACCTCGGCCATTTTGATGTCATCCTGGCGCGGTTATTGTTCCCACGCACCGTCATCGCACTGGACCTGCTCATCTTTGCCAGCGAAACGGCCAGCGATCGGGGCGTTCGGAAAGGCCTCAAGCTGGCTCTGCTCAGTGGCCTGGATCGGCTGGCCATCGGATGCGCGTCGCTGGTGATCGTCGATAGCGAGGAACACGCAGGGCTGCTGACGGCGTCCGAACGACACAAGGCAGTGGTGGCGCCGGTCGGAAGCCCGGACGAATGGTTCGCAGAGCCATCTGAGATAGAAACCAGCCTGCTCAAGGTGCTGTTCTTCGGGCTCTTCACACCTTTGCAGGGCGCCCCGGTGATCGGCGAAGCGATCGCACTGCTGCCACCGGACGCTGGGATCCACGTGACCATGGTTGGCTCGGGTCAGGACCTCGCCGAGACCCGCCTCCGGGCGGCCGGCTCCCCGCTTGCCACCTGGCGTGAGTGGGTCGAGCCTGGCGAACTTCTTCGCGTTCTGCGTGAGCACCAGGTATGTCTGGGTATCTTCGCCGACACACTCAAGGCTTTGCGGGTCACCCCGAACAAGGTATTCCAGGGGGCGGCCGCAGGGTGCGCGATCCTGACCTCGGACACGCCTCCCCAGCGACGCTCACTCGGCGACGCGGCCCGATTTGTGAGGGTCGCCGACCCGATCGCGCTGGCCGAGGCGTTGCAGTCCTTAGCCGCAGATCCTGCCGAGGTGCGTCGTCTTCGGAGGTCGGCCTACGAGCGGGCGGAGGCGGCATTCCGTCCACGCAACGTCGCCCAGCCTGTGCATGCGGCGTTGGTCGCGATGACAAAGCAGTGAAGGCTTGATGCCCGTATCCAGGCGGGCGACGAATCCGTTGCCGCCGTTGGCGATCCGGGCCATAGCGGCGATACGACAATGAAAGGCGGTGATCGATCGGCTCAAGCCGAGCGCCCGCGCGCGAGATCGATTGCAGGCAGGATGCGGCGGCGCGCACGGTTGACCACAGAGGTTCAGCGACTTGAACGTCTCGTGTCAGGTCGCGTGAAAGCGCATCGAACGCGGCCATGGCACATCGCCGAGCACGGTTCCGCCAGGTGGCCTGGCAGAGACTGCTTACGACCGCGCAGGCCTTGCAGGTTCTCAAACGCATCCACGACGAGGCAGCTCGCGCCGGTGGGTGCCACGCGTGCGCCAGGGCGGTTATCTGACCGTGCCCTTGTCGGCGTTCCAGGGAGCGGTTCTTCCGTGCAACGAACACCAGCCCTGCTTTTCGGCCGCTGCCGCCACCCGAACCATCTGGTTGAAACCCAACTCACGGCCGTCGAAACCGCGATTCAACGTGACCGCTAGGGGTATGCCCTGGAAGCCCGCTCGTCACTGCACTGCCGCTAAGAAACGCACCAAGGAAGGCGACATGTCGATCGGAGAAGTCACCTCGCGGCTGGCATCTACCTCGCAATGATCGCCCCATCGACGCCCTCTTCAATGCTGCGATGACCCCGCGTTCTGAAGCGGACTCGTCCGCAGGCGGGCACCACCCTCGCGGCATTCGCCTGCGGCAGAGCGATCCATTATCGGAAGCAACTCAGAAGCGGTCTTCAAAGAAGGCCGCACCCACCCTCGTTTCTGGTCCCACGTGTATCACAGCACACCCATGGGGCGTTGAAACACGGTGTCCGCCTGACTCAGATCCAAAGTGCAGGATCTGCGAACATCGCCTCGTAAGGATCTTCGCCTTTGTTCGGGAACCGGATCGTGGCAGGAACGCCGGTGGCCACCGCGCCGGCCGGAATGTCTTTGACGACAACGGAGTTTGCGCCGATCTGCACACGGTCGCCGATGTGAACAGGACCGAGAATCCTCGCTCCTGCACCGATAGTGACGTCGTTGCCAATCGTGGGGTGACGCTTGACATGCTCCATGGAGCGACCCCCTAGGGTCACCCCGTGATACATCAGCACATCGTCGCCGACTTCGGCCGTCTCGCCAATGACCACGCCCATGCCGTGGTCGATGAAAAAGCGTCTGCCGATCTGTGCGCCGGGGTGGATCTCGACCCCCGTGATCGCCCGGGCGAGCTGAGAGAGGAGTCGCGCGGCCAGGCGACCACCTCGCTTGGTCCACATCCAGTGCGTGAGTCGGTGCACCCAGATGGCGTGCAACCCCGGTGAGGCGAGCGTCATCTCGAGCCGGGAGTCCACCGCCGGGTCCCGCTCGATCGCAGCGTCCAAGTCCTCCCGGATCCGCCCCAGCGGCCCGATGCTGCGCACTTGAGCAGGGGAGGTCCGAGCTTGGGCCGATCGACCGCGCGCATCAGGGGGGGTGGCAGCGCGGTCGATCGACAGACCTCTAGTCAATCGCAGAAGGGCCATATGCGTAGTCGTTTCAGAGATAATCGACCCGATCAGACGACCAGGTCGGAGAACAGGATGGTGGACAGGTAACGTTCGCCGAACGACGGAATAATCACCACGATGGTCTTGCCCGCGTTCTCCGAGCGACGGGCGACCTGATCCGCAGCCGCAAGCGCTGCGCCGGAGGAAATACCGACCAGCAGGCCCTCTTCCTTGGCGGCACGACGAGCCCACTGCACCGCTGTGTCGGCGTTGATATCGATGACCTCGTCGTAGACCTCACGGTCCAGGATCGCCGGCACGAAGTTAGCGCCCAGGCCCTGGATCTTGTGCGGTCCGGGAGCGCCGCCATTCAGGATCGCGGACTCTTCGGGCTCGACCGCGATGACCTGGACCTGGGGGTTTCGAGCCTTGAGCACCTGACCGACTCCGGTGATGGTGCCACCGGTCCCAATTCCGGCGATGAAGATGTCAACCTTGCCGTCGGTGTCCTTCCAGATCTCTTCGGCGGTGGTCTCACGGTGGATCTGTGGGTTGGCCTCGTTTTCAAACTGGTGGGCCAGGATGCCCCCGCGCTCGGCGGCGACCTCTTCAGACTTGGCGACTGCGCCCTTCATGCCCTCGGAGCCGGGAGTCAGGATGAGCTCGGCGCCGAAGGCAGCCAGCAGCATCTTGCGTTCTTTGCTCATCGTCTCCGGCATGGTGAGCACGACGTTGTATCCACGAGCGGCACCCACCATCGCCAGGGCGATACCCGTGTTCCCGCTGGTCGCCTCGACGATCGTTCCGCCTGGTTTGAGCTGTCCGGACCTCTCGGCAGCGTCGACGATGGCCACCCCGATCCGGTCCTTCACAGATGCGGCCGGGTTCTGGAACTCGAGCTTGGCGGCGATCGTTGCTCCAGCGCCCTCGCTGAGCCGGTTGATACGGACAAGAGGGGTGTTACCGACGATGGCTGTGACGTCGTCATAAATGGGCACGTGAACCGCCTTTGGGTGTGAAGGGCAAGGTCTGCTCTGGACGCGTATCGAGGTGAACAAACGGAGCGTTATGAATATTCCAAGCACAGGTTATGTTGATCCCCTCCGGTTACCAAACCCGAGCGGGCCCGGTGGCCTCGCGCAGATCCTGACTTCCCGTCCTGAGGCGACGGGCTGTTTGCCTCTCCGTAGACTCTGGACATGACCTCGCATATGTTGCTGCGCGCCACCGTCGGCGTCGCGATGACCGTCCTGATCCTGTTCTTCGCGGGCAAGCGGCTGTGGTTCCTGATCCGGTTGGCGCGTTCAGGCAAACCGGCGGTGGGCAGGCTGCTTGACGCTCCCAGGCGGGTGCAGGCCGAGGCCTTCGAGGTCCTGGGCCAGCGCAAGCTGCTGAAGTGGACGGTGCCCGGCGTAGCGCACGTCTTCGCGTTCTGGGGCTTCCTGGTGCTGACGCTGACGATCCTGGAGACCTACGGGGCGCTGTTCGTGGCTAACTTCCACATCCCGCTGGTGGGCACCTGGCCGGCGGTCGGCTTCGCCGAGGACCTGTTCTCTGTGTTCGTGCTGGTCGGGATCGTGATCTTCGCGATCATCCGGGTCACCCACAACCCGGGCAAGCAGGGCCGGGAGTCACGGTTCTTCGGCTCACACACCCGCGGCGCCTGGCTGATTCTGTTCATGATCTTCCTGGTGGTCTTCACGCTGTTCTGGTACCGCGGGGCGCAGGTCAACACTGGGGCGTTCCCCTTCGCCAGCGGCGCGTTCGCCTCGCAGTGGGTCGGATCGCTGCTGGCCCCGCTCGGCGCCTCGACGAACCTGTGGCTGGAGACCATCGGCATCTGGGCCCAGATCGCGGTGGTGCTGCTGTTCCTGGTGATCGTGCTGAACTCCAAGCACCTGCACATCGGCGCAGCGCCGGTCAACGTCTACACCTCGCGCCGACCCAACGCCCTGGGTCCGCTGCTGCCCATCTACCACGACGGGGAGCCAGTCAACTTCGAGGACCCGCCCGATGACGCGCAGTTCGGCAAGGGGCACATCGCGGAGTTCACCTGGAAGGGCTACGTCGACCTGATGGCCTGCACCGAGTGCGGTCGTTGCCAGGATCAGTGCCCGGCGTGGAACACCGGAAAGCCGCTGAGCCCGAAGCTGATGATCATGAACTTGCGCGACACGATGTTCGCCCAGGCCCCCTACCTGTTGGCTGCCAAGGGCGAGCACCCCGGTCTCGGCGAGCTGAACGAGCAGGCCCTGGCCAGCGTGAGCCCCGACGTGCGCGCGCAGGTCGAGCGCCCGTTCATCGGGTCGCGTGAGGGCAGTGAGCACGCCGCTGACGACGGTTACACCTTCGACGGCCACCGAACCACCGCCGCGGAACTGCCGGTCATCGACCAGGACGCACTGTGGTCGTGCACGACCTGTGGTGCCTGCGTTGAGCAGTGCCCGGTCGACATCGAGCACATCGACCACTTCATCGACATGCGCCGGTACCAGGTCCTGATCGAGTCGGCGTTCCCGTCCGAGCTCGGGGGCCTGTTCAAGAACCTCGAGAACAACCAGAACCCGTGGGGTATGTCGGCCCGAGCCCGCCTGGACTGGGCCAAGGATCTGCCCTTCGACGTGAAGATCCTGGGCCAAGATGTCGCCGACGCCTCCGAGGTCGACTACCTGTTCTGGGTGGGCTGCGCCGGCGCGTACGAGGATCGCGCCAAGAAGACCACCAGGGCCGTTGCCGAGCTGCTCGACACCGCTGGGGTGAGCTTCGCCGTCCTCGGCGACGGCGAGACCTGTACAGGCGATCCCGCCCGCCGCGCCGGCAACGAGTTCCTCTTCCAGACGCTCGCCCAAGCCAACGTGGAGGCCCTCAACGACGTGAAGGCGACCAAGATCGTCGTCACCTGCGCGCACTGCTTCAACACGCTCAAGAACGAGTACCCACAGGTCGGCGGCCAGTACGAAGTCATTCACCATACCCAGCTGCTCAACCGGCTCGTTCGTGACAAGCTACTGATCCCGGTGTCCCGCCCGGACGAGGCTGACACGTCCAATGTGGCCTCGACCGCGGAGACCGTGACCTACCACGACCCCTGCTACCTCGGGCGCCACAACGGCGTCTACGCCCCGCCTCGTGAGCTCCTTGGGGCCCTGCCCGGTGTCGAGCTGCGCGAGATGCCGCGAACGGGCAACAAGTCCTTCTGCTGTGGCGCCGGGGGCGCACAGATGTGGATGGAGGAGAAGCTCGGAACCCGCGTCAACAACAACCGCACCGAGGAAGCCCTGGCCACCGGAGCAGGCCGGATCGCGGTCGGCTGCCCGTTCTGCAACGTCATGCTCGCCGACGGCCTCACCGAGAAGCAGTCGGAGAACAGCGCCCACGAGAAGGTCGAGGTCGTCGACGTGGCACAGATGCTGCTGGCCGCGGTCCGCCGGACCCCTGATCTGAAGAACTCGTAGGTCGAGCACGCCGCGAGGTTGGTGAGGACCCAGCTCCGCCCACGGAACGGCCCGCGTCTCTTTGGATGTGCGGGTCTTTCCTGTTGCCCATCTCGTGCGGGCCAAGGGACTGGGGGGCCACATCAGACTTCCACCACGGGTCCGCTTCCGGATACTCACGACGAGGATCCCTGTGGAGACGACCCTCTTTTGTCTGCTCCCAGGCGTCGCAGGAGGACTCTTCCGCGGGACCTCCCCGAGACGGGGCGCCGAGCTCTTCAACTTTTCCTCCCTCAGGACTGGGCGAACCGTTTCCCCTTGGGTCCCGCGCGTGTCCCGCAGACCGATGATGCGGCCCCGGTCTGGCATCGATGGTGCGGGCAGGTGCACGGCCGGCCGGAACGGTCACCCCTCCTTGCCCTACGAACCGTGATCGGCGACGAACGCGTCAAATGGAGGGTCCCGGCGTGAGCTCTCGCAGGCGTTACCAGTGTTGGCACCCCTGGGCCGGTCCGGTAGTTTCGTTCGTGTGCAACTCACCGTGACCACTCTCGCAGTGGCGATTGTGCTGGTCTCAAGCATCCTGGTACTCGTGCGACGCGGCAAGCTGCGCGAGAAGTACGCCGTCATCTGGCTAACCACGGGTGTGGTCATTTTGCCTCTTGCCGCCTTTCCGCGGGTGCTCGACAGCGTGGCACTCTCGCTCGGGATCCGCGCGGGTACGAGTTTGGTTCTCTTCCTTGCTGTGGCGTTCCTCTTGCTTCTGGCGATGCACCTGTCGTGGGAGCTCAGTCAGCTCGAAGAAGAGACACAGACGCTGTGCGAGGAGGTCGCGCTGATCCGAACGGAGCTTCGGAGGCAGTCGCAGCAGGCCGAAGATCGGGCAGGACATGTCCCAAACCCCTGAACCACGACCGAAACACATCGTCGTCATCGTTCCCGCATTCAACGAGCAGGATGTCGTTGGCCGCACCGTAGATGAGATCCATCAACACCTGCCAGATGCTGACGTCCTGGTGATTGACGACGGCTCCAGCGACAACACGGGCGCCCAGGCCACCCTCGCAGGCGCCCAGGTCGCCCGGCTGCCATTCAACCTGGGCGTTGGTGGTGCCATCCGCCTCGGCTATCGGTACGCGATCGAGCAGGACTACGAGTATGCCATCCGGGTCGACGCTGACGGGCAGCACGACCCCGCCTTCATGAAGTCTCTGATCGAACCGCTGGACGACGGCTACGACGTGGTGGTGGGCGCCCGCTTCGCCGGCGAAGGCGACTATCAGATGAGAGGCCTACGGCGCCTCACATCGAAGATGCTCTCGGTGGTCCTTTCGCACGTCTGCGGCACCGAACTGACAGATCCGACATCCGGCTTCCAGGCAACCTCACGTCGAGCCTGCGAGATCTTCGCCCATGACTACCCGGTGGAGTACCTGGGGGACACCGTTGAGGCCTTGGCTTTGGCAGCCCATCATGGCTTAAGAATCATCCAGGTGCCTGTCTCAATGCGACAAAGGTCAACAGGTGTTCCGAGTCATTCACCTGTCAAGTCAGCCATATACCTGGCGCGCGCTTTGTCGCTAGCCCTTTTACGACGATGAAGCTCATCCCGGTAGGCGACCCCTCGGGCCCCCACCGCCGACTAGTCCGATACTTGGTGGTCGGAGTTGTCAGTTTCTCCCTGGATGTGGGCATCCTCTGGCTGGCATACCGAGTGCTTCACCTACCGATCGCCGCGGCGACGACCATGGGCTTCGTTCTCGGGCTGGCGTTCAACTTCAGCGCAAGCAAGCTGTTCACTTTCGGCGTCAGCTCAGACACGCGGGGGCAGACGCTGCGTTACGCAGCACTGCTCGGCGTCAACTACCTGCTGACACTAGCCGTGGTCTCAGCCAGCGAAGCCTGGGGTCCGGGTTACCTGGTAGGGAAGGTATGTGCGGTGGGTCTGACGGTTGCCCTCAACTACTTCGTTCTAAGTCACTGGGTGTTCGTCAGCCCGGATCCGGGCAGCAGTACCGGGTCGACCGGGCTTGCGAAACACAATGTGCAAGATGTCTGAGAAAGCTGGGCTGTTGAACACGGGGCGGAGCAGCGAGAGTGCGAGAAACTGCGACCTCGAGGCGAGGTTGGGCCGGCGGTCCATGTGAATACGGTCCCACAGTCCCTTAGCCGAAAGTGAGGGCAAACGTCGCTGGTGGACGAGTTCCAAGCCCTCTCTCGAAGCCAAGGTACTCAACGTTCCAGGATTGAGATACCAGAGGTGGGGGCTGGGTAGGTCTTTTTGCCAAAGACGTTCGTACGACGACGCCATCCCGGCACGTGCCGCCGCCCGGGAGATGACGAACCCTAGTCCTCGACTATCCGGGATGTTGATGGACAACAAACCCCCAAGACTAAGATGCCGGACCGACGCGTGGATCGCCGCGGCGGGGTCCGGGAAATGCTCCAGGACGTCGTTGTACGTGATGAAGTCAAAGTACTCGTCATCGCGCAATACCGCAGGAAAGAAGCCGCGTCGGACGGTCGCTGGAAGCTGGCTTCTTTCGGCCACTTGTTCATCTGGTTCGATTCCGAGCACGACTGCCCCACGAGAAGCCGCCGCGTTCAAGAACCAGCCATAGGCCGATCCGACATCAAGCAATCTCTTTTCCGAAAGCGGAGCGAGTGCATCAAGCGCATCGAGAACTCGTCTATCGTTCTCCGCGCGGATCGCCTCAAGTCCACTTTCACGAAGGCTTTCGTCAATCTGGCGACCGTCATGGGCATTGATGGTGATGTCCAAGCTCGAAGCCCAGCAGCCACAGTCCGTGCAGCGATAGGTCCACGAGCTCAGCTGCGGGCGCATCTGCCGCCCACACGCGCAACAGCGCAAAGCGGTATCTGTGGTCATTGGTCAACGCTCACTATCTAGGAGGGGTTGTCGGCCGGTACGTCAACACCGCAATGACGGGCGACGGTTCCTCTGGTCCGGGGTCGCCGCTGGCCGCGGCCCATCGCAGCCAGACAGAGAACAGGACACAGAACAGCCCCATCATGAACACCCAGGCCCACACTCCGCCCGGCGGCGCCCATCTGATGGCGAAGCCTCCAAACGGAAAGCCCGAGGATGCCCCCGTCGAGTAGCGTTTCAGCGCATCGACAAAGGCGATGAACTGACCAGCGCCCACCAATGGGACAAAGACATTTCGTGCGGCACGGTCCCAGGAACGTCTCGTAGGAATCGATGTGAAGCGCCGACTGGCGATCATCCCCGACATCAGGACGACTCCTATGGCTAGTGGCAATGTGTAGCGTCCTTGCCACCCAAAACCGGTCTGTTCATGGGTGGCCACCTCGGCGACGGTAGGCAAGACCGCGCTTGCAACGATCACGAGCAGCAACGCCAGACGTTCTCGTCTCGAACCAATCACTAACGCCGTCAGCACAAAGCACGTCACGGCTGCCAGCCAGATGAAATACACCGGCGGCCACACGAGCGTGTCGCTCCATCCAAACACCCCGACCATCTGTTTCAGCCAGCCATATTGACGAAACATTGACCTCGCAATCGCATCCGCGGTCGACATGTGGACCCCGCTGCCCCACTGAGCAAGCGCCCCCTGGGACACCACCCAGACTTCTTGCGCAAGACATGCCGCCACGACAACCCCAACGCACACCTTGGCGGAGAGACTCTCACGAAGCATCCGCCAATGAGAACCTCTGGCGAAACCCACCAAGAGCGAACCCACAATCAGGGCCAGCCACATTACGGACAAAGGCCTGCACAAGGCCAGTGCACACGCCGCCACCGTCAACCGGGCAACGGCTCCCGAACCAAACCTTGATCTGCTCTGCAGCAGCGCCCATCCCGAGATCCAGACACCTGCGGCTGCCGCGATCTCGGGAGCCTGGGGATTCACCCCACCCATAAAGAACAGTGTCATGGGGGTAATGGCCACGCCAAGAGCAAGCAGGACGCGCCCCCCTCTTGACGTTGCGGAGGCGGACCACGCCGCCAAGCCCAGGAGAAGCGCCGACAACACAACGGTCATCTCACGCTGCGCATAGAACGCTGGCCGGCCAGCAAGAACAAGGGTCGGCAAGCCAGCCAGGGCGTAGTACGCGGGCGGATACCTCCCCGCGGTCGTGACTTGCGTCGTGAGTGAGGTCGACTTGGTCATCTGGGGCTGGCAGTCGGCGGTGACATCCGGCCGCTTAACAAAACAATCGACCTTCGTACTGACGAGCCACGAGGGTGCCAAGACGGGTTCTCTCAGGGTCGCGCCCGTCGGGCGTATGTCTCCACGCACGACCGCGGCCGCCTTCACGGCGTGGCTGTACTCGTCAGGAACGCTGAAGATCGGCGACGTGAACGCCCACGCCGTTCCGAGAAGGAAATACACCACAAGCGTGGCAGCTGCCACCTTCGCTGGGTTGCGCAAGTGAAAAGACCGCGTCAACAACGGACGAGAAGGTCGCGCACTCGAAGGTTGGACTTCGGTTGGCCCGCTGGCCTGAGAGGGCATGGTCGCAGCATAGAAGATAGTTCCACCCCGCAAGACACCAGCATCAAGAGCCCGGACGTACTGGCATCCGGGCTCTCCTCGGGGTGTGCCTCAGCCGAGACCGTTCTTCGTGAGGAACTCCTTGGCGACCACAGCCGGATCCTTCTTGTCGATCACGACCTCCTTGACGAGCTGGCCCAGAGTGGCAGTGTCAAGCTTGGCCGAGATCGCATCCAGGGCGGAGGAGATCGTGGGGGTGACCTTTGACTTGGTGATCAGCGGCACGACGTTCTGAGCCGCGAACAGGCTCTTGGGGTCGTTCAGGATGACGAAGCCGTTGTCGGCGATGGACGGGTCTGTGGTGAAGAGGTTGACCGCGTCCACCTGACCGTTCTTGAGCGCCTGGACCGACAGCGGGCCTCCGGCGTCCAGCGGGCGGAAAGTCTTGAAGTCAAGGTTATAGACCTTCTTGAGCCCGGGAACGCCGGTGGGGCGGGTCTTCCACTCGGGCGGACCCCCGAGGGTCAGGTTCTTGGCCTGGGGCTCCAGGTCGGCAATGGACTTCAGTTTGAACTTGGCTGCGGTCTCCTTGGTGACCACCACGGAGTCCTTGTCCTCGGCCGCAGATTTGTTCAGGACCGTCAGCGTCGCTGGAACAGCCGCCTTGAGCTCGGCATACACAGCGTCGGCAGCGGTGGCCTTAGCGTCCTTGTTGAAGTACTGGTCCAGGACGCCGGTGTACTCCGGGATCAGATCGATGGAACCGTCTTTCAGTGCCGGGATATAGGTCTCCCGGCTGCCGATGTTCAACTTCGTGGCGACCTTGACTCCCTTGGCACTGAGTGCTCCTGCGTAGATCTCGGCGAGCAGACTGCTCTCGGGGAAGTTTGCCGACCCCACCACCACGGTGCCGGTCACCGCCGTGCCCGCCGACGCCCCGGCCGCCAGGGGATCATTCGAGGCGGAGCCGCACGCTGCGACGCCAAACAGTGCTGTTACAGCTGTCACGGCGAGGGCGATTCTGGTGCGTTTCATCATGATCTCTTTCTGTTTGGGCTCTTGCGTGGTCATGTCGTGCTGGGTTCTGGTGGGTTGAGCGGTCTTGTTGGTCTATCCAAGCCTGCCCCCGGTCCCTTCACTGCAAAAGCGGCGCCGTTGGTGTCGCTTCGAGGTCGGCGTCATGGTCAAACACCTGAACCGTTCGGTATCTTCCAGTCAGGCCCCGGGACACCATGCAACGCTGAACCAGCGCCAGCACCATGTCCACGGCCAGTGCCAGAAGGGCGACGAGTATGGCGCCCGAAGCGGTCTGCGGGGTATCCCGCACCGCGAGTCCGTCGATCAAGAACCTGCCGAGGCCGCCAAGTCCAACCACCGCAGCGATGGTGGCGGTGGCGATGACCTGCAGCGTCCCCGAGCGGATCCCGGACATGATCAGCGGCAGAGCGCAGGGGAGCTCAACCTGGCGCACGACCTGGCCGCCGCGCATACCCATTCCCTTGGCAGCGTCACGCGCGTTCGGCTCGACGCTCTCGACGCCCGCGTAGGCACCGGACAGGATCGGAGGAATGGCCAGCACGACCAGCACGATGCCGGCAGGCGCCAGGAAGGCGATATCGCCATTCAACTTGGGCCCCAGCCACAGGACGGCAATGAACAGTAGGCCAAGGGACGGGATCGCCCTGGCGGCCCCGACGAGGTTGACGACGAAGACGCGGCCGCGGCCGGTGTGCCCGATGTAGAGGCCTAGGGGAATTGCGATGACAGCCGCGATCACCACGGCTGTCAAGGAGTAGGCCAGGTGCTCGAGGAGCCGGCGGGTGATGCCGTCACTTCCTTGCCAGTGGGCGCCATCGGTCAGCCAGGCGAGGATACGGCTGATCATGACGCCTGCTTCCCTGCGTGCTGCCACGGCGTCGCAAGACGGGTGAGCCCCAGAATCACGCCGTCGAAGGCCAGCGCCAACAGGACGCAGGCAATGACGCCCACGAGTATCGGCTCCATGAAGTCCCTGTCGAACCCGTCGGTAAAAAGCGACCCGAGCTGCTGGACGCCGATCAGTGCGGCCACGCTGACGATGCTCACATTGCTGACCGCGGCCACCCGCAGCCCAGCCGAGATCACGGGCACCGCCAGTGGCAGCTCGACCGAGATCAACCGGCGACCTCGCCGGTAACCCATGGCTGTCGCAGACTGGTTGACCGCATCGGGCACCGACCCCAAGCCGTCGGCGACCGTACGCACCAGAAGTGCAACCGTGTAGATGGTCATCGCGATGACGACGTTGATCGGGTCAAGGATCTGGGTGCCGAGCAGGAACGGCAGGATGATGAACAGGGCCAGCGAGGGGATGGTGTAGAGCAGGCCGGTGCCGACGATCAGCAAGGGATAGAGCCCCTTGTACCGGCGCGCAAGCCATCCGAGCGGCAAAGCAATCACCAACCCCAGGATCAGGGGCAGGCCCGCGAGGTAGGTGTGCTGAACAGCAAGGCTCAGCACCTCGCCAATATGGTCCCGGAGCCAGGTCACGAGGGGGCTTCCTCAGCCTCATCCTCAAGCTGAAGCTCGGGGCGGGCTCGCTCCTCGATCTCGACTANGACCTCGTGCGCACGGATCGTGCCCAGGAGGGCGCCCTGATTATCCACGATCACCCCTCGACGACTTGGCGAGGACAGGGCAGCGTCCAGAACGTTGCGAAGCGGACCGCCGACGGTCGCCACCGTGCCGCCGCGCTGCAACATCTCAGGTTGGATGGTCGTGGTTACCCGCTCGGGCTGGATCCAGCCCAAGGGGCGAAGGCTGTCATCGGTAACAAGGATCCAGCCATCCCGCGCGGCGAAGTTTGCCTGCGCTGCGGTGGCACCCAGCGGCACGGTCAGTTCCGCGGTGAGCGAGTGGTGGCCTGACGCCTGAAAGCTCAATGCACGATAGCCGCGGTCCTTCCCGACAAAGTCAGCGACGAAGTCATCGACGGGATGCGCCAGCAGGTATGCCGGGTCGGCCAGCTGGGCGAGGTGGCCGCCGGCCCGCAGGACGGCGACCCGGTCGCCCAGCTTGATGGCCTCGTCAATGTCATGGGTGACAAAGACGATCGTCTTGCCAAGATCGCTCTGCAGACGAAGGAACTCGTCCTGCAACTGTTCGCGCACGACGGGGTCCACAGCGCTGAACGGCTCGTCCATCAACATCACCGGCGGGTCAGCAGCCAGTGCCCTGGCCACACCAACACGTTGTTGTTCGCCGCCGGAGAGCTGCGCCGGGTAGCGGAGGGCGAAGCCAGCCGGCAGACCCACCCGCTCAAGCAGCTCGAGCGCCCGGGCCTCGGCTTTGCGTCTGTTCCATCCCAGAAGCCGTGGAACAGTGGCGACGTTGGCGACGATAGTGCGGTGGGGAAAAAGGCCTGCGTGCTGGATGACGTAGCCGATTCCCCGCCGGAGCTCGGTCTCGTCCATCGACGCGGTGTCCTGGTCATCGATCCAGATGCGGCCGCCGGTGGGCTCGATCATCCGGTTGATCATCCTCAGCGACGTTGTCTTGCCGCATCCGGAAGGCCCCACAAGCACGGTGATCTGGCCGGTCGGAGCCTCAAAGGTCAGCTCATTCACGGCTTTGGTGCCATCCGGATAGTGCTTTGAGACCGCGTCGAACCGGATCATGCCTACAAACCTAGGGGGCAACCGGAGATACAGCGACTCCGAGATCGCCTCACAGATTCACCTGGACGTGCGGTCGGGCCTCATTGCAGGAGTCGGCGGGGGGACCTCCTATGTCTGTGTCAGCAATGTCCTGACCATGAAGCGGGTGACCATCTCGTGCCACGGTTTCGCCGGGAACAGCATGGAGTGATGGGCACCTGGGTATTTCACGAGCTCGACGTCAGCGCCCTGTGCGGCAAGCCTGTCGGCAAGTTCCATAGTCTTGAGAGGATCAGTGACCCGATCAGCGGCGCCGTGCGCGAGTAGCAGAGGCCGGTCACCGAACGACGGAATCGGTTCGCCGACGGGCAACCACGGCGCCAATGCCGCCACACTTCGCACTCCCCAGCTGTGTGCGCCGCCACCATCAGCGAGGACACCCCCGTGATCGGCCACCTTCAGCGCCACCCGACCACCCATGGAGTGACCAACCAGGCCAATGGGTATCGCGCCGAAACGCTCGGCGATCCGGTCGAGAGCCCAGCGTGCGTCCGCCAGCGGCGACTGACGCTCACCGTTCCATCCACGCACGGAGTACCGAAGTTTTGCCAACGCGATCCGTCCGGCCCCGCCTCTCCTGACGCCGCGGCCAAAGGGAATCATGCGCAGGACCGAAGGGTCGAAGGCACGCACCGCGTGAAAGCTGTCAGTTGTGCCCCCGTGCAGAAACAACACAACGGCCTCGGTTCGCGGGTCCGGGCCGGTGAAGCTCAGGGCAGGAGCATGGTCCATGGAGGCCAAACTATCCCAGACCAGTGTCCTGGCTGAGCCCCCTGCCTGAATGGACGACCCTAGACCTCGGTTATATGGAAGTTCTGGAACGAGCGACTGGCCGTTGGGCCACGCTGACCTTGGTAGCGCGATCCGTACTTCGCACTGCCATAAGGGTTCTCGGCCGGGCTGGACAACCTGAAGAAGCAGAGCTGGCCGACTTTCATGCCGGGCCAAAGCTTGATCGGCAAGGTGGCGGCATTCGAGAGTTCGAGGGTCACGTGGCCACTGAAGCCGGGGTCGACGAAGCCGGCCGTGGAATGTGTGAGCAGGCCGAGCCGACCCAGGGAAGATTTGCCCTCAAGCCGGGCGGCAAGATCGCCGGGCAGCGTCACGACCTCGAAACTGGAACCGAGGACGAACTCGCCTGGATGCAAGATCAACGGCTCAGCGTGCGCGACCTCGATCAGCCGAGTGAGCTCGGGCTGGTCTTCGGCTGGGTCGATGAAGGGATACCTGTGGTTGTCGAACAGGCGAAAGTACTTGTCCAGGCGCACATCGATACTTGACGGTTGCACCATGGCCTCGTCATACGGCTCGAGACGCACCCGTCCACCATCGATCTCGGCCTTGATGTCACGGTCTGAAAGGAGCACGCGAATACGGTACCGGGTGGGGGGACCTAAGGTGGGCTGCAGCGCTCCGCGCGAGTCAGTTAGACTGCCGACCGCGCCTAAACCGTACGCCGGTCAGCGCTCCGCGGGTGTAGTTCAATGGTAGAACATCAGCTTCCCAAGCTGACAGTGCGGGTTCGATTCCCGTCACCCGCTCCACAGGTGAAAAGCGTTGCAGCACAAGGGAATTCGGCCGTGCTTCTCAAGCAGGTCGAGGCTCATTCACGCCCGAAACGGCGCCCGTGCCCCTACGCGTGCCCTCAGCCATCTTGACGAGTGCCCCTGGCAGACTGTCAGTACCCAAGCTGACAGTGCGGCTTCAATTCCCGGGCACGCCGTTGCTACGGCCGGCAGGCCGCGATGATCGCCGTTCTGGACGGGTTGGACGTCGAGCCCCTGCTGTTGGGCGCCGGGGTGACCCGCTCACAGCTGGCCGCTGTCCGGGCCCGTCTGCTCAACGAACGGTCGCCGTAACCCCATCGTCAGCCGGGACGGTCCTGGTGATTCACAACGACGGCCATCTGCGGATCGG
>JGI24140J50213_10000096_pt1 | contig 36842 bp, 31 predicted proteins | sample BarGraIncu00222A_FD_50213 | JGI IMG/M metagenome (IMG submission 50213)
CCGAGGAGCCGGTCCCCGCACCTGAGCCTGCCTCGGAACCCCCCGCACCTGCCCCAGAGCCGCCGGCTGTTGTCCCCACCCCCGCAACCATGAACATCCCCAGTCCGGCTTCTCTGGCCGGCCGGCTGCACGGCACCGTGGCCCCGAAGCCTTCGCAGTACGGGCGGGTCGACGAGTCGGGCACGGTCTTCGTCCGCACGGCCGATGGTGAGCGCGAGGTCGGTTCCTACCCCGGCGCCACTCGAGCCGAGGCCTTGGGCTACTTCACCCGCAAGTACGACGAGCTGCTGGCCTCAGCTGATCTTCTCCTGCAGCGGGTCACTCACACCGAGCTTCCCGCCCGGGAGGGGGCCGAAGGACTCGCCAAGCTGCGTGAGCAGACCGCCGACGCGCGCGTCGTCGGTGATCTGGCCGTTTTGGAAGCCCGCATCGCTGAGATCGCCGCCGCCGTTGACGCCCGTAAAGCCACCGAGAGCCTGGAACGCAACGCAGCCCGCGAGGCCGGGCGGGTCAAGCGCGAGAAGCTTGTCCTGGAGGCTGAGCGGATCGCGAGCCAGCCGGAGGCGAAGATCCAGTGGAAGACCAGCGGCACGCGCATGCGGGCACTTCTGGACGAGTGGAAGTCCCTGCAACGCAATGGTCCCAAGCTGGACAGGGAGTCGGAGACTGCCCTCTGGCAGCGCTTCAGTGCGGCTCGCAACTCCTTCGACAAGGCCCGTCGGGTGTACTTCGCCCAGCTCGAGGACACCCAGTCCGAGGCCCGGGTACTGAAGGAACAGCTGGTCAAGGAGGCTGAGGGACTCGCCACGAGCAAGGACTGGTCCTCGACCGCAACAGCGTTCAAACGGCTGATGGACCGCTGGCGCGAGGCCGGCCGTACCTCACGCGCTGACGACGACGCCCTGTGGGCGCGGTTCAAGACGGCCCAGGACAGCTTCTTCAATGCCAAGGATGAGATCGTTGCGGCTGAGAACGAGGAGTTCAAGGCCAACCTCGTTGTCAAACAGGCTCTCCTTGTCGAAGCCGAGGCTCTCCTGCCGGTGACTGACATCGAGGCTGCAAAGGCCAAGCTCCGTGTCATTCAGGAGAAGTGGGAGCGAGCCGGTAAGGTGCCGCGTCCGGACGTGGAGCGCCTTGAGAAGGCCATGCGCCGCGTTGAGCAGGCCCTTCGAGAGACTGACGAGAAGCGTTGGGCTAGCGTCAACCCGGAGGCGGCTGCCCGTGCTCAGAGCCTGGTGGACCAGCTCGAGAAGGCCGTTGAGGGGCTACGCAAGGACCTCGTCAAGGCGGAGGCCTCGGGCAACGCAAAGAAGATTGCCGATGCGCAGTCGGCTTTGCGGGCCCGAGAGCAGTGGCTGGCGCAGGCGCGTGCTGGTGTCCAGGAGTTCGGCGGCTAGTGGGCCTCGTCGGTCTTCTCGGGTGACTTGCCGCCGGTGATTCGGTAGACATCAAACACACCGTCGATCTTGCGCACGGCCTGGATCACGTGGTCGAGATGGCCGGGGTCGCCCATCTCGAAGGTGAAGCGGGACAGTGCTACCCGGTCACGCGAGGTGTGGACGGTAGCCGACAGGATGTTTACGTGCTGGTCGGACAGGACGCGGGTCACGTCTGACAGCAGGGCATTGCGGTCCAGCGCCTCGACCTGCAGCTGGACCAGGAACACGCTGGCCGCAGATGGGGCCCATTCGACCTCGATCAGCCGGTCGGGTTGAGACAAGAGCGACTCCGCGTTCGTACAGTCCGAGCGGTGGACCGAGACGCCCCTGCCTCGGGTGACGAAACCCATGATGGGGTCACCCGGCACCGGGGTGCAGCACCGCGCCAGCTTGACCCAGACGTCATCTGCGCCCACCACCACAACCCCCGGGTCACCAGTGCGCGCACGTGGCATCCCCGACGATGGCGTCGTGGCTTCAGCGAGGTCATCTGTGGCTCCCTCCTGTCCGCCAAGATGAGCCAAGAGACGGCTGACGACATGTTGGGCTGACACATGGCCGTCCCCCACTGCGGCATACAGGCTGGAGATGTCGGGGTAGTGCAGCTCGGAGGCCAGATTGGTGAGCGAGTCATGGGTCATCAGTCGCTGCAGGGGCAGGCCCTGTTTGCGCATGGCCTTGGCAATGGCGTCCTTGCCGACGTCAATGGCCTCCTCGCGACGCTCCTTGGAGAACCACTGCCGGATCTTGTTGCGGGCCCGCGGGCTGCGCACAAAGGTCAGCCAGTCACGCGAGGGCCCCGCTCCCTCGGCCTTAGACGTCAGGATCTCGACGACATCGCCGTTCTCCAGGGGGCTCTCCAGCGGGACGAGTCGTCCGTTGACCCTGCCGCCGATGCAGTGGTGGCCGACCTCGGTGTGCACGGCATAGGCGAAGTCCACCGCTGTCGAACCAGCTGGAAGGGCAACTACCGACCCCTTGGGGGTGAAGACGTAGACCTCCTGGGCGCTGATCTCAAAGCGCAGCGAGTCCAGGAACTCTCCGGGGTCGGAGATCTCGCTCTGCCAGTCGAGCAGCTGACGCAGCCACGCCATATCGTTGACCGGACCGGTATCCACCTTGCGTCCGGCGTTGGCAGAGTCGGCCGCCAGCCCCGGAGCATCCTCCTTGTACTTCCAGTGCGCCGCCACGCCGTACTCTGCCCGACGGTGCATCGTGTGCGTTCGGATCTGGATCTCCACAGGCTTGCCCTGCGGGCCGATGACCGTGGTGTGAAGGGACTGGTACATGTTGAACTTGGGCATCGCGATGTAGTCCTTGAAGCGCCCGGGCACCGGGTTCCAGCGGGCATGCAACGCGCCCAACACGGCGTAGCAGTCGCGTACCGACTCCACCAGAACCCGCACGGCGACCAGGTCGTAGATCTCCTCGAACTCACGGCCGCGGACGATCATCTTCTGGTACACGGAGTAGTAGTGCTTCGGCCGGCCGGTCACGACGGCCTTGATTCTGGTCGCCGCCAGGTCTGTGGTGATGTTCTCGCGCACGGTGGCGAGATACTCCTCGCGTGCGGGCGCGCGCTCGGCAACGAGCCGTACGATCTCGTCGTAGACCTTGGGATAGAGCGTCGCGAAGGACAGATCCTCAAGCTCCCACTTGATCGTGTTCATTCCGAGCCGGTGCGCCAGGGGCGCGTAGATCTCGAGCGTCTCACGGGCCTTGCGCTGGGCAGACTCCTCCGAGACGTAGCGCCAGGTCCGGGCATTGTGCAATCGGTCTGCCAGCTTGATCACCAGGACTCGGATGTCTCGGGCCATAGCCACGACCATCTTGCGGACGGTCTCGGCCTGAGCCGCCTCCCCGTACGTCACCTTGTCCAGCTTGGTCACGCCGTCCACGAGCATCGCGATCTCGTCACCGAAGTCGCTGGTCAACGACTCCAGTCTGTACGGCGTGTCCTCCACGGTGTCGTGAAGCAGTGCTGCCGCCAAGGTGTCCGGGGTCATGCCCAGCTCGGCGAGGATCGAGGTCACGGCCAGGGGGTGAGTGATGTAGGGATCCCCGCTTTTGCGCAGCTGGCCTTCGTGAGCCTTTTCGGCCACCGCATAGGCCCGCTCAATGACCGATAGGTCCGCCTTGGGATGTGCAGACCGAACCGTGCTCAGCAGCGGCTCCAGCACGGGGTTGGTGTCGGTGCGAGGTCCACCGAAGCGCGCGAACCGGGCTCTGACACGGGACGCGGTGGGGACCGAAGGGGTTGGCTGCTCAGCCCTCGGAGGCCTCGGAGGCCTCGGAGGCCTCTTGGGCGTGGCAGGCGCCGGAGGCACAGCGATGCCAGGGACGTCCGGGCGGCTCTCCTGGTCCATTGGAGCAGTCTATGGGCCCTACACCGAGAGCATCGCGTGTACCGGGCGACCAGCAAGCTTGTCACGGCCGTGCAGGAAGAGCAGCTCCAGCACTACCTCAACCGCCTCGACGCTGGCCCCGGCTCGCTCAACCAGCTCGCACGCGGCCTCGGCGGTACCGCCGGTGGCCAGCACGTCATCCATGACCAGAGCTTTCTTGCCGCCGACGAAGGCGTCGGTGTGGATCTCGATAGTGGCGCTGCCGTACTCAAGCTTGTACTCCGCGCTGTGCGTCTGAGCGGGCAGCTTGCCTGCTTTGCGGACGGGGACGAACCCAATTCCGAGCTCGGAGGCAACGGCGGCACCCAGGATGAAACCGCGCGCCTCGATGCCGACGACGACGTCCACCTGGCCGGCGTAGCGGCGCGAGATGTCCTGCACGACAGCGCGAAGGGCAGGGCCATCGCTGAGCAGCGGGGTGAAGTCCTTGAACGTCACGCCCGCGACGGGGAAGTCCGGCACATCACGAAGGCGGCTGGCGACGACCTCACCGATCGGAGCGGTCAGCGGTGCCGGGTTCGTGCGCGCCGGGCTGGAGCCCGCGGAGTCCGTCATCGCTTCGACTTCGGCGGTCGCTTGGGCTGGTTGCGCGGTCCGGTCTGCACATACGGGTGGATGGGTCGTGCGGTGGCTGACGTGCCGCCTCCACTGGCTACACGTGCTATGTCTCTCTGGCTGGAGTCGTCCCCGTCGGCGCCCGTCTGGCTTGATGAGTCGCCCCCAGCAGACTCCCCGCCCTCCCGACGGGCCTGGGCGGCCTGGTATCGAAGTGCCCGTTTCTTCAGCGCCTTCATCGCCGGTTCCCGCTCGCGCAGGTCCGCGAGCACCGGGGTGGCGATGAAGATGGAGGAGTAGGTGCCGACGGCGATTCCGACGAACAGAGCCAGGCTGAGGTCCAGCAGGGTGCCCGGCCCGAGCAGGAAGTACCCGATGAACAGGATGGATGCCACCGGAAGCAGCGCCACCACCGAGGTGTTGATCGAGCGGACCAGGGTCTGGTTGACCGCCTGGTTGGCAGCCTGGGAGAACGACAGCCGACCGTTGCCGATCGCCTCCTGGGTGTTCTCCCGGACCTTGTCGAAGACCACTACGGTGTCGTAGAGCGAGTAGCCCAGGATCGTCAGGAAACCGATCACGGATGCCGGTGTGACCTCGAAGCCGGCCAGCGCGTAGATGCCGATGGTGATCACGAGGTCGTGCGCGAGGGCGATCAGTGCTGCCATCGACATCTTCCAGGTTCGGAAGTAGGCAGCCAAGACTAGCGAGACCAGAATGAGGAACCAGATGAGCGCAGTGATGGCTTGTTGACTCACCGAAGCGCCCCATGACGGTCCGATGATGTTGGCGCTGATGCTGTTCGCACTGACGTTGAACTCGCGGGCCAGCGCGGACTTGACGTTGTCGGACAGGGTCGTGCTCTGGAACTTCTCGGTCTGAACCCGCACGGTGTCGGTGCCGGTCTTGGTGACCACGACGTTGGCGCCGGGGTTCACGGTGCCGACGGCCGCCTTGGCCCTGGCTTCGAAGTTGTTGAAGTTCGTGACCGAGGCAACCTGGAACTCCGAGCCTCCGCGGAACTCCAGCCCGATGTTGAGGCCTCGCCCGAACAGACCAGCTGCGGCCAGGACGAGAAGTACCAGCGACACGGTGTACCAGGTCTTCTGGCGACCCACGAAGTCGATCGAGCGTTTGCCGGAATAGAGGTCGTTGCCGAACTCGGCGAAGCTGCTCATGACTGGGTCCCCTCAGCAGCGGCCCGTCGGGCGGCAATGGTGACTCTGCCGCGACCGGCATACGTGACGTTCCTGGCCCCGAGACGTTTCGGGTCCAGCCCGGACCACTTGTGGCCCTGACCGAAGAACTTGGTGTTGGCCAGGATCGAGAGCAGCGGGTGGGTGAACAGGAACACCACGATGATGTCGATGATGGTGGTCAGCATCAGCGTAAAGGCGAAACCTCGAACGTTGCTCGCTGCCAGGACGTACAGCACGGCCGCCGCGAGGAAGTTGACCCCATCTGAGATCAGGATTGTGCGCCGGGCGCGACCCCAGCCCGTCTCAACCGCTGCCCGGAGCGCTCGTCCGTCGCGGACCTCGTCACGAACGCGTTCGAAGTACAGGATGAACGAGTCGGCGACGATGCCGATGGAGACAATCAGGCCGGTCACCCCGGCCATGGTCAGGCGGAATCCCTGGGACCAGCCGAACAACGTCACCAGGCCGTAGGTGAGCAACGCGGCGATGAGCAAGGAGCTGATCGTCACGAAGCCCAGCGCGCGGTACTGGAAGAGCGAGTAGGCAACCACGAGCAGCAGCCCGATCCCTCCGGCCAGCAGGCCACGAGTGAGCTGGTCACCGCCGAGCGTGGGACTGATCTGGTCCTCGGTCTGCAGCTTGAAGGACATGGGCAGGGCACCGTACTTGAGCTGGTCGGCCAGTGCCTTCGACGAGGCAGCGGTGAAGCTGCCGGTGATGCTTGCGGTACCGGCGCACAGGGATGCCTGGGCGACAGGAGCCGAGATCACCTGGTTGTCCAGCACGATCCCGAACTGGTTGCGCGGGCTCGGTAGTGACACCAGGCGCGAGGTCACGGTGCAGAAGGAGTCGGTGCCGGCGCTGTTGAAGTTCAGCACGACCTCCCACTGGCCGCTGGACGAGCCGTTCTGGGTCGTCTGCTGGTCAGAGGTGGCGTTCGCAATCTGGGCACCGTTCACCTCGGCCGGGCCGAGGATGAATTTCTCCGTCCCGTCAGAGGAACACGTCACCATGGGTTTGGACGGGTCGTCGACAATGGCTTCGACGCTCTTGGGGTTCGACGTACATTTGAGTGCGTCGAACGCCGCCTGGAGCTGAGGGGTGACCCATGCCGGGTCGCTCGCATTCTTCGGCTTCGCGCCGGTAGCCGGCGTCGCGCTCGGGGGTACCGCAGTGGGCGTCGCAGCAGGGGCCGGGGCGGTCGTGGGCGCGGTGGTGGGGGTTGTCGTGGCTGCACTCAGTGCGGGTGGAAAGCCCGACTTGGGAGCGGTCGTGGTGGTGCCTGTTGCTTTCGGGGTGCTCGTGGCCGGGGCTGTGGGGGTCCTCGTGGGCGTAGCGGTCGGGGCGGGAGCCGGTATTGGCGCGGCTGAGCCGGTGACAAGAACCGCCCGCATGCGCAGCTGTGACGACTTCTGCAGTGATGCGATGGTGGCCGCGTCGGGGGTTCCCGGCAGCGAGACCACGATGTCTCCGACACCCTGGGTGGATACCTCGGCCTCGGTGACACCGGATCCATTCACCCGCGCGCGAATGATGTCGACCGCTTTGGTGACCTGGCCCTGGTTGATCTGCTGGCCGGCCTTATCGAGCTTGGGGGTCAAAATCAGCTGGGTGCCACCCTGCAGGTCGAGACCGAGTTTAGGGGTGCGCTGCGCCGTGCCCCACGTGCTGACCGCCCCTAGCAGGCCGTAGAGACCGACGATGAGCAGGACAAGCACGGAGATCGTGCGCAACGGCCCACGGTTGTGCGGATTGATTGCCACGTGGTGGTCCTAGTCAGTTGGGCGCGTGGGATCCGAGGATTCGTCGGTCTCCGACTCGCTCGATGCTGTTGTCACGGGACCGACCGATGCAGTGGGTGCCGGACCGGAGATGGCTCGGCGGTTGAAACGGATGGTCACGCCGGGGCTCACCTCCAGGGTCGCGATATCGCCCTCAAGGGCGGTGATCCGGCCGAGCATGCCCGAGGTGGTTGTGATCTCATCCCCTACGCCCAACGTGGATTGGAGCCGTTGAGACTCTTTGGTCCGGCGTCGCTGGGTGTAGAACATCCATGCGATCAAGAGCACAGGCAACGCGAAGATGAGCAAGTTGCCGGATCCGCTGCTCGTTGTGGCAGCCGCGACAAGCGAAGACATGAGTCAATCCTTCGTAGAGGAGTCGGCGTGCGCGTCCTGGAGAAGTGAGCCGGACACGCAAGAGCACGGCGCAAAGCCGTAGCGTCACCTTGAGTCTAAGGGAGCCAGCCCAAGGGGACCAAAGCCGCGGTCCCCTTGCGGGCACATTGGGGCCGGTTCGCCCCGATCAGCCCCGCACGTGCTCCAGGTTCAGCCACCGAAGCGGCCGTCACCGTCCCCGAGCAGCAACGGCAGGGCCTGGGGGTTTCCCGCTTCCGGTGGCGGCGGTGTCAGCCCCAGATGCGTCCAGGCCAGCGGCGCTGCGGCCCGCCCTCGTGGGGTGCGAATCATGAAGCCTTCGCGGACAAGGAACGGCTCAGCGACGGTCTCGACGGTTTCGGACTCCTCCCCGACCGCGACGGCCAGGGTACTGAGGCCGACCGGGCCACCACCGAACCGGCGACACAAGGCGTCCAGCACGGCACGATCGAGCCGGTCCAAGCCGCGGTCGTCAACGTCGAACAGGGCCAGCGCGGCATGGGCGGCCTCCTCGTCGGCCACCCCGGCGCCGTGCACCTGTGCCCAGTCACGGACCCGGCGCAGGAGCCTGTTGGCTATTCGGGGGGTTCCCCGTGAGCGGCGGGCGATCTCAGCGATCGCCCCATCGGTTGCCTCAACCTGCAGTAAGCCTGACGAGCGCCGAAGGATGCGGATCAGATCAGCCACAGCATAGAAGTCGAGGTGCCCAGTGAAACCGAATCGGTCCCGCAAGGGGGCCGGCAGCAGACCGGAACGTGTCGTGGCACCAACCACCGTGAAGATCGGTAGCTCGAGGGGGATCGCCGTGGCTCCCGGCCCCTTACCGACGATCACGTCGACCCGGAAGTCCTCCATCGCGAGATAGAGCATCTCCTCGGCTGCGCGGGCCATCCGGTGGATCTCGTCCAGGAACAGCACCTCCCCCTCGGCCAGCGAGGACAGGATCGAGGCCAGGTCGCCCGCGTGCTGGATCGCCGGGCCACTGGTGATCCGGATGGGCCGCTCCAGCTCTGCTGCGACGATCAGGGCGAGGGTCGTTTTGCCCAGTCCTGGCGGTCCGGACAACAACACGTGGTCCGGTGGGGTACCTCGACGTTTGGCAGCCTCCAGCACCAGCGACAGCTGGTCGCATACCCGGGTCTGGCCCGGGAACTCGCTGAGCCTGCGAGGGCGCAGGGCCGCCTCGACCCGGCGCTCGTCGTCATCTTCGCCGGCATCGACGATTCGCGCTGTAGCCTCAGTCATCAGGCCATCGTCGTCGTACTCGTTCATCGTGCGAGCTCTCGCAAGGCGGCACGCAACAGCGCGGAGACGTCGGGTTTGTCGTCGGTTTCGGGTCCTACGGCCTCAACAGCGTCGTCGGCCTGTCTGGAGGACCACCCAAGCCCGACCAGTGCGTCGCGCACCTGGACGCTCGCCTGGTCATCAGCCGGACGCCTGGACCCAGACGAGGTGACTCCGGACGGGGTACCGATCTTGTCGCGAAGCTCCAAGACGATGCGTTCGGCTCCCTTTCTGCCAATGCCGGGGACCTTCATCAAGGCGGCGAGATCTCCGCTGCCAATGGCCCGGCGCAGCCCGTCAGGTGCGTGAATAGCCAACATTGCCAACGCAAGTCGCGGGCCGACCCCGGAGACGGTCTGGACGAGGCTGAAGATCGACCGTTCGTCCTCGTCAGCGAAACCGTAGAGGGTCAGCGACTCTTCGCGGACCACCAGGGTGGTCGTCAGCGCTGCCTCGGCGCCGGGACGCAGAGACGCAGCAGTTGCTGCGGTCGTGTGCAACAGCAGGCCCACTCCCCCGACCTCGATCACTGCCGAGTCCAGGCCAGCAGAGAGCACCATGCCGCGCACTGAGGCGATCATCGGGTTTCTCCTGGGGTGGAAACCCGGTCGCCCTGGGCCTGGAGGAACCCGTCGGCCTGTCGGTGGAAGGGGATAGGTTCAAGTCTGTTGGGCGATAACCAAACCCGGCACTGTTTGGCAGTAACCAGCGTTGAACCGAGGCAGGGCAAGCCGTGGCAGCGCGTGCAGACGTGGGAGCTTTGGCTCTGTCTGTGAAGCGCGTACCTCAACATGTTGCCTCCGGGTAGCGGTGGGAATCCTCGTCATTCATGGCCAGCGGATGTCAACGACTCCCCGCTTTCTGAATCTGTTCGCGCGCAGGCTGATTCACGAGCTGGTCAGCCAGTGCTTGCTGCAGGCGCTTCTGAGCCGTCCCGCGCCACACCTGGCAGATCGCCAAGGCGAGTGCATCGGCGGCGTCGGCCGGCTTGGGACGGGTCTGCAGTCGCAGGATTCGGGTGACCATCGCCGTGACCTGTGACTTGTCGGCGCGCCCGTTGCCGGTCACCGCCGCCTTGACCTCGGTGGGGGTGTGTAGCACCAGTGGCACACCGAGGCGCGCGGCAGCGAGCATGGGAACAGCGGACGCCTGGGCGGTGCCCATGATCCCCTTGATGTTGGCCTTGGCGAAAACCCGCTCGACCGCCACGGCGTCCGGCTCATACCGCGCCATCCACATGTCAATCTCGATCTCGAGCGCCAAAAGTCGCATGGCCGGGTCATCGGAGGTTGGAGTGCGGACAACACCTACGGCGATCATTCTCAGTGGCCCGCCCAGATCGCCCTCCACGACCCCCAGACCGCACCGGGTCAGGCCGGGGTCGACACCCATGACACGCACGCTGAGAGCTCCTCACCTTTTCCGAACACCTGTTCGGAAGAAATCTACAGCGTGTGGTCGGGATCTCCGAAGCGACGCGCCGCCACCGGGTCATCCAGGCTGGCGCGGCCATTTTCAGGTGTCTACTCGTCGTCCTCGAGCTGGGCCAGGATCTCGTCGCTCACGTCGCCGTTGGCCCAGACGTTCTGAACATCATCGCTGTCCTCCAGGGCCTCGATGACCCGGAACATCTGGCGGGCGGCATCCAGGTCAAGCGCAACCTCGACAGTGGGGATGAAGGACGCCTCAGCCGAGTCGTAGTCGATCCCGGCGCCCTGTAGCGCGGTTCGGACGGCCACGAAGTCTCCCGGCTCGCTGACGATCTCGAAAGCCTCGCCGATGTCGTTGATCTCTTCAGCACCTGCATCCAGGACGACCTCCAGCAGGTCGTCCTCGCTCAGGTTGCCCTTAGGGACGATCACCACTCCCTTACGGGCGAAGACGTAGGAGACGCTCCCAGGATCAGCGAACTGGCCTCCATTGCGGTTCAGGGCCGTTCGCACCTCGGCTGCCGCCCGGTTGCGGTTGTCTGTGAGGCATTCGATCAGTACCGCCACACCATGGGGGGCGTAACCCTCGTAGGTGATGGTCTGCCAGTCGGCGCCCCCGGCGGTGGCACCGCTACCGCGCTTGACGGCATTGGCAATGTTGTCGTTCGGGACGCTGAGCTTCTTGGCCCTCTGGATGGCGTCGAACAGGGTCGGGTTGCCGGCGACGTCGCCGCCGCCAGTGCGCGCGGCCACCTCGATGTTCTTGATCATCTTGGCGAAGAGCTTGCCGCGTTTGGCGTCGATGACCCCCTTCTTGTGCTTGGTCGTTGCCCATTTGGAATGACCGCTCATCGCTTCTCCCTCGACGGCCGAACCGTCATCGACATCGTGGCCGATCCTACCGATCGGTACTCGTGCGTTGGTGCAGTGCTGGTTTAGCGCAGTAGCTCAGCGCTGNGCTGCCCTAACCATCTGCGTGAAGTACTCATGGATGCGGTGGTCTCCGGTGACCTCGGGGTGGAACGAGGTCGCGAGCAGGTTGCCAGCCCGGATCGCCACGACCTTGCCGGCGGCCGGGCCGGATTCGACCCTGGCAAGGACCTGAACGCTGGCACCCATCTGCTCGACCCACGGAGCCCGGATGAAGACCGCTTTGAAGGTGGCCGGGTGTCCCTGCGGCGCCGTTGTCACGTCGGCGATCGCCGGGATGTGAAGGTCCTCCTCGAAGGAGTCCACCTGACGTCCGAAGGCGTTGCGCCGCACCGTGATGTCAAGACCGCCCAACGTCTCCTGGTCCGGCCGAGCGTCCGCGATCCGATCGGCCAGCATGATCATTCCCGCGCACGACCCGTAAACCGGCATCCCACCGGCAATTCGCTTGCGCAGCGGCTCCTGCAGGTCGAACGCGCGAACCAGCTTGTCCATGGTGGTCGACTCACCACCGGGAATCACCAGCGCGTCTGCGTCATCCAGCTCGCCTGGCCGGCGAACCCCGAAGACCGTCTCGCCCAGGCTGGACAGGGCGTTGATGTGCTCGCGCACGTCGCCTTGGACTGCCAAGACGCCAATGCGCACAAGGGAAGGGCTCACCAGGAGTACGGGTGGCTACCAGCCGCGCTGGGACAGGTGTTGTCCCTCGCCCAGCTCGGCGGCGCTGATACCCACCATGGCCTCACCCAGGCCACGGGAGACCTTGGCGATCACCGCAGGGTCGTCGAAGAACGTGGTCGCCTTGACGATCGCCTCGGCGCGCTGGGCGGGGTTGCCGGACTTGAAGATGCCCGAGCCCACGAACACGCCCTCGGCGCCGAGCTGCATCATCATGGCTGCGTCCGAGGGAGTCGCGATACCGCCGGCCACGAACATCACCACGGGCAGCTTGCCGGTCTCGGCGATCTCCTTGACCAGCTGGAAGGGAGCCTGAAGATCCTTCGCCGCGCCGTACAGCTCGTCCTCGCTCATCGAGGACAACCGGCGGATCTCGCCGCTGATCTTGCGCATGTGCATGGTGGCGTTGGACACGTCACCGGTGCCGGCCTCACCCTTGGAGCGGATCATCGCGGCACCCTCGCTGATCCGGCGAAGGGCTTCGCCCAGGTTTGTCGCGCCACAGACGAAGGGAACGGTGAACTTCCACTTGTCAATGTGGTTGGCGTAGTCAGCCGGGGTCAATACCTCGGACTCGTCGATGTAGTCCACGCCCAGGCTCTGCAGGACCTGCGCCTCGACAAAGTGACCGATCCGGGCCTTGGCCATTACCGGGATGGTGACGGTCTCAATGATGCCTTGCACCATGTCGGGGTCGCTCATCCGTGAGACCCCACCCTCAGCGCGGATGTCGGCAGGCACGCGCTCCAGAGCCATCACGGCAACAGCGCCGGCGTCCTCGGCGATCTTTGCCTGCTCCGGGGTGACAACGTCCATGATGACGCCACCTTTGAGCATCTCGGCCATCCCGCGTTTGACTCGCGAGGTGCCGGTGGCTGGGACGTTGTTGATGGTCTCTTGCGCAGACAAGACAGTGCCTCTTCCAGGTGTCACGCGGGGTTTGCGGGGTACCTGCCCATATTAGGTGGTCACAGACCTCGTACGAGCATCGGCAGCACGTCGTCGATCTCGAAGGTCTGCGGCAGGTCGGCGTGGCCGGCCAGACGCAGCAGGCGCACGCCAGGCTTGCGTCGCACCCGTTGCACGTCAGTCACAGCGTCGTTGAGGAAGCGGCGGGCCAGCTCCACCCGCTGGTTGGCTGCAGCCACTCGCTGGAGCACAGGGCCGCCGACCGCCTCGTCGGCTCGGAGTCTTTGCAGCGCCTCGTCGCCCAGCGCGAGCTCCAGGGCCTGGGTCAGGTCACTTTCAATGGCTTCACGAGAGCTCTGGTCAGCGGTGTCGGCCTCGAGCGAGTCGGTTGCTGCGCTGGCAAGAATCAGAGCGCTTGACGCGTCCAGGGCGCCACAGTTCGCCAGTTCGAGGGTGGCCTCGGCGCGGCGTACCAGCTGGGCGTCCAGGACGCTGAGTGCCCCCTCGACCCGGGCGTGCAACCGATCCAGGCGCGCTGCTCCATAGGAGACGTACCAGGCGATCAACACCGCCAGGGCTATCGCGCCGACGATCCAGCTGAGGTTCATCACGTGCCTCCTGAGTTTCTTCCGCTACGTCGCAGGCGGGCCCACCGTGAGTCGTGCTCGCTGGTGGTGCGCACCGATGATGCACCGACGACGACGGTCTCATAGACCGCCAGCACGTCTTCGGCCACCACTGACCAGTCAAAGGCGTTGGCGCGCTCGCGACCGGCAACGGCCAGCTCTTCGCGTCTGGCCGGGTTGCGCAACAGCGCCACCAGCGTCTCGGCAAGGTCGACGGGGTCCTCGTTGCGGAACATCGCGCCGGCGTCCCCCCCGTGCAGGACCCTGGCAAAGGCTGGCAAGTCGCTGGCCAGCACTGTCGCCCGGGCGCTCAAGGCCTCGATCAAGATGATGCCGAAGCTCTCCCCCCCGGTGTTGGGTGCGACGTAGACGTCCACCGAAGCCAGCAGGCTTGCCTTGTCCTGGTCACTGACCGGGCCGAGGAACTCGCAGGCGGCGGCCGCCTGCGCAGACATCTTCCCTCGCACGGAGCCGGGGTCGCCCGGACCTGCGATCAAGACCCGGGCCCCAGGGATCTCGCGAAGAATGTGAGGCAGGGCATGTGTCAGAACCGGCATACCCTTGCGCGGTTCCTCCATCCGTCCCAGGAAGGCGATCGTTGGACGAGCCGGCGTGCCCTCCCAGTCGGGGCGGTGCTTGGCGGAGGCGAACCGCTGGACGAAGACGCCGTTGGGGATCACCACCGCGTCGCCGCCCAGGTGGGTGGTGACCGTTCGCCGTGCGTCCTCGGAGACCGCGATACGGGCGCTGATCTTCTCCAGGCTGGGACGTAACAACGGGTAAGCGGCCTGCATGGCCCGCGAGCGCAGGTTGGAGGTGTGAAAGGTGGCGACAATCGGTCCTTCAACGGCCCACAGGGCCAGCACGGAGACGCTGGGGGTCACCGGTTCGTGCAGGTGGACGAGGTCGAACTGGCCACCTTCCACCCACCGGCCGACCCGGGCGGCTGTCAGCGGTCCGAACGAAAGCCGAGCCACCGAACCGTTGTAGCGCACCGGGACCGCACGGCCCGAGCTGACGACGTAGTCGGGCAACGGGGTGTCGTCATCGGCCGGTGCCAGCACGCTGACGTAGTGGCCCAGGGAGATCAGGTGCTCGGCGAGGTCGCGGACGTGCAACTGCACTCCCCCAGGCACATCGAAGGAGTATGGGCTGACGATCCCGATCCTCATGGGTTGTCGCCGGACTGGGCAGAGACGTGGTGGTCGGCCAGATCTTTGGTGAACACGCGCTGCATCATGTGCCAGTCCTGGGTGTGTTCGCGGACCGCCGTGGTGAGCACATCTGCGCAGCCCTGGGTCATCGCCTGGATCTTCTCGCGCGAGGTACCGCTGGTAGGTACGGCGATGGCATCGTGGAAGGTCACGACACTGCGCCAGCGATGTCCCTTGACAAGAGGCTCGTAGTGGATCATGCAGGGGTACAGGGCGGCGCCGGTGTTGACTGCCAGTGCGGCGGGTCCGATAGCCATCCTCGCCCGGTGACCGCAGAAGTCGACCTCGATGCCGCCGTTGGTCAGGTCCCGGTCGGCCAGCAGTGCGACCAGCGCCCCGGAACGACAGGCTTTGGTCAGCTCTCGAAAGACGTCACCGCCTCCGGTCAGCGGAATAATACGCATGCCCAGCCGCTCACGGAAGGCGAGGAACGCATCGAAGAGCTCCTCCGGTTTCAGCCGTTCGGCAACCGTGGTGACCGGGGCCAGCTGGGTGGTAGACCAGGCGCCGCCGAAGTCCCAGTTGCCTATGTGTCCAAGGAAGATGACCGCAGACCTGTTCGACTCCAGAGCGGCCCGGACCGGCGCGTCGCCGACCACTCTCACACCGTGGATCAGGTCGTCGACAGAAAGGTCGGGAAGGCGGCAACACTCGCACCAGTAGCGCAGGTAGGATCGCATTCCGGCCCGCACCAGGGCGTCGAGCTCGACGGTGGTCAGCTCTGGACGAACTGTCGCGTAGTTGCTGCGCATCCTCTGCACGCCTTTGCCGCCGCGGTGCCACATGACGTCGGCCATGAGGTCGAAGACGCGATAGGCCAAACGGTCCGACATCTGGCGGACCAGGAACCAGCCGCAGCGGTAGAAGGCGAGCGTGGCGCGCTCGGTGAGCTGGCTCACGCGGCGGTGAACGCCTGGCGGCGCACCTCGAGCATCCTCTGGACCACCGTGATGAGGCTGGCCAGCGCCAAGAGCGCCAGTACGACGGTCAGCAGCACCTCTGGCACACCCAACCCGACCAGACCGGTAGCCAGGAGCACCACGACCACCCGCTTGGCTCGGTCTGCGATACCGACGTTGGCGGTCATTCCCAGACCCTCGGCGCGGGCCTTGGCATAGCTCACGACACTGCCCAGGATCAGGCAGGCCAGCGCCAGAGCGGCCAGGTATGGTCTGCTCCCGCCGCCGGAATACCAGAGCACGAGCCCGCCAAAGATGGCGCTGTCGGCGACCCTGTCCAGGGTTGAGTCCAGGTAGGCGCCCCACTTGGTCGAGCGCCCGGACAGCCGGGCCATCACACCGTCCAGGCTATCGGACAGGGCGAAGACCGCGCAGACCAGCGAGCCCCAGAAGAACTCATGGCGGGGGTAGAAGATCAACGCGCCCAAGCACACACCGAGGGTCCCGACGATGGTCACGATGTCCGGGCTGATGCCCAGCTTGAGGAACAACCTGGCCACAGGGGTGAGGAGTTTGGTGGCGAACGCGCGCGCGTATCGGTTCAGCATGATGACCCCAGCGTACCGATGCGCCCCACGGGGTTGTGCCGACGCTCGGGAGGCGCGATCGTGTCGCCATGACTGCTAAAGCCCTCGTAAGCACCCCTGGCCCGCAGGCCAACGTCCCCAGCGACATCCGCAACGTCGTGCTGGTGGGGCACAGCGGCGCCGGTAAGACGACTCTTTTTGAGCACCTCATTGCCGCAACGACGCGGGACTACCGTGCCAAGCCGGTCCTTGATGAGCGCTCAGTCCAGCTGGCGGTAGCCTCTGTCGCCCACGACGGCGTGGTGCTCAACCTCATCGACACTCCCGGGTACCCGGACTTTGTCGGCGAGCTGCGAGCGGGTCTGCGCGCCGCCGATGCCGCCTTGTTCGTGGTCTCGGCCGCTGACGGTGTCGACGGCGCAACCATGTTGTTGTGGCAGGAGTGCGCCGCGATCGGCATGCCCAGGGCGGTGGCAGTGACCAAGCTGGAAGCAGGCCGGGCCGACTTCGAGGACACCGTGGCGGTCTGTCAGCGAGTCTTCGGCGAGGGCGTGCGAGCGATATATCTCCCGCTGCACGGGGACGACGAGGCGATCATCGGCAACCTCGGGCTTCTGTCGCAGCAGATCTACGACTACAGCTCGGGGCGACGCGTGATTGCTGCTGCTGAGGCCGAGCACCGCGAGCTGATCGAAAGCAACAGGGCGGACCTGCTCGAGGCGATCATTCAGGAGTCGGAGGATGACACGCTTCTTGATCGGTACCTCGGCGGGGAGGAGATGGACATCGACGTCGTGACCAGTGATCTGTTGACGGCAGTCTCTGCCGGCAGGCTGTTCCCGGTGATCCCGGTTTCCACTGAGACCGGCGTTGGCACCTACGAGCTCCTTCACCTGCTGACAGCCGCCTTTCCTGCGCCGACGCTGCACCCGCTACCCGCCGCCAGCGCCCCGAACGGTGATCCCCTGCCGCTGCTTGCGTGCGACCCTGACGGACCGCTGGTAGCCGAAGTCGTCCGCACGACCAGCGACCCGTATGTCGGCCGGGTCAGCATCGTGCGCATGTTCAGCGGGACGCTCCGGCCAGACTCGGTTGTGCATGTCTCGGGGCACCTGGCACGCTTTGCCGGCAGTGAACGGCTAGAGGGACACGTCAGCCATGATGCTGACGAACGGGTCGGGCTGCTTTCGTCACCGTTGTCAGACCTGTTGCGCCCCAAGGCGATGGCCATCGCCGGGGACCTGTGTGTGGTAGCGAAGCTGACCAAAGCCGAGACAACTGACACGTTGAGCAGCCCGGATGCTCCGGTGCTGGTCGAGCCGTGGATGTTCCCTGACGCGTTGTTGCCGGTAGCCATTACCGCGGCCAGCAAGTCTGATGAGGACAAGCTGGCGGGCGCTCTGGCACGACTGGTCGCGGAAGACCCCACCATGCGGCTCGAGCACAACAGTGAGACCCATCAGGTCATCCTGTGGACCATGGGCCAGGCCCACGTCGACGTGCTTCTGGCGCGGTTGCGTGACCGCTACGGTGTCCTGGTCGAGTCCGTGCCGCTGCAGATGGCGCTGCGCGAGACCTTCGTTGCTGCCGCCAAGGGTCATGGGCGTCACGTGAAACAAAGTGGCGGGCACGGCCAGTACGCAATCTGTGACATCACCGTCGAGCCTCTGGAACGGGGGGCCGGGTTCGAGTTCGTCGACAAGGTGGTCGGCGGAGCCGTTCCGCGCCAGTACATCCCCAGTGTCGCGAAGGGAATTCGCGCCCAGCTCGAGAAGGGTTGCCTGGCGGGGTACCCGATGGTCGACCTGCGGGTCACCCTGACGGACGGGAAGTCACATTCGGTGGACTCCAGTGACATGGCTTTCCAGGCCGCCGGAGCCCTGGCACTGAAGGACGCAGCATCACCGCAGACGGTGACGCTGCTCGAGCCGGTGGACTCAGTTTCTGTGGTGGTAGCCGACGAGTACGTCGGGGCGGTCATGACCGATCTGCAGATGCGCCGCGGCAGGGTGATGGGAACCGAGCCCGACACGGCCGGGCGCACCACCGTCTCCGCGGAGGTGCCGAGCTCCGAGGTCACCCGTTACGCCATTGACCTGCGTTCGGTCTCGCACGGGACCGGCACGTTCGCCAGGGCACCGCTGGGCTACGAGCCCATGCCGCCTCACCTGCTCAAGGACTACCTGCCCGACTGACCGGACGCGGCAACCGCGGCAGGCAGGCCCGGCGACCGATGCCTTGGCACCGGTGACGAACTGCTCCATGGGCTGGCCGAGCCACCCGCCGAACGGGAGGGACCAAGGCACTAGCCGCGGCTGTTGCTGACGCGGCGGCAGGCCGGTGTTCCCCCTGGCAGGGCAGAACGATGGTCGGCGATCAGGGAGTAGGTGCCCCGCGCCAGCCAGGAGATCCCCGGTGCCATCAGCAGCACACCGATGGGTGGCCACGGGCGATAACCGGCCCGCAAGACCGCGGCGATCGCGGCGTGGCCGCTGGCCGCAACACCCTCGGAGCCGACCCACTGGACTGCCTCGTGGCACCGATCCGGGGTCAGGCCGAGCTCGGCCAGGTTCAGCCGCTGCCACGGCGCCACCGAGACAGAACGTCCACCGACCACCCAGCGCGCCACAAACCTGGCACAGGTCGTGCAGAACCCGCAGTCTCCGTCGAAGACCAGCACCGGCAGACGCGGGTTCGAGCTCATCGAACCCGCGCTCATGTCACTTGCGGCTCACGTGCGGCCAGGCGTCCACCAGACGCAGGCGGACATCCTCGAGCAACATGGGCAGAGCCTTGGTCTGAGCGATGATAGGCAGGAAGTTCGAGTCGCCGCTCCACCGCGGGACCACGTGCTGGTGCAGGTGGGCGCGCACGCCAGCTCCGGCGACGGCTCCCTGGTTGATCCCAATGTTGTAGCCCATGGGTGAGGAGGAGGCTTCCAGCGCAGCGATGCTGGCCTTGGTCAGAGCCCCGAACTCAAGTGTCTCCTCATCGGTCAGATCGACGTAGAGCGACACGTGACGGTAGGGGCAGATCAGCACATGACCGGGGTTATACGGGAAGAGGTTCATCACCACGTAGCAGCTGTGCCCACGATGGACGATCAGGCTCTTGGCATCATCCTGGCCAACCACTGCGCAGAAGGGGCAGCCCTCGCCAGCATGGTCAGTAGGGCGCTCGCCATTGATGTAAACCATCCGGTGTGGGGTCCAGAGGCGCTCGAACCCGTCGTCGACATACGTGAACTGCTCGGGCGACTCGAGCTCCGGCACCTGGCCGCTCTTCTCGTGCGTCATGTTGCCGATCCTATGCACTCATCGGCACGGGCACAGTGCGTCAGGTGACAGTGCGTCCGGCAACAGTGCTCGACATCCGCCCGGCAGGTGGGTCGCGATCTCTGCCACGGCGCCCCGGCAGCCCACCAGCTCGGCGGTCGCAGGCAACTACTGGAAGTCGCCCTGCAAGGCCCTCCACGAGCCCGGCAATCTCGGCGCTACCAGCGGTGAGCCTGGTCCGTGCTGCGCGCCGGCCGCGCTGCCGACGGTTACCGCCTCGCGAAGGAAACCCAGCAGGGCCGAGCACGTGACCAACGCCCAGATGCCGGGCGGGGAAGCCTCGCCCAAGCCTCAGAGCGAAGCGGTGACCATCCAGCGCGCGCCCAGGACCAGCGCGCCCATGGTCGCTATCAGGAAGAACCCCACCCAGAGGATCGCCGGCACCGTGGTGAGCCGGGCGAGCTGGTCAGCATCAGAGCTGGGCGCCGCGCCGCCGCGCCGCTGGGTCTGAAGCTCCAGCACCGGCCGTGGTGCCGCCACCAGCAGGAACCAGGTCAGTGCGTAGGCAAAGGCGGACTGAGTCTGAGGCTGGAGCCACCACGACACGGCAAAGACCACCCCTGCGCTGACAAGAACCGACCAGAGACCGAACCAGTTACGCACCTGGGCCAGCAACAGTGCCAACAGGATCAGTAACACCCACAGCAGCCCGACGGCCCGGTGGTTGGCCAGCAACGCGGCCGCCGCCAGGCCAAGAATGGCCGGGCCGACGTAACCCGCGGCCGTTGTCGCGATCATGCCCGGCCCCGTGGCCCGGCCGGCGGAGACCGTCAGGCCGGAGGTGTCGGAGTGAAGCTGGATGCCGTGCAGCTTGCGCCCGGATAGGAAGGCAACCAGGCCATGAGCCCCCTCGTGCGCGATGGTCACGACGTTACGGGTGATCGGCCAGGCGCCCGGAGCCCAGACCAGCAGCACCGCAAGGACTGCGGTGCCCAGGATGACCGAACCGACCGGAGCCGGCTGAGTGCTCATGGCGCGACTCCACACCTCATGAATGATGTCCACGGGTGAGCCCTCAGACCTGTCGGCGGCTTTCGACAGCCTCCGTGATCTCGGTGATCGCCTCAGCGATCGGGACCCCGTTCTTCTGTGACCCGTCGCGGTAGCGGAACGAGACCGCCGCGGCGGACCTGTCGTCCTCGCCGGCGATGAGCATGAATGGCACCCGGGACTTCTGGGCGGTCCTGATCTTCTTGGGGAACCGGTCATCAGAGGTGTCAACCTCGACGCGAATCCCGTTGGCCTTCAGCCGATCCGCGATCTGCAGGAGGTAGTCGTGGTACTCCTCGGCTACCGGGATGGCGATCACCTGGACCGGGGCCAGCCAGGGCGGGAACGCGCCCGCGTAGTGCTCGGTCAGCACGGCGAAGAACCGCTCGACCGAGCCGAACAACGCACGGTGGATCATCACCGGACGCTGGCGAGAACCGTCGCTGGCGGTGTACTCGAGCTCGAAGCGCTCCGGCATGTTGAAGTCGAGCTGGATGGTCGACATCTGCCAGGTCCGCCCGATCGCATCGCGGGCCTGCACCGAGATCTTCGGGCCGTAGAACGCTGCGCCCTCTGGGTCGGGCACGAGCTCGAGACCTGAGGCGGTCCCGACCTCCTGCAGTGTGCGCGTCGCCTCTTCCCAGATCTCGTCGGTGCCGACCGACTTGGCTGGGTCGCGCGTTGACAGCTCGAGGTAGAAGTCCTCCAGACCGAAGTCCTTGAGCAGGTTCAGGACGAACTGCAGCAACGCGGTGAGCTCGCCTTTCATCTGCTCGCGGGTGCAGTAGATGTGGGCGTCGTCCTGGGTCATGCCTCGGACGCGGGTCAGGCCATGGACCACTCCTGACTTCTCGTAGCGGTACACGGCGCCGAACTCAAAAAGCCGCAGTGGTAGCTCACGGTATGACCGACCCCGGGCGTTGAAGATCAGGTTGTGCATAGGGCAGTTCATCGGCTTGAGGTAGTACTCCTGGCCCGGCTTGTGCACGGTGCCGTCCTCGTTCAGCTCCTCGTCAAGGTGCATCGGGGGGAACATCCCCTCGCGGTACCAGTCCAGGTGCCCGGAGACCTCGTAGAGGCGCGCCTTGGTGATGTGCGGGGTGTTGACAAAGGAGTAGCCGGCTTCCAGGTGCCGCTGGCGGGAGTAGTCCTCCATCTCCTTGCGGATGATTCCGCCCTTGGGGTGGAAGACCGGCAGGCCCGAGCCCAGCTCCTCCGGGAAGGAGAACAGGTCAAGCTCGGCCCCGAGCTTGCGGTGGTCGCGCTTCTCCGCCTCGGCGAGTCGTTCCAGATACGCCTTCAGGTCGTCCTTGGTTGGCCAGGCCGTGCCATAGACACGCTGCAGCTGGGGGTTCTTCTCTGACCCTCGCCAGTAGGCAGCAGCCGTGCGCATGAGCTTGTAGGCGTTGCCGAGCACCTTGGTCGTGGGCACGTGGGGGCCGCGGCACAGGTCGCCCCAGACGCGAGTACCGTCCCGGGCGATGTTGTCGTAGATCGTCAGCTCGCCGGCACCGACCTCGGCGGAGGCGCCTTCGACCGAGGAGACAGCAGAGGCGGTCCCACCCTTCAAACCGATCAGCTCACACTTGTACGGCTCGTCCGCAAGCTCCACGCGGGCGGCCGCGTCGGTGACGACACGCCGCTGGAACCTCTGGCCCTCGTTGATGATGCGCTGCATGGCCTTCTCGAGAGCCTTGAGGTCTTCGGGGGTGAAGGGGGTCTCGACGTCGAAGTCGTAGTAGAACCCGTCCGTGATCGGCGGGCCGATGCCCAGCTTGGCTTGGGGGTGGATCTGCTGCACAGCTTGGGCGAGCACGTGAGCTGCCGAGTGCCGCAGAACTGCCAGGCCCTCCTCGGACTCAAGGCCCACCGGCTCAACGAGATCGCCATCAGCCAGGACGTAGGCCAGGTCCCGCAACTCACCGTTGACCCGTGCCACCAGGGTGGCCTTGTCCTGGCCGAACAGGTCGGCGGCCGTCGTGCCGGCCGTTACCGTCCGCTGGCTCCCGGCAACGGACACGGTGATGTCGGCGGACAATGACGGCGACGACGATGACACTGTTGGCTCCTGCGGAGTGGATGCGTGCTGCCGCCCGGCAAGGCGGCAAGGGTCGGGCACCTGCTCAAGGTGTCCGACCCGATGCTATCGGCCTCGTGTCTGAAGCAGTTCGGCGCCGCTGATTGCGCCCTGTAGCCAGGAGTTCGGCGTGTCGGCCACAGCGAATGCTTGACATACCAAGCATTCGCTAGATACGTTTATCAGGTGGCGGCGAGGCCGTGCACGTTCCGAAACTTCTGAGGAGTTCACAGTGGCAACAGTCAGTACCAAGCCCGCAACCGAATCCGTAACCGAGTCCGCAGTCGTGACCGAGATCCCCGCCCTTGCTCAGAAGACCCGCGAACAGCTCCTGTCCAGCCTCCAGCAGGGTCAGCAGATGTCGATCGACGCCGCTGAGACCTGGGCCAAGGCCGTTTCGGCCCTTCCCGTCCTGGACCTTCCGAAGCTGCCTGGCTTCTCCGGCCTGCCGGACCTGCAGGCCACAACCAAGTACACCTTCGACCTTGCCTCTGACCTGCTCAGCGCCCAGCGCGACTTCGTGGTGCAGCTGACCAACGTGCTCGTGCCGGCCAAAACAGCCTGACCGAGTCTGCGCTTGCGTCCGCGCGGCACACGCCGTAGCAGCAGTACGGACGCATTCCCCGGTGCCCCGGCCTGTCGGCGCCTTCCCAGGCGCGCCGGCAGACCGGATACACGAAGGGCACCTGACCAGTGGTCGGGTGCCCTTCGTCATGTTCTGGCGGCTCTTCGCGCCGACCGGCTGGTTGGTGGACGTGAAGGGACTCGAACCCCTGACCTCTCGCGTGTGAGGCGAGCGCTCTAACCAGCTGAGCTACACGTCCTAGCTGCGCCGCCCGCCATACGGGCAACGGACAGGAAGAATAGCCGTTCTGCTTGTCCGACCGCCACTCGGGTCGGCGCCAGCGAAGAAGGTCCGACGACGTCGGCCATCGGTGAGCCGTCGTCCACCCCTCAGCGCCCCAGACCAGGGGCCTTCTTGAGCCACTCCTGGACATTGTCGGGGAAATAGGTGGGGACTCCGCTGATCAGGAACAGCAGCCAGAAGATGGCCGCGACGGCGGCGAGGGTGAGCAGGAGTACAAGGCCCTGGACCCACCACGGCTGAGGTTTGAGCCACGCGGTCCAGGCCCTGAGGGTGGACTGGGCACGATGACGCAACCGCTTGGCCCACTCGAACTCGGAGGCCCACACCGCCAGGCCGATGAAGACCACGAGCCACCCTGGGCCGGGGAAGGGCACCATGATCAGGCCCACCACGACGATGACCAGGCCGAGGACCCCCACCAGAACGCGGTAGATCAGGTGAGAGTGCCGGTTCGAACGGATCCTGCGCCGCCATCGCCAGTCGTTGTTGGCATCGCCCAACGTGAGGTGGTGATCCTCACCTCCGCGGGGAGGTCGCCCGTTCATGGGTCGATGTGCGCCGTGGACAGGCGGGCGAAGATCTCGGCAGCGCGGGCGGTGACCGGGCCTGGCGCCGCGAGCACGCGGTCGTCTATCGCGTGGATGGCCAGCACGTCCTTGGTCGAGGAGGTGATGAAGACCTCTTCGGCCCGCTCCAGGATCGACATCGGCAAGGGCTCGACCCGCACCGTGAGACCCTCCTGGCGGCACCACTGGATCACGAGCTCGCGGGTCACCCCGGCCAGCGGCCCGGATGGCAGGTCCGGCGTGAGGATCTGGGCGTCGACAACGACGAAGACGTTGGAACCCGTGCACTCACACAGGTTGCCTGCCGTGTTCGCGAACAGCGCCTCCACTCCCCCGCGTTTCTGGGCGAAGCTCAGCGCCACGACGTTATCCGCGTAGGACGTCGTCTTCAGCCCGGCCGTCGCGCTATGTTCGTTCCGCGTCCAGGGGACGACAACCAGCTTGCCGGTTCCAGGGTTCGGCAGTTGCGGCCCGGCCACCACGATGTACGTCAGCGGGCTGGCGAGGCGCTCTGATCCGAGGGGACCCGCGCCGCCGGTAACCGTGTAGCGAAGCCGGCCGAAAGCGATCGGCTTCCCCGCCAGGACGGACTCAATGCCTGCCGCGATGACGCCATGATCAGCTGCGGGCAGCCCGAGCCCGGCCATCGAACGGTCCAGCCGCTGGGAATGTCGAGTCAACGCAAAGGGCACTCCGTCAAGGATTCTGCACGTCTCGAACACGCCGTCACCGACGGTCAGGCCGTGGTCGAGCGCAGCGATCGAGGCAGCCGCGGGGTCCACCCGCTCGCCGTTGACCCAAACCCTGACCGCGTTGGTCTTCACGGTCCCCACCATTGCAGATGTGTGCGTGATCAGGCGAGCCCTGGGACCTGGTGTTCAGGGCAGCCAGGGCTTGCCGGCCAACTGGGTGACCACCAGCGCGTGGGTGACCCAGGGGATCTGCAGGGCCAGGCCGATCACGGACACGATCACCACCAGCGCCGCCCGTCGGCGCGGAATCGTGTCCGGTCGCGGGCTGGCGACCAGCAGCAGTGGCACCGGGAATGCCAGCAGCAGGTAGCGAAACATCCCCGTGTGCACGCCGGCGACGAACAACAGGAAGATCGGGTAGATCGCGAACCATGTCCGAACCTCCAGACCCCAGGTCCGGGTCAGTGGGCTGAGGGCCAGAGCCACGAGCAGGACGACCAGCAGGGCGAGGCCGATAACCCCGATCCAGCCGATGTGCTCGTAAGCATTGGTGAACCAGCCAAACCTGCCGACTGCCACCGCATCGGACACGTTCCCGCGATTGGCCCCGGTGTCTGTCGCCTCACTGTTGAGCGCCGATGTGATGGTTGACCACAGCGAGACCGAGGCCGTGGCAACGACCGCCAAGACGGCCATCCAGAACGCCTCAACACCCCGGATCGGATCCTGAGCCCGATGGCGCACGCGCAGTCCGATATGGATCATCACGACGGCAGCCACCGGAGGGGTTACCAGCCGGGTCAGCGACAGCAGGACGACAACGGGCACAGCCCACGCGTAGCGACGCTGTGCGACCAGCAAGAGCACCGTGCACACGAGCAACAAAGCGATGCTTTCGGAGTAGGCAGCCTGGAACAGTGGTGCTGCCACCGAGCAACAGGTGAGCAGGACGGCAGCGCCGGCCACGAACCGACCGGCGGTGCGCTCCAGCAGGGCGAACATGACCACCATCGCGGCGCCGCCGGCCAGCAGGTTGACGATGGTGACGCAGACAGCGAAGCTCAGACCTGTAGCTGCCATCATCGCGCCCACGACCGTGGGAAACCCCGGCAGGAACGCGTAGGTCCAGAGCGTGTCCTTCGCGCCCGAGCCCACAGTGCCGGGCAAGTGATATCCCAAGGTGGCGATGCGTTGGTACCACTGGCCGTCCCAGTTGGTGATCAGGCCCAGATAGCCGGGCGAGGCGGGGTGGGCGCTGAACTGGTAGATGCCTGGATGCTCGGGTGAGGGAAGGGCTACCTGCTGGCGAGCCGCCAGCGAGATGACCACGACGTCATAGAACCTGGTCAGGGCAAAGATGGCCAGCGGCAGCCAGATCTGGAGCGGGACGCTTACCGGTCCGACACGAAGCGTTGCCGGCGCAGGGTTCTGGGCAGCGGCCTGCGCAGGTCCCGCTGTCGCCGCCATGGCACTCCCGTGGCCGTCATCTGGTGAACTCATCCCCGCGGCCATGAACGACCGGGATTCCTACCCTGCCACACCGGCGGCACGTCGGCGGGGCCTGGCCTGCCGGCAGCTGCTGAAACCAGCCTGCAGGCTGGGCCACCTGCCGAGTATCGCTGGGCGTGCGTCCGGCCGGCGCCGGCCACGTCTTGTGCTGTCGTGCCGTGGTGGCGGGTTTGGGCCGTCGTCGTGCGGCACGGAAGGTCGCGGCAGAGCCCGACAGTGCCTATCCCAGACCTGTTGGGCAGGCTGGTGCGCCCACCTCAGCGGGACGGCATCGGGGCTGGCCCGTCCGTCACCGTGATCCGCGCGCAGGTACCGCTGGCAGCGTCCGGACCGACCGTGACGACGGCTTCGCGGGGGTCGGTCCGCAGGGTCATGGTTCGGTCATAGTAGGAAAGCTGAGCCGGGGTGAGGGTGAACGTTGCCGTGCCGACGGCACCCGCATCCAGGACCAGGCTCACCCAGTCTGCGAGCCCGAGCAGTGGTCGAGTCACGTCGGCGACGACATCGCGCAGATAGAGCTGCACGATCTCGCGGCCCCGGCGGTCTCCCGTTTTGGTCACCTCAACGCTGACCTGGATGGATCCGCCATGCTGGGCCATCTCGGGCGCCGACAGCCGCACCGGCCCATAGCTGAACGTCGTGTAGGTCAGGCCCGAGCCGAACGGGAGTCGCGGCGCCAGCAGCGCGTCGAGGTAGCGGCCCGCCACGCCGTCCTCGGCTGCGGCGATGGGCCGCCCGGTAGAACGAGCAAGCGAGCTTGATGGACGTGGCCGAGACTGCAGGGAAACGTCATCGGCAGCCGCCCGCCCGGCGAGCGGTCACCGAAGAGGGTCTCGATCAATGCTGGTCCGGCCTCGATCCCGGGGTGCCAGACGATCAGGACGGCATCGGCGAGGTCGAGAACATCGCCCAGATCCAGCGGCCTGCCGGTGAACACGACCACGACCCGAGGCTCGCCCATGGCGGCCATGGCGCGCAGCACCTCGAGCTGACCAGCGGGCAGGCCGGTATCAGCAACGGAGTTGGCCTCCCCAGATCGGGCAGGGTGTTCTCCCACCAGGGCCACCGTGACATCGCTCGGACGGACCAGGTGCATGGTCCGGTCGCTGACGTGCCCGTCGTCAATGATGGCGTCCTCGCCCAGCCGCTCCCGAATGGCGGCGGCCGGGCTGGCAACATCCTGGCCCCGGCCGTCCAGGGTCCAGGTGCCCAGCAGAGCCTCTCCCTCACGGGCGAACGGACCGGTCAGCAGGACGCGACCGGGGCTGGGCTCAAGGGGGAGGGCGCCGTTGTTGGTGAGCAGGACGAAGGATGCAGCCATGACGGTGGCGCATCCCGCCCGGACCGCATCCCGGAAGGGACGCATGTGAAGGTTGCGCAGGGTGTTCTCACCGACCTGGACCGTGTCGTAGTCCCGCCCGCCGGCGACCAGTCCGTAACCAACGAAGTGCTTGGCGCACGCCGCGACTGTGCCGCTCTGGCCACAGGTGCTGGTCTGGAAGCCACGGACCAGGACCGCGCCGAGTCGGCCGCTCAGCACCGCAGCCTCGCCCAGGGACGCGGCGACCCTTCCCCACCGGGGATCTTCTGAGATATCTAGCATCGGGCGAAGGTCCACGTGACGCCGTCCGCCCTTGCCTCGGCCGCTGCCAGCCGCGCCGTGCGGCGCATCAGATCCTCGTCCCATGCGGCGGCCAGCCCGAGCGGGATCGGGAAAACCGTCCGGGGCCCGTGGATGACGTCACGTCCGAGCATCACCGGGATCCCCAGACGCGACTGGTCGATCGCGACCCGCTGGGCGGCGTTGAGGGCGTGGACACGCACGCCTTCATCGCGTTCGTTGCCCGCGGTAGCCCCGCTGGCGATCAGGCTGGAGCCGATCCCGCCGCTGGCCATCAGCTCCTGGTCCAGGCTGGGATCGAGATTGTGGATCTGGTGGGTTTGCCCGACCTTCTCCGCGTCATCTCGGCCAGCAGAGACTGCACACGTTGCTCAAGCGGCAGGTCGACCCGCAACCAGGGTCGCTCGCCCTTGGCGGCCGGCGAGGTCATCGGATCACTTCTCGGGTACCAGCTCGTCCTTTGCGGTCCGGGGGCAGACCCTTGGCCCTGTCGGTGGCAGGCTGCACGTTCAGGTCTGTTGGGCGATAACCAGGCCTGGCACGCGATGGCAGTACCAGAAGTAAGCCGCGGCAGGCAATGGCGTGCCACTACGTGGCGACGTGGGAGCTTTGGCCCTGTCTGTGAAGCGCTAACCTCAACATGTCGCGTCCGGTGGCAGTGGGAATCCTGGTCATTCACGGCCGGGAGGATGTCGGGTCAAGACACCTGGATCTCGAGGTGGTTGACGCCGGAGCTGCTCAGGCCTGCCCTGAACAGCGCCATGTCGATGGCCACGCCAGCGGGGCGGTAGGGGTTGGACAGCGCCGTCATCGCCAGGGTGCGGCCGTTCAGTGTCACCGCAACGGGCCCAACCCCGCGTGACCCGACCCGGAAGGCGAGGTCCAGCGCTGTGCCTTCGAGCGGGACGGTCGCCCGTAGCCCGTCCAGTGCTGGAGCCAGCACCGGGTCGATCTCCAGGAGATCGCCGCGCCGGCGGATCCCGAGCAGGCACTCGACCACGAGCCTGAGGAAGAGTCCGGGACCGGAGGAGTAGACCCGCCAACCTCCCTCCAGGCCCACCTGGGCCGCCATGACCTCGTCGTAGTTCGCGGCAGCCTCGTACCGGTCGGCGAACATGGCGTCAGAGGAGGAGTAGTAGCACGTCGACTGGCGCGGCGCTGCGCCCGGAACGCGTTCAGTCATGCCGATCGGGTTGACCAGGGACAGTGCTTTCAGGAGCCGCTCGGCGTCGCCGTGGCGAGCCAGTGCCTCTGCATAGCGCAGGTGGGCGTGGGTGTACATGATCCCGATCTCACGACCGAAGAAGGTGCTGGCCTCGGCCCGCTGGAAGACCACCATGGGGCCGCCGTGGTAAAGCGCGGGACGGTCAAACAGGTGCGCGCCATCTGGGCCGATCAGATGTTCGTCCAGGACCTCGAAGTGCTCGCGAGCCTCACTGGGGGACAGCAGGTCACCGGAGATCGCGTGGATGATCTGGAGCAGCCCATAGCTCAGACCCGTCCGCTGGTCGCTGGGGTGCACGAGGTGCTCCACGGAGCCGTCTTTGGCGAATAGGCCGTATCCGGCAAGCAGCCCGTCGCGCATCAGCAGGGTGTGGACAGCCTCGGCGGTCTGGGCGCCGGTGCGCTCGCAGCGGTCTGCGAACTCGACGGCGTCGGCCCTGTCCTGCCCGTCGAGCGCAGGGCTGATGGTGCGAAGCGAGCCGGCGAGCGTTCGCAGCGACTGGACCTTCAGCGTCGCCGTCCAGGTGGAGCTCAGGCGTGCGGCCAGTGCTGGGTCAGCCGGCTGAAGCGAGTCGTTCCAGTCGCCGTGTCCATAGGCGGGCAGGGGGCTGCCGGGAACGGTACTGGCGTCGATGATGGCCAGAGCGCGACGCACATGCTCCAGCAGCGGCTCCGCCGTGGTGGTTCCGAGGTCGTCGACGAACGAGATCTGCTCGCCTAACACGCTGGCATCTCCGGTTACGCCCAGATACTCACCGAGTGCCAGGACAGGCCAGAAGACGACGTCGCCGTGAGCGTCGCCCTGGCCGCCACGGAACTCCCGAGGATAGAACTCGAAGGACTGCGGCCAGTCGCCTCGCGCGTTCTGAGCCCGAAAGACGCGCAGGACCAGGTCGCGCAAGGGTGCGCTCTGTCCCAGGGCGATGAGCAGGCCCACCGGTCCTTGACAGACGTCCCGGGTGCCCCAGCCGCCACCGGTGGACTGTTCCAGCCCTCGCGGTGACAGGTAGTGGACGAGCGCGTCGTGGGCGAACCATGGCAGCACGGTGTTGAGCTGGGCGACCTGGTCGGCCAGCGGTGAGCCGGCGGGCGGCCTCAGCTGCACCGAGCGGCTTATCGCGTCCCAGAACGTCGTGGGGGCCTGGCCTGCCGGGTCCTGTTCGATCAGCTGCTGCTTGGCCAGGTCGGCGGCCGGAACCAGATTGGCGCTCAGTGCCAGGTGCATCGTCGTGGCAGGCGCTGTGTGCAAGGTGATCCACGGCAGATCACGCGTACCTGCATCCAGAAAGAGGGGCTCGTCGCGACCAACCCGATCGACCGACCCAGGCTCCCAGGAGAACCGGAAGGACCCGCCGGGGAACTGGGCCGAGGAGCGCGAGCCCTCGACCGGCCGAACCGTGACCCCGGCGTCGTCATGTTCGAGAAGCGGTGGCTCGGGGTCCTGACCGTCATCGTCATCCAGGGCCACATTGGCGCAGATCAGCAGGCGAACCGGCGGTCCGTCCAGAACTGTGATCGCCAGGCCCAGCTCGTGGGCGGGTGCGCTCGCCGTTGAGGCAACCTCCAGCAGCCCGCCTTGGTGGTTGTACCACCAGCGACAGGAGTCCAGGCCAACCTCCCAGGCACTGGGCTCGTCCAGCAGGGTCCATCCGGTGGAGGTTCCAGGGAGCCGGACGAAGATTCGCAGTCCCTGTGCCTGTCGCAGACCCAGGTAGCTGCGCCGGGTGGAGAGCATGCGGTTGTGGCTGACATGGCCCTGGGTGACTTGCGAGTGGAACGTCCCTGCCACCCACGCTGTGGTGGTCAGGCTGCCTTCGTCGGGTACCAACGCCGTTCCCGTGCGCATGACATGGCCGTGCGGGCGCAGGACAGCCGCCTGCTTGACACTGGTGACCACATGGCGTCCCCCACCAGTGAAGTAGCTGAGCAGGTTCTGGCCATCCCACTCGGCATGCTGGCGGACATCCCCGGTGAGCCTGGTCAGCTGATCCTCATCCAACGGGCTGCACACAAGTACCGGGGCTGAGGAGAACAGCGAGGATGGCGCGACATGGTCGCCGGTGGGGTGCCGTGACGGGAGGTACCCCGCGGTCAGGGGATACCCCACCTGCCCGGTGGCTGCCGGCTGGCGGGCTTCCGGCTGGTTCAGGACCTCGTCAACAACGTCCGCGTCACGGTCCGAGGTAGCACCGGGGTGGTCCGACTGGTAGGCCCCGAAGAACCCCGTGGTCACCGTCTGCCCACTGGCCAGCTGTACCGGCTGGGCCTGAAGCAGGGCCAGCGTGTGCTCATGCTGAAGGCGGGTGCTCGGCAGGTCTCTGGCTTCCAGCCCGGGAGGTACGGCCCCCGCGTGATGGGCTCGTCCCACCAGCTGAAGGGCGTCAGTACCCCAGCCGACACCCCGGCTCAGGCAACCGACGACCGCCCACGGAGCTGTGGGGCCGGGCATGTTCTGACGTACCGCAAGCGCGGTCCCCACCGCAGGGGTCTGCACCGGAGTGAGGTCGAGGTACTGGCTCACGTAGTACTCACACGTGCGGAGCGCGTCATAGGGCGCCAGCGCAAGATCCTGGGCGTAGATCAGGTCGATCTCGGTGGCGGCAGCGCGCAAACTCTTGACCGACACGTGCCAGTACCAAGCGGCCACCGCGTCGGCCAGCCTGAAGGTGACGGTGTACCGCAGGTCCTGCCAGGTGCCGCTGATCACGGGCCCGTCCCGGCTCCAGGCGACAGTACTGCCACTGCCGGGTCCGACAAGGGCGAGCGCCTGCACGCGCTCTGATCCGCGAATCCGCAGATAGAGGTTGGCCGGGCCCGCTTCGAGCTCATCGGCCGGGTACATCAACACGCTCCGGTCGCCGACCTCGAGTCGATGCAGGCCACCGCTGGTGGTGAACACCGCCTGCACCCCGGACCGGCTGCTGACGCAGCCGGTCGCGGACGCAGCGGTCTGGGCGCTCAAGGTTTCCCCGTAGTCAGTGCTCAGGAGATCACCCCTGCGCCAAACTGCTCGATCCCGATGAGCGGCTTGATCGTGGCCTGGACGTCACCCTTGATGAAGTTGCGTCGGATCAGGTTGTCGCAGAAGACATTTCCTATCGCGCCGAGCACCATGGCCTGGTCCAGCGATAGGTAACGCTTGGCGATCACTCCCGACTTGACCGCGACGGCGTCGTAGAAGCCGCCCTCGCCGTAGGCCTTGAGCTCGCGCTCGATCCTGACGAGGTTGTCGTAGGCCTGGGTGGGTTCGTAGGCCATCGCCAGGAACGAGGCGTGGGGCGTGACCACGCCGTCGCCCCATGTGGGGGTGGGGGCGGTGCCCACCCGACATGCGCCGAACCCCGGGTCAAGATTGGTCCCTTCCATGTCGGAGGGGTACCCGCCCGGGCTCATGCCGATCGCCTCGACGCCCCAGGCGCTGTAGTCGGGGTTGCCGCCGGGGCGGCTTGCTGGTGAGAAGCCCCAGTAACCGTACTTGGCATCGTCATGCCCGAACTCGCGGTGGGCTCGCACGGTCAGCGCGTGGTTGACGCCCCAGGACCGTGGCGCCCAGCTGGCCTCAGGGACGAACAGGTCAGGCATCAGGGCCTCGAACATGTCGCCGCCCCAACTTGGCACGATGTGCATGCCCCGGTACGTGAAGGCGCCCTCGAAGACATCGGTCCCGAAGTAGGTGCGATGCTGCCCGACCGCCTGTTCTTTCAGCCAGTCCCAGTCGCAGGAGGCCGGGAAGACCCTTTGGGTGGCGAAGTAGTGGGCCGGCGGGATCTGGCCGTGGGCGATGCCGATGTAGCTCGCGATCCGAGGCTCTGTGACGTGGATGTCGTAGTGGTTGAGGGAATAGAAGACGTCCGGACCGTTGGCCAGGTAGTTACCCTGAACGGTGTCAACTGCCGGCTTGACGTCATAGAACCCGCCGCGCAGCAGGCCGGCCGCGACGCCTTTACGGGCGTCCTTGTCGTAGTACATCCCGAAGTTGATTGTGCTCAACAGGGCGTTGGCCTGGCGGGCGACAGCCGGTTCGGCGTTGCGCACGACCATGAGCGAGGCGGCGAACCAGCCGTTGTCCACACTGGACAGGAACGGGTAGATCTTGCTGCCGTCCGAGGGCCAAACAGTGACGACGTCGCCGGTAGCCTCGTCGTACCAGTTGTAGAACATCCCGCTTGGCGCATGGCGCTTCAGCCGTGACAGGGTCGTCAGTGTCTGGCTCAGGCGCCCGCGGCACTCCCCCGCGCTGATGATGCCGAGTTCGCGTGCGACAACGGTGCTCCACAGGTAGCCACCTATGTTGGTCGGCGAGGTGTAGCCGCTGCGTTTCGGGGACGTCAGAGGTCCGCTCATGTTGTCGGTGGGCAAACCCGTGCTTGGAACGACCATGGCGACCATTGAGGCCCAGGTGTCACGCGCCCAGCGGCCAATAGTTGCGCGGTCGATGCCCACGTCCAGGCGTGACCCGGAGGCGCTCGACCCAGGCGTCGTTGAGCCCGCTGCGATGGACGGGGCGGCATGGGCACTGGATGCGCGTGCCGTGGTCAGAGAGAATGCCGCCACTGCTGCTCCCCCAGCGATGAGCTGACGACGGGTAGCCACGAACGGCGTGCGAGTCACGGCATTTTCAGTCATGTGCAATTTCCTTGGGTAGCCAGTGTTTGTCTGGTGCGGGCCATGTAGTTCGGTTCGATGCGGTCTCACTTGATGCCGGTCGTGGCGATGCCCTCGATGAACCTGCGCTGGAAGATGAGGAAGACGATCAGAATGGGCACGACCACGACCGACGCCCCGGCCAGCAGCAGGCCGTAGTTGGTCACGTTCTGTCCGGTCGAGAACAGCGCCAGCGCCACCGGCAGCGTGTAGTGATCCTGGGTCTGGGCGACCACGAGCGGCCACAGGAAGCTGTTCCAGCTGCCGAGGAAGGTGAGGATCCCGAGCGTGGCCAGGCCTGGCCCGCACAGCGGCAAGATGATCTGGCGGAAGATGCGCAACTCGCTGGCCCCGTCGATCCTGCCGGCGTCAAGCAGGTCGTCGGGCAGCCCGATGATGAACTGCCGCATGAGGAAGACACCGAAAGGTGTCACGAGGAACGGCAGGATCAGCCCAGGGTAGGAGTCGACCAGACCGAGATTGGCCACGAGCACGAACAGGGGGACGAAGGTCACCATGCCGGGCACCATGAGCGTGCCCATGACTAGAGCAAAGACAAGCTTCTTGCCACGAAAGTTCAGCTTTGCCAGGGCGTACCCGACCATGGAGCAGAAGGTGACGTTGGCGGCCGTGACACAGACGGCAACAAAAGTGGAGTTGGCGAAATAGCGCAGGAAGCTTTCTTCGTTGAAGAGTGCGCGGTAGTTGTCCAGCGTCGGCGACTGCGGCCACCACGTTGGCGGTACTCTGAGCAGCTCTCCTTGAGTCTTGAAGCTGCCGAGGATCATCCACACGAAAGGCGTGACGACGGCCACGAACCCCAGGGTCACCACGGTGTACAGCAGCCATCGGGAGGCGACGGATCTCTTGGTGTTCAACATCGTTCGCCTCCCGTCAGGTGTTGGAGCGTAGGGATCGGAAAATGACTGCGGTGAGCGCGACAATGATCACGAACAACACATAGGCCGTCGCGGTGGCGAAGCCGTAGTTGCCGAAACCGAACTGGTTGTAGGTGAACATCGACATCGAGATTGTCGAGTCCAGCGGGCCACCCTTGGTCATCACGTACGGTTCTTCGAAGAACTGCACGTAACCGATGGCGGTGGTGACCGTGACGAACAACATCGTCGGGCGCAGCAGCGGCAAGGTGATGTGTCGGAACCGTTGCCAGCTCGACGCCCCATCGATGGAGGCGGCCTCGTGCAGCATCACCGGCACCCCCTGCAGGCCAGCGAGGAAGATGATCATCGCCGTGCCGAAGTTGCGCCAGGAGGCCATGACGATCAGCGAGGGCATCGCCCAGGTTGTGGACCCGAGCCAGTCCGGCCCGCTGATGCCGACCCAGCCGAGAATGGTGTTGAACAGACCGCTGTCCGGCTGGAGCAGGAATCGCCAGACCACGGCGACGGCAACGATCGAGGTGACCACTGGGGTGTAGTAGCCGACTCGAAAGATCGTGCGAAACCGGGTGATTCCCTTGTCCAGGGCCAGCGCGGCCGCCAGGGCGATGCCCAGCGTCAGCGGGACGCCGATAATCACGAAGTAGGCGGTGTTGAACGCGGACTGCCGGAACTGCGAGTCACTAAGGACGTGAGCATAGTTCTGCAGCCCCACGAAGCTCACGGCGAAAGGTGAGTGCAAGTCCCTGGACTTGATATCGGTCATGCTCATGTAGAGCGAGGAGATGACCGGGAACGCGGTGAACACCGAGAACAGCAGCATGAACGGCAGCGCCAGGATCCAGGCGGCCCTGCCCTGGCGCGACAGGCCGCCCTTGGCGCGCCCCGGCCTCCGGCGCGCGGTCGGGGGCTTGGGTACCTCGTGACTGCGCGCCGGAGTAAGGGTGGACATGTTCAGCTGCCGGTGCCGATGGAGTCAGCCTTGGACTGAACGGTCTTTAGCGCGGTGGCCGGGTCCAATCCGGACTTGGCGACCTGTTCCATCGTGGAGTCGAACGCGGCGGCGACCTGTTCCCAGGTGGCGACGGCCGGAGGAGCCTTGGCGTCATTGAGCTGCTTGCCAAAGACCGCGAGCTTGGAGTCTGCGGCCAGCGCCGGGTCCGTCCAGGCACTCTTCACGGACGGCAGGTCGGTTGACAGTGCGTAGAACTTGACCTGGGTCTTGGGGTCGGCGAGCCACTTGACGAACTTCCAGGCGCTGTCGCGGTTCTTGCTGTTCTTGAACACCGCGAGGTCGGAGCCGCCAACAAACGAGGTGGCGGTCTTCTGCACGGGCATCTGCATGACGCCGTACTTCGCCTTGAAGCTGGGACCACCCAGTGTGTCGATGCCGCTGCTCTCCCATGGGCCGGAGATGAACATCGGGACGGACCCGTTGACGAAGCTGGCTGTGCGTGAGTTCAGGGGCAGTTGCTTGGCGGCGATGCCGTCGGTGAAGTAGCTCTGGTAGTACTTCACAGCCTCGGTCATCTGCGGGGTGTCGAAGGTGAACTTCTTCTGATCAGCAGTGGTGACCTCGGCCCCGTTGGACCAGGCGAAAGGCAGGACCGTCTGCCAGGAGCCTTGGCCGCCGGGCTGAAGGTCGATGCCCCACTTGGCACCGGCCTTGGTCTGCATCGCCTTGGCCATGGCCTTCAGGCCTGCCCAGCTGGTCGGCAAAGTCGTGATGCCCGCCTTTGCGGCCAGGTCCTTGCGGTAAAAGACGAGGCGGGTCTCCACGTACCATGGGATGCCGTAGGTGGTCCCGCCNACTTCGGTGGTCTTCTGGGCTCCATCGAAGAAGGAGCTCTGGTCGATAGCAGCGGGCGTCGGGTCAAAGGCCTGGGGGGCGAACTCACCCATCCACGTCGTGCCGACCTGTGACACGTCAGGTGTCTTGCCAGCGGTGATGGCGGTGGCGAGCTTGTCATGGGCAGCGTCGAAGGGGATCGCCGTGACCTGGATCTTCACACCCGGGTTGGCGGCTTCGAACTCTTTCGCCAGTTTCGGCAGCGCAGCGCCTTCGCCGCCCATGGCCCAGACCGTGATGGTCCCAGTGGCTTTGCC
>JGI24140J50213_10000097_pt1 | contig 36818 bp, 27 predicted proteins | sample BarGraIncu00222A_FD_50213 | JGI IMG/M metagenome (IMG submission 50213)
GAGCAGCGCCAGCTTGACCTTGTTGTAGTAGTTCGAGATCGGCGATCCGCACAGCACGAGCATGGATGTCTCCTCCAGGGCGAAGCGCGAAGTCTAGCTAGAGGGCTGCGCTGAGCAAGTCCCCAGGCGCCCGGCGGGCGCGACAATCGGCCGATGCTTCCCGCCTTTGTCGCCAAGCTCTGCCCGCGTGCCGAGTTGCCGGCGCGCCTGGCCGCCCTGGCGCGCCCGCTCGTGTTCACGAACGGCGTCTTCGATATCGCGCATCGCGGCCACGTGACGTACCTGGCGCAGGCGCGCGCGCTCGGCGCCAGCCTCGTCGTCGGCCTCAACAGCGACGCGTCGGCGCGCTCGCTCGGCAAGGCGCCCGACCGGCCGCTCAACAACGAAGGCGACCGCGCCTGCGTTCTCGCCGCGCTCGAGAGCGTCAGCCTCGTCACGCTGTTCGACGAAACGACGCCGCTCGAGCTGCTCAAGCTCGTGCGCCCCGATCTCTACGTCAAGGGAGGCGACTACGACGTCGAGCAGCTCGCCGAGACGGCGCTGGTGCGCAGCTGGGGGGCGCAAGCCAGGACACTGCCCTTCGTCGAAGGCTATTCGACGAGCGCGCTGGTCGAGCGGATTCGCCGCTGACGGGCTTTCAGTCGCTGCTGCGAAAGTCCAGCGATTCGAGGCGGACGCCGTGCTTCTCGCGCTGGCGACGCGCCGGAAAGACGATCTCGCGCTCGACCCACAGGCGCAACTTGGCTGCCGTCGGCGAGCGCTCCTTGGCAAGATGCGCCAGCAGTGCCTCGTCGCTCAGATGCGGCTCCGCCGGCCGGCCGCGCAGGCTCCAGCCGTTCGGATAGGTGTTTCGCAAGGCGCCGTCGCTCGCCGTGAAGCCGGCGATCGCGCGCACGTCGGCGAGGCGGATCCAGCGCTGATGGTCGGCGTCTTCGACGACGCTGACGGCGCGGCCGCGAAAGGCGAAGTGCCGGCCCTCGACGTCCCTCCAGTTCGCGCGTCGCATTCCGTGGCGAACGGCGCTGCCCAGGTCGATCAGCGGGCGCGCCAGGGCGACGCCGTACAGCACCGCCGTCAGGGCAAGGCTCGAGGCGCCGAGCCAGCGCCAGACGAGCCACGTCACCAACACGCACAGCGCGAGGCGGATCGCGATGGTCTTGACTGCGGCGATCACGCGACCTTCCGGTTGACGAAGAAGATTCCCGAGGCGACCGTCGCGAGCGCCAGGACCAGCCGCGCGGTGATCGGCTCGGCGAGAAGAATCGCGCCGAGGACCAGACCGAACATCGGCGTCAGCATCGTGAACGACGCGAGCCGCGTCGCCGGGTAGTGGCGGATCAGCCAGAACCACATCAGGTAGCTCGCGAAGGTCACGATAACGATCTGGAACGCCAGCGAGGTCCACGCCAGCGTCGAGACGTGCGTCGGCAGCGGCACGCCGGCAAGCAGCGCCGCGGCCAGGAGCAACACGGCTGAGACGGCGAGCTGATAGAGCAAGGTCTTCTCGGCCGTCGCCAGGGTCAGCGCCGAGCCGCGCACGGCCAGCGTCGTCGCGCCCCAGAGGACGCCGCCGAGAACGCCCAGCGCGTCGCCGATCCACTGCTTCGGGCCGATCGCCGGGCGCGAGAAGCCTTCCGAGAACGCCCACGCGACACCGGCGAAGGCGAGCAACAGGCCGCCGACCTGCACGGCGCCCAGGCGTTCCGAGCGGGCGATCAGCGGCATGCCGAGGGCGACGACGAAAGGCGCGATGTAGATGAACACGACCATGCGCGACGCGCTCGTGAACTGCAGGCCGGTGAAGATGCAGAGGAACTCGGCCGCGAACAGCACCCCGGCCAGGAGGCCGCCGGGCAAGGTCGCGTCGCGCTCGAACAGGGCGATGCCGCGGCCGCGCGACCAGAGCCAGACGAGCGCGGCGCCGCCGCTCGAGCGGCCGGCCGCCTGCCAGAGCGCCGGGATCTCCGGCATCGCCGCCTTGGCCGCCACCTGGTTCAGCCCCCAGAGGAAGCAGCAGAAGACCAGCGAGCCAACGGCGAGGACATCGAGATGGTCCTTTCGATCAGTCATTGCGGCCGATGGTAAACGGCCGCCACGACCAAGTTTCGGCGAGCGCGGCGAGCGTCGCTCCGGCGAACAGGCCGCTCGCGTGCGCGAATGGCGCGACGGCGATGTCCCACCCGGCCGGATGGCGCAGGGCCGCGCCCCAGGGCGTTTCGAGCAGCACCTTCAGCAGCAGGCCGGCGAACAGGGCGATGCCGATGCGTCGCCGGGTGCCGCGCGTCGCGACGATCAGGTGCAGCGCCACCGCGGCGACGCCGGCATGGAGCACGCCCGAAAGACCGCCGTAGTGGAGCAGGTCGGGTCGCGCCAGCAGGCCCGCTTGCGTCAGCGGCCAGGCGACGAACCAGGCGACGACGATGCGCGGCGGAACACGCGCGACGACGCCGAGCGCGGCGACGACGGCGCAGCCGGCCAGATTGGCGGCGAGGTGCAAGGCACTGTAGTGAACCCACGCCGCGCTCCAGGCGCGCCACGGCTCGTGCGCCGCGAGCCCGGGCTGCCAGTCGAGCGCGCCGGGGTCGACCGCGAAAGCGATACCGGCGCCGAGCGCCAGCGCGGCGGCGAGGCCGGCCCAGGCGCGGCCGGCCTCGCGCGTTGTCGTGCCGTCCTCAGGCGAAGACGGCACGCCAGAGCGCCAGCACGGCGCTCTTCTGCTCGGCCATCGCTTCCGGCTCGATCTGCGTCGGCTGCTCGTCGAGCCTGGCGCGGTGCTGGGCGCGGCGCAAGTCGCGGTACGCGTCGGCGGCGGCGACGCCGACGCCGGCCGGCAGCAGGCCGGCGTCTTCAGCGCGGCGCAGCAGCGCGATGTTGCCGACGTCGTCGAGCAGCTCCGCGTGACGGCCGCTCTCGGCGAGGACGAGCGCCTGCATCGCGAACTCGGCGTCCATCATGCCGCCCGGGCTGTGCTTGATGTCGAAGACGCCCGGCTTGATCGGGCGGGCCCGGCGCACCTTCTCGCGCATCGCCTGCACTTCGGCGCGCAACGCCGCCGCGTCGCGCGGCGCGGCCAGAACGCTTCGCCGGACGGCCTCGAAGCGCGGCGCGATCGCCGCCAGCCCGGCGCACCAGCGCGCCCGCGTCAGCGCCTGGTGCTCCCAGGTCCACGCGGTGTTGCTGCCGCGTCCGGTCTGGTAGTTCTCGAACGACGCCATCGAGGTGACGAGCAAACCCGAGTTGCCGTTCGGCCGCAGCGCCGTGTCGATGTCGAACAGCTCGCCGGCGGCGGTGCGCGTCGTCAGCCAGCTGATCAGCTTGCGCACGAAGGCGCCGTAGACCTCGGCCGCCTTGTCGGCATCGGTCTCGGGGTCGTCGTAGACGAAGACGACGTCGAGGTCGCTGCCGTAGCCGAGCTCCTTGCCGCCGAGCTTGCCGTAGGCGATGACCGCGAGCTGCGGCTCGTCGCGGTGCGCGATCTTCAGATGCTTCCAGGCCCAGCGCAGGGTACACGCCAGCGTCGCGTCGGCGAGCGCCGAGAGATCGTCGGCGACTTCCTCGACCGTGATATGGCCTTCGACGTCGCGCACCAGGGTGCGAAAGACCTCGGCGTGATGGGCGCGACGCAGCGTGTCGAGGAGCAGCTCTTCTTCGGCCTGGCTCGACCGCTCCCAGCCGGCATGCCGCTCCTCGAGCTCGCGCGAGTAGGAGGCGGCGTCGAAGCGGCCGTGCAGCAATTCCTCGTCGGCGAGCTCGTCGATGACGCCCGGGTGCAGCATCAGGTAGCGCATCGGCCAGCGCGCCAGGCCGAGCAGGCGCAGCAGGCGGTTCTGCACCTCGGGCCGCTCCGCGAGCAGCGCCAGATAGCTTTCGCGACGCAGCAGCGGCTCGAGCCAGTCGATGAAGAGCACGGCGGCATGCAGCGTGCAGCGCTCCTGCGCGACCGCCTGCGCCGCACGCGCGACGAGGCGGGCCAGGCGCACCTTGCTCTCGTCGCGCAGCAGGCGGATCTTCGGCTGGTCGCACAGCGGCTGGACGCGTGCCGTCAGCTCCGCCGGCAGCTGGGCGAGGAAGTCGGCGGCGTCGACTGCTGGTTGCGGCGGCCCGCAGGTCCGGCAGGCGCTGCCGGCGCTGTTGCTGCGCCCGTCGTGCAGCAGCAGGTCGAACTCGGCGGCGACGAACTCGCGTGCTTCGCCGAGCCGGTCGAGCAGGGCGCAGGAACCGCTCGCTTCGGCGCCGAGGCTGGCGGCGATCCAGTCCAGATCGCCATCATGCGTCGGCAGGACGTGCGTCTGCTGGTCGTCGAGGTACTGGATGCGGTGCTCGACGCGGCGCAGCAGGCTGTAGGCGGCGGCCAGGCGTGCCGCTGTGCCCCGCTTCATGAGGCCGCCGGCGGCGAGCTTGTCGAGCGCCTTCAGCGTCGAGCGGGTGCGGATCTCCGGGAACTGGCCGCCGCGAACGACGAGCAGCAACTGGACGATGAACTCGATCTCGCGAATGCCGCCGCGCGAGAGCTTGACGTCGTTGGCGCGCTGCGGCCGGCCGGCGGCGCGGCGCTGCGCTTCGTCGCGAACTTTCGCGTGCAGCTGGCGCAGGCCCTCGAAGACGCCGTAGTCGAGATAGCGGCGATAGACGAAGGAGGTGACGAGCGAGCGCAGGGCCATCGCCCGACCGTTCCTGACACTGGCGAGCGGCGCGACGACGCGGCTCTTCAACCAGGCGAAACGCTCCCATTCGCGACCGTGCGACTGCAGGTACTCGTCGAGCATCGGCAGGCTGAGAACCGGCGGGCCGGAATTCCCGTTCGGCCGCAGCGCGAGGTCGACGCGGAACACGAAGCCGTCTTCGGTGATGTCGCCGATCAGCGAATACAGACTCCGGGCGACGTGCGAGAAGTACTCGTGTGCGCTCAGTGCCTGTGCGCCGTCGGTCGTCCCCTCTTCCTCGTAGACGTAGATCAGGTCGATGTCGGAGGAAACGTTGAGCTCGCGCGCGCCGAGCTTGCCCATGCCGACGACCCAGAATTCGATGCGCTGCCCGGCGCCGTTGCGCGGCACGCCGAAGCGCGCGTCCTGATCGGCGAACGCCTGGGCGAGGGCGAGGTCGAGCGTCGCCTCGGCGAGCTCGGTCATGGCCTGGGTCACTTCGGCGAGCGTTGCACCCTGCTCGATGTCGATGACGGCGAGCCTTTCGATGCACAGCTGGCGGGCGACGCGCAAGGCGCTGCCGAGGCTTCGCTGCGTGCCGCGTAGCCGCTCGACGAGCGCGCCGACCGACTCGCGGCTCGGCGCCCCGGGAGCCAGCCACGCCAGCTCCTCCGGATAGCGGCGGCGAATCCGCTGCACGAAGCGGCTGTGCGCCGCCAGGGCCTGTGGCCCCGCGCCGGCGGCGGCGGGCGTCGCGGCGGCGGCTGCCGTGACGGGGGTCGCGTCGACCGTGCTGGCGAGCTCGGAGGAACCCATCGTGGCGCGCAGTGTCTGTGCTAGATTGAACCGACCGGCGCGAGGCGCGGGTGAAGCCCGTAGCGCAGACGCGTTCGCGTGACGGCGTGCCGAGCGGATCCCTGACGCCTTGCCGGCTGTCGCAGCGCTGTCTTCATGTCGTTTCGTCCCCCCACCGCCCAAACCGCACCGCCGCAGCAAGCTCGTGCGTCTTCGCGTCTTCGCCCGCTTCGCATCGTGGCACGCGTGCTGCTCGGCCTGGTCGGCGCGGCATGGGCCGTGCTCTTCGTGGGTTGGCTCTCACTTCACTGGTTGATTCTGCCGCACATCGAGGAGTGGCGTGCGCCGATCGAGACGCGCGCGAGCCACATGCTGGGCGCGACCGTGAAGATCGGCGCAATCGAGGTCCGTTCGAGCGGCTGGGTGCCGGCGATCGAGTTGCGCGACGTGCGCATCCTCGACGCCGAGCAGCGCGTCGCGCTGAGCCTGCCGCGCGTGGCGGCGGCGTTCTCGGCCCATTCGCTGCTTGCCTTCGAGCCGCGCTTCGAGCAGTTGCTGATCGACGCGCCGAGCCTGGACATCCGTCGCGATGCCGCCGGCCGCATCCACGTCGCCGGGCTCGATTTCGGAAGCCTCGCGGCCGGCGGCGAAGAAGGCAGTGCTGCCGCCGACTGGTTCTTCAGGCAGGACGAGTTCGTGATCCGTGGCGGCACCCTGCGCTGGATCGACGAGCAGCGGCAGGCGCCGCCGCTCGTCCTCAACGGCGTCGACCTGGTCGTGCGCAACGGCTTGCGCAACCACCAGCTGCGCCTCGACGCGACGCCGCCACCGGAGTGGGGCGATCGCTTCACCGTGCGCGGCCGCTTCGATCAGCCGCTCTTTGCCCGCGCCGGCGAGTGGCAGCGCTGGAGCGGCAGCGCCTTCGCCGACCTGCCGCGCGCCGACGTCCGCGAGCTGCGCCGGCATGTCGACCTGCCGTTCGAGCTGAGCGAAGGCGACGGCGCCTTGCGCGGCTGGTTCGAGGTGAAGGAAGGCCGGCCCGAGGGCGCGACGGTCGACGTCCTGCTGCGTGCGGTCGCCTTGCGCCTCGACAAGAGCGTCGAGCCGCTCGAGTTCGAGCAGATCGAAGGCCGTATCGGCGCCGAAAGACAAGGTGATCGCACGGTCATCAGCGTGCACGGCTTCGGCTTTGTCACCGGCGACGGCATCCACTGGCCCAAAGGCGACCTGAGCGTCACCTGGCGTCAACCCGACGGCCAGGATATCGACAGTGGCGAATTTTTTGCCGAGCGTCTCGACGTCGGCGTCATGGCCCAGATCGCGGGCCGGGTTCCGCTCGGCGTGGCCCTGCGCAACCTGCTCGCCGACGTGCGCCCGCAAGGCGTCATCACCAAGCTCAGCACGCACTGGGACGGGCCGATCGATGCGCCCGAGCACTATCGCGTCAAAGGCGCCCTGAGCGGGCTCTCGCTCAGCTCGCGCGCGGCGCCGCACACCGACGCGGTCGGCCGGCCCGGCCTCAGCAACGCCACCGTCGAGCTCGAGGCGAACGAGGCGGGCGGCCAGGCGCGCATCGGCGTCAAGCAGGGCGTGCTCGATCTGCCCGGCGTCTTCGCCGAGCCGGCGGTGCCGCTCGATCGACTCGACGCCAGGCTCAGCTGGAAGGTCGAGGCGGCACGCAGCGCAGGCGAGCAGCCGAAGATAACGGTCAAGGTCGCAGACGCGCGCTTCGCGAATGCCGACGCCGCAGGCGAGCTGAGCGGGACCTGGCACACCGGCGCCGGCGTCACGCTGGCGCACGGCGGCCGCTATCCGGGCGAGCTCGAGCTCGACGGCAGGATCGTCAACGCGCAGGCCCAGCGCACCGCACGCTATCTGCCGCTCGGTTTGCCCGACTCGGTGCGCAGCTACATCGCACGCGCGGTGCGCGGCGGCACGATCGCGAGCGCGACGGTTCGGGTCCGTGGCGACCTGTGGGACTTTCCTTTTCACGACGCGAGGAGCGGCCGCGGCAGCGAGTTCCGCATCGCCGCCAAGGTCGACGATCTGACTTTCGCCTACGTGCCGCCGGCGCGCGACGCGACCGGCGCCGGCAGCGCGGCCGCCGCCGATGCGGCGCAAACGCCAACCTGGCCGGCGCTCACGGCGCTCTCGGGCGAGCTCGTCGTCGAGCGCAATGCGCTCGAGATCCGCAATGCGCGAGCGCGACTGGCCGGTGTCGAATGGAGCCGCATCCACGGCACGATCGCCGCGCTCGGCGATCACGCGCGCCTCGATCTCGACGGCGACGCGCGCGGCGCCCTGGCCGACATGCTGCGCTACGTCAACGCGACGCCGATCGGTCGCTGGACCGGGCGCGCGCTGGCGGCTGCGAGCGCGACCGGCGCTGCCGACCTGAAGCTCGCCCTCGCGATACCGCTCGACGATCCGGGCGAGACACACGTCAAGGGCAGCCTGGCGCTGGCCGGAAACGACGTGCGCATGGCGCCTGACACGCCGCTGCTCGGCGCGGCACGGGCCCGTGTCGACTTCACCCAGAGCAGCTACAGCGTCGCCGCCGCGAGCGCGCGCGTCCTCGGCGGCGAGCTGAGCTTCGAAGGCGGATCGCACGCTGGCAACGTGCAGCGGTTCAGCGGCCAGGGAACCGTCACGGCAGAGGCGCTTCGCCGTGCCGGCGAGCTCGGCTCGCTGGCGCGCCTGGCCGGCTCGCTGAACGGCCAGACGAGCTATCGCGCGACGCTCGCCTTCGTCGCAGGTCAGCCGCAGATCGGCGTCACGAGCAACCTCGTCGGCATCGGCATCCAGCTGCCAGCGCCGCTCGGCAAGGCGGCGGCGACACCGCTCGCTTTGCGCGTCCAGACCGTCGGCGACGAGAGCGGCAGCGCAGCCGGCGCGGCTACGCCGCGCGAGACGCTGCAACTCGAGGTCGGCGAGGTCTTGCGCGCGCGCTTCGTTCGCGAGCGCAGCGGCGAGACGTCGCGGGTCGTGCGCGGCGCGATCCGTATGGCCGACGCCGACGCCGTCGAGCCGGCCGCCGCGCTGGCGCTGCCGCCGGCCGGCGTTGCCGCGACGATCGTCCTCAAGCGCCTCGACCTCGACGCCTGGCAAGCCGCCGCCGATCGTATCCAGGCCGAGCCGGAAGTTGCGGGAGCCGGTACGGCGCCCCTCGTCTTCGATGCAGCGGGCGGCGCCGGCTACCTGCCGGACACGATCGGCCTGCGCGTCGCCGAGTTCGACGCTGGCTCGCGGCACCTGACGAACCTGACCGCCGGACTGTCGCGGGACGGCGCCCTGTGGCGCGCCAACATCGACTCCCACGAGCTCGACGGCTACGTCGAGTACCGGCCGGCGCGGCGCGGCACCGCCGCGACATCGGCGGGTGCCGGCCGCGTCTACGCCCGGCTCTCGCGCCTGAGCCTGCCCAAGGGTGATGCCGAGCGCGTCGAGAGCCTCCTCGACGAGCAGCCGTCGACCGTTCCTGCGCTCGACATCGTCGTCGACGATTTCGAGTTGCGCGGCAAGCGCCTCGGACGGCTCGAGATCGAGGCGGCGAATCGTTCCGGCCGCGGCCGCGACGCGGTGCGCGAATGGCAGCTCTCGAAGTTCAATCTCGTCACGCCCGAGGCGCAGCTGAGCGCGAGCGGAACCTGGGGTGCCGCGAATGCGGCGCCGGCCGGATCGGCGAGCGCGGCTGCGCCGGCCACGGTGCAGCCTCGCGCGTCGATGAATTTCACGCTGACGCTCGTCGACAGCGGTGCCCTGCTCGAGCGGCTCGGCATGGGCAAGGTGATCCGCGGCGGCAAGGGGTCGCTTTCCGGCACGCTCGCCTGGCCGGGCTCGCCGCTGTCGCTCGACACGACGAAGATGACCGGGCAGATCAAGGTCGCGATCGATTCGGGACAGTTCCTCAAGGCCGGGCCCGGCGCCGCGCGCCTGCTCAGCGTGCTGAGCCTGCAATCGCTGCCGCGCCGGCTCCTGTTCGACTTCCGCGATCTCTTCGAGGAAGGATTCGTCTTCGACAACGTCGTCGGCGACGTCAAGATCGGCCAGGGCGTCGCGACGACGAACAACCTGCGCATGCGCGGCGCTGCCGCCGTCGTCCTCATGGAAGGCGCGGCCGACCTCGAGCACGAGACCGAGGACGTGCGCGTCGTCGTCGTTCCCGAAATCAATGCCGGAACGGCCTCGCTCGCCTACGCGATCATCAACCCGGCCGTCGGCCTCGGCACCTTTCTCGCGCAATACTTCCTGCGCAAGCCCCTGATGGCGGCGAGCACTCGCGAGTTCCGCGTCACCGGGCCGTGGGATGAGCCGAAGGTCGACCGCATCGAGCGGCCGATGTTCCGCGAGGTTCCCGAGGCTCCCGCCGTCGAGTCGCCGGCCGCCGCGGCCGAGGCGTCGGCGCCGACGACACGATGAAGATCGCCGCGCTGCAGATGGTCTCGACGCCGAGCGTCGAGCGCAACCTCGAGAGCGCCTGGGCGCTCGTCGAGCAGGCCGCGCTGGAAGGCGTCGAGCTGGCCGTGCTGCCCGAGTACTTCTGCCTGATGGGCCAGAGCGACCGCGACAAGCTCGGCGTCGCCGAGGCGCCCGGCGACGGTCCGATCCAGCGCATGCTCGCCGACGCGGCGCGGCGCCATCACCTCTGGCTCGTCGGCGGCACCTTGCCTCTGGCGAGTGGCGATGCCGGCCGCGTGATGAATGCGAACCTGGTCTTCTCGCCGCAGGGCGAGCAAGTCGCCCGCTACGACAAGATTCATCTCTTCCGCTACGACAACGGCCGCGAGCAGTACGACGAAGGCCGGACCCTGAAGGCGGGCGCCGCGCCCGTTGCCTTCGCGGCCGGCGACTGGCGCGTCGGCCTGAGCATCTGCTACGACCTGCGTTTCCCCGAGCTGTACCGGGCCCTGATGACGCCGCCGTGCGACCTGCTCTGCGTGCCGTCGGCGTTCACCCATCCGACCGGCTCGGCGCACTGGGAAGTGCTGCTCCGGGCGCGTGCCATCGAGAACCAGTGCTACGTCGTCGCAGCGGCGCAGGGCGGCCGGCACGAGAACGGCCGGCGCACCTTCGGGCATAGCCTGGTCGTCGACCCGTGGGGCGAGGTCGTCGCCATGCGTCCCGAAGGCGAGGGCGTCGTCGTCGCCGAAATGAAACGGGAGCGGATCGCCGAAGTCCGAAGGCAACTGCCCGCGCTCGAGCACAGGCGCACGTTCTAGTGTGCTGTCCCGCCCGAATCTGACATTGAGACGGGCCGCAACGGGGATGAGTGCGAGGAGTGAAGGCGGCTCGATACCGGGTGGAATCGAGCCGCCTTCGCTGGAGCGGCGCGGGCAGCGGCGCGAAGCTTCGCCGATGCGCAGCGCGATCGCCGTGATCCTCGCGCTGTGTGCTGTCGCCGCGAGCGCTCCGGCCGCGGCGCCGACAGGAAGCGAGGACTGCCGCGGCCCGGCGGCCCTGACCGACTTCGGCAGCGACGGCCGGATCGGCGCGAAATGGAACGGGGCGACGAAGACTATCGCCTACGGCCGCACCGGCGCATCGGGACACTTCCACGCCTTCATCGCCGACGTCGACGGCGGCAACGAGCGACGCGTCGCCTTTGCCGCCTGGCGCGATGACCGGCATCAATTTCCCGCGGCGTGGCACCCCGGCGGCGAATATCTCGCGATGCTCGTCGAGAAGAGCGAGCACGAGCGCAGCTCGGCCGATGCGATTCCCGGCTACGGCGCCTACACCGACTACTGGCTTGTCTCGCGCGACGGCCTGCGCGCCTGGAAGCTCTACGCGCTGCCCGACGGCTACGACCACGCGATCACGCACGCCGCGTTCTCGCCCGATGGAACGAAGTTCGTCTGGACCGAGCGCGTGCGTGCGCCGCGGCTTTTCGACCTCAACCTCTTTGCCGGCGCCTATGTCTTCAAGATCGCCGACTTCGTCGCCACGCCCGAGCCGCATCTGGCGAACACGCGGGCGATCGTTCCGGGCGGCGTCGAGCAGGGCGGCGAAGTCGAAGCGATCGCCGCCGACAACAAGACGATCGCGTTCTACAGCACCTACGTCACGAAAAACCTGTTCGCGTCGCGCATCTACACGATGAACGTCGACAGCGGCGAGATCCGCGAGCTGACGAGCGAGAGCTTCGCGCAGGCGCCCAACTTCACTCCCGACGGCAAGAGCATCGTCTACATGACGGGCGCCGGCGCCGATATCAACTTCCTCCAGCTGCAGGGCGCCGACTGGTGGGTCATGAATGTCGACGGCAGCGACAAGCGCCGCCTGACCTTCATGAACCAGCGCGGCCATTCCCAATCGGTCGATCGCTTTCGCCTCGCCGGCTCGCTCTCGTTCATCAGCGACACGGCCTTCTTCGGAGACGTGATGACGCGGTCGCTCGGTCTCGTCGGCAAGATCGTTCGCGTCGATTGCCGTTGACCCGCAGACGCGCGCCACGCTACCGCGCGGCGCGGCACAAGCGCCCCGGCGATCGCGTGGGCCGCCTCCCCCGTCGGCGGGGCGGCGCGGCGACGTCCGGCTGCTAGAGTTTTCCGCAGACAAGAAGACGGGAGTACGACTTGGTTCACCTCATCGCGATCATCGTCGGAGCGTTGCTCGGCGCGGCCGGAGAGGGCGGCTTCGGCGCGCTCGTCGGCGCCCTGCTCGGCTGGCTCCTCGTCAGCGCGTGGCGGCAACAGGTGCAGGTGGCGGCCTTGCGCACACGGCTCGACGCCTTGGCCAAGGCAGGAACGAGCGCGGCGCCTGCGGGCACGATCGTGGCACCTGCGCCGATACCCGAAGCCGATGTCGATGCCGAGTGCGACGAGCCGGCTGCGCCTGCATTCGCAGCACCTGTGTCACCGCCGCTCGGCGTCGTCGCGCCTGCCGCGGCGCTCCCGGCGGCGGTGGCGTTCGTCGCTGCGACCGCAGCGGCGCCTGCGGCCGACGCCGGCCCCGACACCGTGCCCTTGCCCGAGGCACCCGCGCTCGCCGGCGGTGGCGCGGCCCATCCGCCGCGGCCGAGCGTGTGGGAGCCGATCCGGCGCTGGCTGGTCGGCGGCAACACGATCGTCAAGTTCGGCGTCGCGATCCTCTTCATCGGCCTCGCCTTCCTCGCCAAGTACGCCGCCGAGCACACGCGCCTTCCGCCCGAAGTGCGGCTCGCTGCGATCGGCTTCGCCGCCATCGTGCTGCTCGGTTTCGGCTGGCGGCTTCGCCTGTCGCGACCCGGGTATGCGCAGGTGCTCCAGGGGGGTGCGATCGCCGTCCTCTATCTGACCCTGTTCGCTGCGTTTCGCTACTTCGGCGTGCTCGCGGCGCTGCCCGCGTTCGCGCTGATGGTTGCCGTCGCCGGCCTGGCCGCGGCGCTCGCCGTCCTGCAGGACGCTCGCTCGCTCGCCGTCGTCGGCGCGCTCGGCGGCTTCGCGACGCCGCTAATCGTCTCGACCGGATCCGACAACGCGACCGCGCTGTTCGCCTACTACTTCGTCCTCGACGTCGGCATCGCCGCGGTCGCATGGTTTCGGACCTGGCGCGTGCTCAACCTCGTCGGCTTCGTCGCCACCTTCGTCATCGCGACGGCGTGGGGCGTGCTGCGCTACCAGCCCGAGTCGTTCGCGATGAGCGAGAGCTTCCTGATCGCCTTCTTCCTGCTCTTCGTCGTCATCATGCTGCTGCCGGCGCGGCGCGCCCTGCCCAACCCAACGACGCCGCGCAGCAACGCGTGGGTCAACAGCAGCCTGCTCTTCGGCTTGCCGACGGTCGCCTTCGCCCTGCAATACGGCCTCGTTCGCGACACGCCCTTCGGCACCGCGCTGTCGGCGCTCGTGCTCGCCGCGTTCTACGTCGTTCTCGCCGCGTGGATGCGCAAGCGCCCGTCGCTCGGCCTCACCTTCGACGCCAGCCTGGCGATCGCGACGATCTTCCTGACGCTCGTCATTCCCTTCGCCCTCGACGCGCGCAGCACCGCCGGTGCGTGGACCCTCGAAGGCGCCGGCCTCGTCTGGATCGGCTTTCGCCAGGATCGCGTCATCGCGCGCGCCTTCGGCTACCTGCTCCACCTGATCGCCGGCCTGGCGATGCTATTCGGGCACGATCGCTACGGCGCGCCGACGGAGATCTTGAACCCGTATCTCTACAACGGCCTGATGGCCGCTGCCGCGGCGATCGCCGCCGCCTGCTTCGTGCAGCGCCGGCAACGCGTCGCTCCCCTGGCGAACGGCGAGGAAGCGGCCGAGCCGCTGCTCGTCGCACTGGCGACGCTCTGGCTCGTCTCGACCGCGGGAATCGAGATCTCCAACTTCGTGAGCTGGCGCTTCGTTCCCGCGGCGACGCTGGCCGTCGCCGGCGCCGTCGCGGCGGTCTACGTCGCTCTTGGGGCGCGTCTTGACTGGCGGGCGATCGCGTGGCCGGTCGTCGCCCTAGCACCGATCCTCATGATCACCGCACTGGTCGACGCGGTGCTGCTCGTCAATCCGCTGCGCGCAGCGGGCTGGTGGGCCTGGCCGATCGCGTTCGCGGCGCACGCCGCGGTGTTGCGAGGCGCCGCGCCGCACTGGCCCCAGCCGGTGCGCGACGCCGTGCACGCCATCGGCGTGCTCGCGCTGGCCCTCCTCGGCGCCCTCGTCGGCCGCGCCGTCACCGCCGACTGGGGCGACGCCGCGAGTGCCTGGCCATGGCTCGGCTGGCTTGCCGTGCCGGCCCTGCTGCTCCTCGTCCTGCCGCGACCGGGAACGCTGCGCACCTGGCCGGCTCGCGACGCGCCCGATGCGTACGCGCGCCTGGCGTGCGGCGCCCTCGCGGTAGCCCTCGGCGCATGGACGCTCGTTGCCAACGTCGCTTCCGACGGATCGGCGGCACCGCTGCCGCACGTGCCTCTCTTCAACCCCCTCGACCTCGGCGTCGCGTTGGCGCTCGTCGCGATCCTTCTCTGGATGCGCCTGGCCCGGCTCGCCTCGGGCATCGCCGTCGGCGTCATCGCCGCGGTCGCCTTCGTCTGGCTCAACGCGATGCTCGTTCGCGCCTTTCATCACTACGCCGGCGTCCCGTATCGCTTCGACGCGTGGGCCGACTCGCTCGCGGTGCAGACGGGAATCACGCTGCTCTGGACGACGACGGCGCTGGTCTCGATGTGGCTGGCGGCGCGCAGCGCTGCCCGCGTGCCCTGGGTCGTCGGCGCGGCGCTTCTCGGCGCCGTCGTCCTGAAGCTGCTCGTCGTCGACCTGTCGGGGAGCGGGACGGTGACGCGCATCGTCTCCTTTATCGGCGTCGGCGTGCTGATGCTGGTGATCGGCTACGTCGCGCCTTTGCCGGCGAAGGAGGCGAACCATGCGTCGCTTTGAAATCGTGGTTCGACACCTACTTGCGCTCGTCGCTATCCTCGCCGGCGCGCAAGCGGTCGCCGTCGAGCCCACGCCGCAGCGCTATAGCGCGCCGATCGAGATCTCCCAGCCGGCGCCCTTCATCCAGCTGTCGTTGCCGCCGGCGGCGTACGCGCGCGCGATGCAGCCGGAGCTGCGCGACCTGCGCGTCGTCGATGCGAATTCGGGGCGCGTGCCTTTCGCCCTGATCGCCCCGCCTGCGGCGCCCGCGGCGAGCGAGCGCTTGCGCGAAGCGACGCTCTACCCGTTGCCGCCGCGGCCGAGCGACGGCAGCGCCTGGCCCTCGCCGGTCGAGGTCACGGTCCAGGGCGACCGCATCAGCGTGCGCCGGCAAGGGGGTCGCGCGGCCGAGCCGAACGCGGTCCCCGCGGTCTCGCCCGGCTGGCTCGTCGACCTCGGCGAGATGCGGCCCGGTGAAGCGGCGCCGCGTCGCCTGCGCCTGCGCTGGTCGGGCCCGGCCGAGTTCGCGACGGCCTACGCGCTCGAGACGAGCGACGACCTGCGAGGCTGGCGCAGCGCTGCGGGCGGGCAGCTGATGGCCCTGCAATCGGCATCGGGTGTCCTGACCCAACCCCTGGTCGTCTTGCCCGATGTGCCCGGACGTTTCCTGCGGCTGGTCTGGCTCGACCTGGCGTCGGCGCCCGCGCTGACCGGGGCGACGGCGCTGGCGCCGGCGCGCGAATGGGCTGCGGCCGACGCCGGCAGCGCGCTCGTCTTCGCGCCGAGCGCCGAGCCGGCGGGGCGCACGGGCAGCGACGCCGACGCGCGTCGCGCGCTTCACTTCGACCTCGGCGGCGAGTTGCCGGTCGTCGATGTCGATCTGCGCTTTGCCGCAGGCACGCGGGTCGCGCCTGTGCGTCTGCAAGGACGCAGCCGCGCCGACGAACCATGGCACGAGCTGGGCGCCGGCGTCTTCTATCGCCTCGAGCGCGGCGGCGCCGTGGCCGAATCGCCCGCCATCGCCTTGCCGGTGCACGCGCGCTTCATCCGCGTCATCGCCGACGAGCGCGCTGCCGCGCTCGACCCGGCGCAGACGCAACTCGTCATCCATGCCCGGCTCGCCTTGCTCGTCTTCGCCGCATCGGGGTCGCCGCCGTTTCGCCTCCTCGCCGGCTCGCCCGATGCGCCGACCGGCGCCTTGCTGGCCGCCACGCTGGTGCCGCATCTCGAGGAGGAGCGGAGTCGCTTCGGCAGTGCCACGATCGGCGCCTTCAGCGAAGACGCCGACGTCACGCGTGCCGCGGAACAGGACGAGCGCAAGGCGCGCCTGCTTCCCTGGTTGCTGTGGAGCGTGCTGGTCGTCGGTGTCGCCGCGCTGGCAGCGCTCGTCTGGCGTCTGGCGCAAGGCGGCGCCGCGCCGCCGCCGCCGCCGATCGCTTGAACGGCGCCCCTCGTGCTTCAGGCGCCGAGCAGCTCGCCGACGGGGTTGAGCCCGTCGACGCGATCGCAGATCGACTTGACGACCATCAGGATCGGCACGCCCAGCAACAGCCCCCAGACGCCCCACAGCCAGCCGAATGCGAGCACGCTGACGAAAACGGCAAGCGGACTCATGCGGCTGGCCTTGCCCGTCAACCAGGGCGTCAGCAGGTTGCCGACGAGCGTATGGATCGCGAACGAGCTCGCGCCGACGAGCAGGCCCATGTCGATGGCGCCGAACTGGATGAAGCCGACGAGCGCCGAGGCCCCGCCGACGATGACGGCGCCCAGGTAGGGAATGAGATTGGTGATTCCGGCGAACACGCCCCAGACGGCCGCGTGCTCGAGGCCGATGACAAGGAAGGCGAGCCAGGTCAGGCTACCGACCAGGGTACTGAGCGCAAGCTGCACGAGCAGATAGCGTTGGATCTGCCCCGTGATCTCGTCGAGGGCTTGCACGGTGATCTTCTTCTGGCTCAGGCGCGGCCCGGCGAGCTTGACCATCTTGCGCCGGAAGGTGTCGCCGGACGCGAGCAGGAAGAAGGTGATGAAGAAGACGATCGCCGCCTGGCCGAGGAAGGCGAAGACACCGAGCGTGCCGGTCCAGAGGTAGTCCCTCACGTTCAGGCGCGGCTTCTCGACGACAACGCGCGTCGCCCCGCGCAGCGTCGCGGGCAAGGACGTCGACAACGGCTCGAGGCTCCTCGCACTCGGCGTCGAAGCGGGCGGCGACGGCGATCCACGCACCGCGTGCGCACCCGATGCCGTCGTCGCCGCCATCACTGCCGACGCCGGCCCCGAGGCCGGGGTCGCGCTGTCCTCGCCGGCTTTCTCGATTTCCGCAGCGGCCTGCTGCACCTTCTCGATCGTCGCGGCGGGGCGATTGCGCTGGCTGTCGATCGACTGCCGGAGCTTTTGCGCCACCTGCGGCAGCGTCTCGACGAGCGCACTCGCGTCGTCGCTGAGCGACCAGGCGCCCCAGCTGATCGAGGCGACGATGGCTGCCAGCAGCAACCCGGCGCCGGCCGCGCGCGGCACATGCCAGCGTTCGAGCCGGTCGACGACGGGCGTCAGCGCATAGCTGAACATGATCCCGAGCAGGACCGGGATGACGACCGGCTTTGCCCACTGCAGGGCGAACGCACAAGCGAGCACGGCGAGGACGATGAGCGCGACGTTGCGAACGTCGACCGGCATGTGCAGCGTCATGCGCTGCTGCTCTTCGCGCGGCATGTCGGGAGCAGCAGCGGGAGGATCGACCGCGTCCTTGCGTTTCACGAATCGGCTTTCGACGGGGGGGCGGGCAATGGCCCGATCGTAAGCCGGGCACTTCGCGTGCCCGACTTCAAGGCTCGCGCCGCCGCGCCACCAGCCCTACTTCGCGGCGTCGGCGGGAAGCTGGATGTAGTGGCGCGCGAGTTCGGGCGGCTGTGGCGAATCGAGCAGGGCGCAGGTCAGCCGCAGGGCGTCGGCAGCCAGGTCGCCGAGCCGCGAGCCGCCGCTGTACTTGATCGCCGCCGTGACCCAGCTGCGGATGACGACCGGGCGCTGCATCCAGGACAGCGTCTGCAGCTTGCCGAGCGCTTCGACCATGTGCTCGGTGTCGGGCGGCTGGCAGTCGGGCGCGTCGGCGAACGGCTGCCACGCCGTCATGACACCGGCATACCACCTCGCGCCGCGGCCGTCCCCGGCGTCGTCGGGAATCATGCGCGACAAGAAGGCGGTATAGGCAGCCAACGCGAGAACGTCGGTCTCGAGCCACTCCGCCACCTCGATGCTGGCTTCCGGGCGCGCTGCCAGCGGCGGGATCTCGCCGAGCCCGCGGCGCATCGCCAGCCAGTGCAGGCGATCGAGCGGGCGCGCCGCGCCGCGCGCCGCCATGATGCGCCGGGTCGATTTCAGCAGCTCCTTGCGCGCCGCCATCGGTTGCAGCGCCATGCGCGAGAGCAGCAGCTCGACCCACGGCAACCGTGCTGCGCCCGAGAGACTGGCCGCGTGGGCGCGCAGGACCGCCGCGTCGGGAGTGCCTTCGGTCTCGATCTCCCAGGCGCGCACCGCGCGTTGGCTGCCCGGCGGCAGGATCAACGCGAGCAGCGCCGCCTGCAGCTCGGACGCGCCGTGCAGGCGCGACAGACGATCGGCGGCGTCGCGTTCGGGCTCGATCGCGGCCTGGTGCGAAGCGTAGTCGTCGGGCATGGCAAGTGGCGTCAAGGCCTTAGAAGGTCGCGGCAGGCCGGAAGCCGAAGAGCCGGGCCACCAGTGTCGTCGGGAACTGGCGCACGGCCTCGTTATAACCCGATACCGCCGCGTTGAACTCGCGGCGGGCAAATGCCAGAGTCGTGTCGCTGGCGGCCAGACGGGTGTTGAGCTCGGGCAGGTCGGCGCCGGCCACCGATTGCACCGGCAGGCGCGAGCGCGCGTCGGCGAGGATGTCTTCGGCCAGGCGCAGGCTCGTGATCGCGCCGGCTGCGCCCGGTCGCACGCGCGCGTGCTCGCGTGCGGCATCGGCCTGTCGGCACGCCGCGCGCAGGGCCTCGAGGCGCGGCCCAGCGCTGGCCAGCGCTGCGGCAAGCAGCTCGATCTGCTTTTCGAGCAGGGCGTGGCGCTGCCGGAACAGCTCGTCGACCGCCGCGAAGCGCGCGACCAGGGCATTGCGCAGGCTGACCATCCGGTTGTAGGCGCCGACGATCCAGAACACGATCACCGCGCTGCCGGCGGCGGCGGCGATCTGTGCGGGAGTCATGCGAGGCAGCGCAGAGGTGCGGTGCACGGGCCGGCCGGATCAGCTGTTCAACCAGCTGTCGTAGCCCTTGCGGCGCAGGTCGCACGACGGACACAGGCCGCAGCCCCAGCCCCAGGCGTGGCGGTGCTCGCGATCGCCGAGATAGCACGAATGGGTGTGCTCGATCATGAGCTCGATCAGCGCTTCGCCGCCGAGGCGCTCGGTCATCGCCCAGATATCGGCCTTGTCGAGCCACATCAGCGGCGTGTCGATCGTCATCGGCTTGTCGATGCCGAGGCTCAGCGCGACCTGCAGCGCCTTCAGCGTGTTGTCGCGGCAATCGGGATAGCCGGAGTAGTCGGTCTCGCACATGCCGCCGACGAGGACCTCGAGGCCGCGCCGGTCGGCCACGCTCGCCGCGAAGGTGAAGAAGAGGAGGTTGCGCACCGGCACGAAGGTGTTGGGCAGGCCGCCGGCGTTCATCTCGATCTCGCGCTCGCGGGTCAACGCGGTGTGGGAAATCTGCCCGAGCAGCGAGAGGTCGAGCAGATGATCGTCGCCGAGCCGCTCGGCCCACTGCGGAAACTTCTCGTGCAGCTGCGAGCGGACGTGCAGCCGGCATTCCAGCTCGGCCGAATGGCGCGCGTTGCTGTCGAAGCCGATCGTCTCGACGTGGGCATAGCGGTCGAGCGCGTAGGCCAGGCAGGCGGTCGAGTCCTGGCCGCCGGAAAAGAGCACGAGGGCGCGGCGCGCGTCGCTAGGCACGGACTTCTCCCTGGCCGAGGACGATCCACTTCTGCGAGGTCAGGCCTTCGAGCCCGACCGGGCCGCGCGCGTGCAGCTTGTCGGTCGAGATGCCGATCTCGGCGCCGAGGCCGTACTCGAACCCGTCGGCAAAGCGCGTCGACGCGTTGACCATGACGCTCGCCGAGTCGACTTCGCGCAGGAACCGCATCGCGTTTACGTGCGAGTCGGTGACGATCGCGTCAGTGTGATGCGAGCCGTAGCGGTTGATGTGCGCGATCGCCTCGTCGATCGAGGCGACAACCTTGACGCTGATGATCGCGGCGAGGTATTCCTCGCTCCAGTCGGCTTCGCTCGCGGCGACGAGCCGGGCGCCGGCGACCGGGCCGAGCATCTCGAGCGCGGCGGCGTCGCCGCGCATCTCGATCCCCTTCGCGGCGAAGACGGCACCGATCCGCGGCAGGAACTCCGCCGCGACCGCGGCGTGCACGAGCAGCGATTCGGCGGCGTTGCAGGGACTCAGCTTTTGCGTCTTGGCGTTGTCGACGATGGCCAGCGCCATGGCGAGATCGGCGGTCGCGTCGACGTAGACGTGGCAGTTCCCGTCGAGATGCTTGATCACGGCGACCTTCGCTTCTCTCGAAATGCGCTCGATCAGCCCCTTGCCGCCGCGCGGGATGACGACGTCGATCGCTTCGGGCGCCGCGATCAGGTGACCGACCGCGGAGCGATCGGTCGTCTGCACGATCTGCACGGCGTCGGGAGGCAGCGCCGCGTCGGCGAGCGCCTCCTGGACGAGCCGGCAGAGCGCGATGTTCGACGCCAGTGCTTCCGAGCCGCCGCGCAGGATGCAGGCGTTGCCGCTCTTGATGGCGAGCGCCGCCGCCTCGATAGTCACGTTCGGCCGGCTCTCGTAGATCATCGCGAAGACGCCGATCGGCACTCGCATGCGGCCGACGCGGATGCCGCTCGGCTGTTCGGCGAGGCCGGTGATCTCGCCGATCGGATCGGGCATCGCCGCGATCTGCTCGCAGCCTTCGGCCAGGGTCTCGACGATCGCCTCGCTGAGCCGGAGGCGATCGAGCAGCGGCGCCTCGAGGCCGGCGCCATGCGCCGCGTCGAGGTCGCCGCGATTGGCTTGCAGCAAGGCTGCGCAACCGCGGCGCAAGCGCAGCGCCAGCGCACGCAGCGCGGCGTTGCGCGACGCGACCGGCGCCACGGCGAGGGTCCGGCTGGCGACGCGCGCCAGCGTTCCCATGTGCGCGACGCTGGCCTGGAGGTCGGCGGAGGTCATGAACGGATTGTTCCAGACTCGGCGCCGCGCCGGCTGTGACGGAGATGGCGCCGGGCAGTGAAGTTTGCTGCTGCGGCGGATCCAGGATCCGGCGCGGGGGCAAGGAGCGGACGTCGTTCATGGCCGCTCCGCGATCATGGCCTCGCCACGCTGGGCGGCACCGGCCCGGCGGGTGCGTTAGCCTTGCCGCGATGAAGGACCCGTGCGACGGCGACATGCCGCATGCGGAGCTGCTGCGCCGGCTGCAGCGCAACTCGTTCGGCTATTTCGTCAACGAGACGAATCCGGCGAACGGTCTGGTCCTCGACAAGACCACGGCCGACTGGCCTGCCAGCATCGCCGCGATGGGCATGGCGCTCACCGCCTATCCGGTCGGCGTGAAACGGCACTTCATCGAGCGCTCCGAAGCGTGCGAACGAACGCTCGCGATGCTGCGCTTTCTCGCCACCAGCGAACAGAGCGACGCGCCCGACGCGACCGGCTACAAGGGCTTCTATTACCACTTCCTGCACATGCAGACGGGGCGGCGCGAATGGCACAGCGAGCTGTCGAGCATCGACACCGCCTTGCTGATCGCCGGCGCGCTCGCTGCCGCCGCGTTCTTCGACGGCGCCGGCAAGGAGGAAGGCGAGGTCCGCGAGCTCGCGAAATTCCTCTACGAGCGGATCGACTGGGCCTGGATGCTCGGCGGGGGCGACACGCTGTGCCACGGCTGGCGGCCCGAGGGCGGCTTGCTGCACTATCGCTGGGAAGGCTACGACGAAGCGCTCATCCTCTACTTCCTGGCACTCGGCTCGCCCACGCACGCGATCGCGCCCGCGTCCTACGACGCCTGGTGCAGCACCTACGAGTGGAAGGAGTGCTACGGCATCGAATACCTCTATGCCGGGCCGCTCTTCATCCACCAGATGTCGCACATCTGGTGCGACTTTCGCGGCATACGCGACCGCTTCATGCGCGAGCACGACGCCGACTACTTCGAGAACAGCCGCCGCGCGACGCTCATCCATCAGCAATACGCGATGCGCAACCCGCTCGCGTTCAGGCACGTCGGCGAATTCTGCTGGGGCATCACGGCGAGCGACGGGCCGGGCTACCAGATGAAGAAGGTCGACGGCATCGAGCGCGTCTTCTTCGACTACGTGGCGCGCGGCGCGCCCTTCGGCCCGGACGACGGAACGATCGCTCCCTGGGCGGTCGCGGGATCGCTGCCGTTCGCGCCGCACATCGTCGCGCCGACGCTGGCCCGCTTCAACGAGCTGCACGTGCACGCGCCGAATCCGTACGGCTTCAAGGCATCGTTCAACCCCGAGTTCCGCTTGCGGGGCAAGTCCTTCGGCTGGTTCTCGCCGTATCACTTCGGCATCAACGAAGGGCCGACCGTGCTGATGATCGAGAACTTTCGCAGCGGGCTGATCTGGCAGCTGATGCGCAAGTGCGGCTACCTCGTCGCCGGGCTGCGTGCCGCGGGCTTCAGCGGCGGCTGGCTCGCGTAGTCAAGCCGTCTTGCGCATCTCGAGCGTTGCGCCGGCTCGCGCGCGCGGCCTGGACGTCGGCCGAGGTCACTGCGAGTTGTCGGTGACCGGGCCCAGCCCCTCGCGCGCGCCGGCTGCCCTCGCCGAGCCACTCGCTATACGCCCGATGGATACGTCTCCGGCGCCTCGCCTTCGGTGCGGGGTTCACTCCGGTCGAGCGGCTCGATCGCGTACGTCTGATCGATGTGCACGACGGCGTCGAACTGGCGCGGCAGGCAGGTGAGGAAGTAGTGGCTCTGCCTTTCGGTCTCGGGCCGATAGATGACGCCGATCGCCCGCTGCAGGCGCGGCGCCGCGAGCGCTCGCGCGAGCTCGTCGTTACCGCGCAGGATCAGGCGAAAGCGGGCGATCCCGATCTGGTGGAAGAGCGATTCGTAGCTCGCCTCGAGGCCTGGCCTGACGCGCTTCTTCTCGTGCGGCGCGTCCCAGTCGCTGGCCGCGGTCACCGTGCCGTGGTGGGTGCTGAAGCCTAGCAGCGCCGCTGCGTCGCCGTGTCGCTCGCGGAGGAGCTGGCCCAGGTTCCATTCGCCTGAGTCGCCCATCTCGGTCGCCCTCGCATCGCCCAGGTGCGAGTTGTGCGCCCAGACGGCCAGGCGCGGCGGCTCGGGTCGTCCGGCCGCGAGGTAGTCCTGCAGCGCTTCCAGCATCTCGAGCATGTGCCGGTCGCGAAGGTTCCACGACGACACGCGCCCCGAGAACATCGTCCGGTAGTAGGCCTCGGCGTTGCGGACGAGGCGGGCGTTCTGCTCCGCCTGGAAACGGGCCGTCGCGTCGACTCCGGTGTCGCGCCCCGCGGAGCGGCCACGCGCCGCGACCAGCTCCTGCAGCTGCGTGACGACCTCGTCCTCGCAGCTCGCCGAGAGGCCGAAGCGGGCTGCGTACGCGTAGGCCTGGCTGTCCTGGTGGAAGTGGTCGAAGCAGGCGTAGCGCTCGCGGGCGCGCCGGGCCGCCTGCAGGTCGGTGCGGTCGAGGTAGGCGAGCACCGCCTGCATCGACGTGAACAGGCTGTACAGGTCGATGCCGTAGAAGCCGCAGCGCCGCTCCGCCGGCAGCGCGGCGTTGTGCTCGCGCAGCCATTCGACGAATTCGGCGACGACGCGGTTGCGCCACATCCACGTCGGAAAGCGCTGGAAGTCGGCGAGCGCTTCGCGCGCGCTCGCGTCGCCCGGTTCGCCGCGCACGTAGCGATCGACGCGCAGTGCGTCCGGCCAGTCGGCCTCGACCGCAACCGCGGCAAAGCCGTGCCCGGCGATCAGCCGCTTCGTGATGCCGGCACGCTCGCGATAGAAATCTTCGGTGCCGTGCGACGCTTCGCCGAGCAAGGCATAGCGCGATCCCGCCAGCAGGGCGATGAGGTCGGCATCGTCGCAGGCGCCTTCGGCGAGCGGGCGGGCGTACCGCCGCACCGCCTCAACGGCTTCGCGATCGCGCGAGGGGGTGTGCTGCAGGATCGGCACGGGCAACTCGGCAAGCCTGACAGGCCGACGTCATGATTTCCCAACCGCGATCCGGCCCCCTTGATCGAGCGCAAGCTCAGCCGATTTCTTCGAGCCGGATGCAGGCGGCAATGTGCCCTGGGCCGAGGGCTACCGGCGGCGGCACGAGCTCGGCGCAGCGCGCGATCGCGTGCGGGCAGCGCGTGCGAAAGACGCAGCCCGAAGGCGGCGCGAGAGGCGATGGGAGCTCGCCCGCCAGCGCCGTGCGCGCCGCGCCCGCGAGCGCCGTCTCGCCGCGTGCCGCGCCGACCCGCGGCGTGCTCGCGAGCAGGGCACGTGTGTACGGGTGGCGCGGCCCGTCGAACAGGGCCGCCTTCGGCGCGCGCTCCATGACGCGTCCCAGGTACATGACGAGCACCTCGTCGGCGATCAGCTCGACGACCGCGAGGTTGTGCGAGATGAAGACGTAGGCGACGCCGGTCTCGTCCTGCAGGTCCATCAGCAGGTTGAGCACCTGTGCCTGGATCGAGACGTCGAGGGCCGAGACCGGCTCGTCGGCGACGACGATCTTCGGCTCGAGCATCAGGGCGCGGGCGATGGCGATGCGCTGCCGCTGTCCGCCCGAGAACATGTGCGGATAGCGCGCGTAGTGCTCGGGGCGCAGGCCCACGCGCTCGAGCATGGCGCGGGCGCGTGCCTCGCGATCGCCTTTGCCCAGCGCCGTGTTGATCGCGAGCGGCTCCTCGAGTGTCTGGCCGATCTTCTTGCGCGGATTGAGGCTCGCGAACGGGTTCTGGAAGACCATCTGGATGGTGCGGCGCAGCGCCTTGCGCGTTGCCGCATCGGCGTTCGCGACGTCGCGGCCGGCAAGACGCAGCAGCCCCGACGTCGGCACCTCGAGCATCGTCGCCTGGCGCGCCAGCGTGCTCTTGCCGCACCCCGATTCGCCGACGACAGCCAGCGTGCGGCCCGCCGCGAGCCTGAACGACACGCCCTCGAGGGCGCGCACCGTCGCGGGCGGCTTCAGCCAACCGGCCGAGACCGGATAGTGCTTGCTGAGATGGTCGGCTTCGAGCACCGGCTCGGGAACGGCACTCATCGAGGCAGCGGCGCCGCGACCTCGGCGTGCGTCGGCAACGGGAAGAAGCAGCGCGCCCGGCCGGCTCCCAGCTCGTAGAGGGCCGGGCGCTCGCGCCGGCAGCGTTCCTCCACGTACGGGCAGCGCGGCGACAGCAGGCAGCCGGCCGGGCGATCGAGCGCGCCGGGAACGACGCCGGCGAGCGAGCGCAGCCGCCGCTGCCCGGTGTTGCGCTCGGGCAGCGACGCGAGAAGGGCCTCGGTGTACGGATGCTGCGGCGTCTCGAACACGGCGGGGACGGCGGCCGTCTCGACGACCTGGCCGGCGTACATGACGAGGATGCGCTCGGCCACCTCGGCGACGACGCCCAGGTCGTGCGTGATGAGGACGAGCGCCATGCCGCGCTCGCGCTGCAGGCGCAGCAGCAGGGCGAGCATCTGCGCCTGGATCGTCACGTCGAGCGCCGTCGTCGGCTCGTCGGCGATGAGCAGGCGCGGGTTGCAGGCGATCGCCATCGCCAGCATGACGCGCTGACTCATGCCGCCCGAGAGCTGGTGCGGAAAGGCGTCGAGGCGGCGTTGCGGGTCGGGGATCTCGACCGCCTGCAGCAGCTCGAGGGCGCGCGCGCGGCGCGCCTGGCGCGAGCCGCCTTCGTGCAAGGCGATCGTCTCCATCAGTTGGAAGGCGACGCTGAACGACGGGTTGAGGCTGGTCATCGGGTCCTGGAAGATCATCGCGATCTCGCCGCCGAGGAGCGACCGCCGCTCCCGCGCCGGCATGCTGCGCAGGTCGCGCCCGGCGAAAGCGAGTCGCTCGGCGCGGACGCGCCCGGGCACATCGACGAGGCCGAGCACGGCCAGCGCCGTCACGCTCTTTCCGGATCCCGATTCGCCGACGATGCCGACGACCTCGCCGGCCGCGACCGAGAAGCTCACGTCGTCGACCGCCTGCAGCGCCGCACCCGGCGCGCCGAACTCGACCGACAGATGGTCGACCTCCAGCAGGCTCACGCGCGGCACCCTCCCGAAAGCGGACCCACAGGGTCCGGCCCCTCGCGCCCGGCGGGAGGGGAGCGCAGCGGGGAGGGTGCACCACTTGGAAAGCTCCCTTGCGGAGCAAGGGAGGGTGCAACCCTGTTCGGCGCAGCCGAGGTTGAAGGCATGGCTATGCCTTCAACCTCGGGTCGAGCGCGTCGCGCAGGCCGTCGCCGGTCAGGTTGAAGGCGAGCACGGTGATGAGGATCGCCAGTCCCGGCAAGGTCACGACCCACCACGCGCTCTGGATGAACTCGAGCGCGCTCGCCAGCATCGAGCCCCATTCAGGCGTCGGCGGCTGCGCGCCGAGACCGAGGAAGCCGAGCGCGGCGGCGTCGAGGATCGCCGACGAGAAGCCGAGCGTCGCCTGGACGATCAGCGGCGCGGCGCAGTTCGGCAGCACCGTGTCGAACATCAGGCGCGCCGTGCTGGCGCCGGCCAGGCGCGACGCGGCGACGTAGTCCTTGGCGAGCTCGCCGAGCACGGCGCCGCGCGTCAGGCGTACGAAGTGCGGCAGCATGACGATGGCGATCGCGTACATCGCGTTCGCCAGCCCCGGCCCGAGCACGGCGACGACGGCGATGGCGAGGAGCAGGCTCGGCAGCGCCAGCATCACGTCCATCGAACGCATGATCGCGACCTCGACGACGCGGCCGCGGTGAAAGCCGGCGACGAGACCGAGCACTACGCCGCCGGCCAGCGACAACCCGACCGAGACCAGGCCGATCACGAGCGACAGCCGCGTGCCGTGGATCAGGCGCGAGAGGACGTCGCGGCCGACCGGGTCGGTGCCGAGGAGGAAGACGTGGCCGCCGACCGGCGTGAGCGACGGCATCCGCAAGGTCGCGTCGCGGTACTGCTCGGTCGGGTCGTACGGCGAGATGAGGTTGGCGAAGATCGCGCAGAGGACGAGCAGCACGACCACGCCGAGGCCGATCACGGCACCGCGGTTGCGGCGGAAGTCGCGCCACAGCTCGGCGGTGGGCGATGGCGGCGCGAGCGCTGGCGCCGCGGCGAGTGCCGTCGTGCTCATCCGTGGCGGATCCGCGGGTTGATGACGCCGTAGAGCACGTCGACGATCAGGTTGACGCCGATGATGATCGTCGCCGTGCACAGGATGCCGCCCTGCACGGCCGCGTAGTCGCGGCGGTGGATCGCCTCGACCAGCCACTTGCCGATGCCCGGCCAGGCGAAGATCGTCTCGGTCAGGATGGCTCCCGCGAGCAGCGTGCCGACCTGCAGGCCGATCGTCGTCACGACCGGGATCAGGGCGTTGCGCAGGGCGTGGATGGCGACGACGCGAAAGCGTCCCGCGCCCTTGGCCCGTGCGGTACGCACGTAGTCCTCGCGCAGCACCTCGAGCATCGACGAGCGCGTCATCCGCGCGATCACGGCGAGCGGAATCGTGCCGAGCGCCACGGCCGGAAGGATCAGGTGCGAGACGGCGCTGCGAAAGGCGCCCCGGTCGCCCGAGAGCAGCGAATCGACGAGCATGAAGCCGGTCACCGTCGGGATGTCGTACTGGATCGCCAGGCGCCCGGAGACCGGCGTCCAGCCGAGGCCGACCGAGAAGGTGAGGATCAGGAGCAGCCCCCACCAGAAGATCGGCATCGAATAGCCGGTGAGCGAAGCGCCCATCACCGTGTAGTCCCAGAACGAATTGCGCTTCACGGCGGCGACGATTCCCGCGGGCAGGCCGAGCAGCAGCGCGAACCCCATGGCGACGATCGACAGCTCGACCGTCGCCGGGAAGCGGGCGCTGAATTCCGAGAACACCGGCTCGTGCGTGATCGTCGAGACGCCGAGATCGCCATGCAGCGCGCGCCAGACGTATTCGACGTATTGCACCGGCAGCGGCCGGTCGAGCCCGAACTCGTGGACCAGTCGGTGATAGCGCTCCTCGGTCATCCCGCGCTCGCCCGAGAGCGCCTCGACCGGGTCGCCCGGAATGAGACGGATCAGCGCGAAGACGAGCAGCGTGATGCCGATGAAGGTCGGAACGACGAGGGCGAGGCGCCTGAAGACGAAGGAGAACATTGCCCTCACCCCCAACCCCTCTCCCGCACGCGGGAGAGGGGAGAAGGGTCATTGGCCGGTCATGTCCACCTTGTCGAAGTAGTGGTGCGCGGTGGCGTCCATCTTGTAGCCGGTCACTTCCTTGCGTATCGGATCGAAGCGCACCGAGTGGGCGATCGGGATCCACGGCGCCTCTTCGTGCGCGATGACCTGTGCCTTGGCATAGAAGCCGGCGCGGTCGGTCTGCCGCGTCGCCAGCTTGGCCATCTGGATCAGCTGCTCGAAGTCCTTGTCGCACCAGCGCGCGACGTTGCCCCCGCCCTTGACCGCGGCGCAGCCGAGCAGCGGGACGAAGAAGTTGTCGGGGTCGCCGTTGTCGCCCGACCAGCCGAACATCATCGCCTGCTGCTCGCCGGTCTTGCTGCGCTTCCTGTACTCGCCCCACTCGAAGGTGACGAGCTTGGCGTGCACGCCGACCTTCTCCCAGTCGGCCTGGATCAGCTCGGCCATGCGCTTGCCGTCGGGGTTGTACGGGCGCGTCACCGGCAGGTACCAGAGGTCGACGTCGACGCCGTTGCCGTAGCCGGCCTGCGCGAGCAGCGCCTTCGCCTTGGTCGGGTCGTAGGGATAGTCCTGGACGCGGTCGTTGTACGACCACAGCGTCGGCGGGATCGGGTTCTTCGCGACCTGGCCCGCGCCCTGGAACACTGAGTCGAGGATCGCCTTCTTGTTCACCGCCATGTTGAGGGCCTGGCGAACGAGCTTGGAGTCGAACGGCTTCTTCTCGACGTTGAAGGCGATGTAGCCGACGTTCAGGCCGTTCTGCTGGACCACGTTGATGTTCGGGTCGGCCTTCATCAGCGCCACGTCGGCCGGCTTCGGAAACGCCATCGCGTGGCACTCGCCGGTCTTCAGCTTGGCGTAGCGCACCGATGCGTCGGTCGTGATCGCATAGACGAGGTTGTCGATCTTCGGCCGGCCCGACCAGTGCGGGTCGAATGCCTTGTAGCGGATCACCGCGTCTTTCTGGTACGAGACGAACTGGAACGGGCCGGTGCCGATCGGCTCGCGGTCGACGATCTCGGGCGTCTTCGTCGCCATCATCCTGTCGGCGTATTCGGCGGACAGGATCGAGGCGAAGTCCATCGCCATGTCGGCCATGAACGGCGCCTCGGGCTTCTTGAGCACGAACTTGACTGTCATCGCGTCGACCTTCTCGATGCGGTCGACGATGTCCTTCATTCCCATGTCTTCGAAGTACGCGTAGGTCTGGCCCGGCGTCACCTTGGCGTACGGGTGGTTCGGGTCGGCCATGCGGTTGTATGAGAAGAGCACGTCGTCGGCGTTGAAGTCGCGCGTCGGCGTGAAGTGCGAGTTGCTGTGGAACTTGACGCCGCGGCGCAGCTTGAAGGTGTACGACATGCCGTCCGGCGCGGCCGTCCAGCTTTCGGCGAGTCCGGGGACGATGTTGGTCGTGCCTATGTCGAATTCGACGAGCCGGTTGTAGATCGGCACCGACGATGCGTCGAGCGTCGTTCCGGTCGAGAAGAACTGCGGATTGAAGCCCTCGGGGCTGCCTTCGGAGCAGTAGACGAGCGTCTTGGCGGCGAAGGCGGAGCTGCTGGCGGCGCTGGCAAGGGCGACGACGGCGAGCGTGGCGGCGCGCCGGAAAGTGCGAAGTGACATGAGCATTCCGATCGTAGGTGGTGGCGGCGCCAGAGCCCGGGCTGCGGCGCGGCGAAACGCGATGATAGGTCCGGCGCTTGCCGGTCTATGCCGTCGCGGACAGCCCGGCGTAGCAGTCCTGCACCGGCTTGGGCAGGGTCGCCCACATCGGCACGCTGGCCGCAGCGCGCGCGCCCGACGGGGCCAGGGCGTGCAACGCGGCGAGCCGCTCGGCGTCGCGCAAGGCAACGCCGAGCGGCGATTGAACGGCGTCGATGCCCCGGCTGCCGACCTCTTCGGCGAGGCGATCCATCGTCGGGCTCAGATTCCACGGCTCGACGAGGGCGCCGAAGAGCGCGTCGCGACGTCGAACGAGCTGCGGAACGACGCTCGAGCAGGCGCGAGACGTTGGCGGGAGGCGGCGAGCCCGGGCTCGGCGCGGCGGGCACGCCCACCATCCAGCAGAAGAACCGGACCCGCCGTTCTTCGAGCGCCCGGCCGTCGTCTTCGGCTGCCTCACGATGCTCGCTCGATGCGGTCGCAGGCTCTGGGCCCGAGTCTGCCGACGAGGCCGGGCGGTCGGGCCGCAACGCAGCGGCCGGCATCGCCGGGGGCGCCGCGGCGGCGGTCTGGCGACTCGTCGGGCGGCCCGACACCGGCGATTCGGCCGAGGTCGAATCGGGTCGCCCCCACGTCAACGGATTCCACCAACGCGCCAACGACTTCGAAGCCTTGCCGGATGCCTGCAACAGGCGAAGTATCGCCAACGCTGAGCGCGCTACCAAATCCGCCCGTCGCTGCCAGCTCAGCCGAGGGCGTGCAGCACGGCGAGCCAGAGCGGCGCCGTCGCGACGAAGCCGAGGGTCGAGACGACGATCGCCGTGCTCGCCTCGCCCGGCAGCGTCTCGTAGCGCTGCGCGAAGATGAGCGCGTTGCTGCCGACCGGCAGCGCCGCCATCATGACGACGATGGCCAGGGGCACGCCGGCCAGGCCGAGCACGCCGTGCGCGAACGCGAGCACCGCGAGCGGCTGCACGACGAGCTTGATGACCGAGAGGACGATCGCGCCGCGCATCGCGCCGCGGACGCCGTAGTGCGCGAGCGAGACGCCGATCAGGATGAGGCACAGTGGCACCACCGCCTGTCCGAGCGTTTGCAGGATCTCGTCGACGAAGCCGGGCAGGGCCAGGCCCGACGCGTTCCAAGCCAGCCCGGCGAGGACGGGCAGGACGACAGGATGGACGATCGTGTGGCGCGCCGTCGTCGCGAGCATACGTACGAGGTGTGCGCCGTCCGGGTCAGTGCGCCTGCGCTCGCGAGCGAGGTCGAGCTCGACGAGCGCGGTCAGGGCGGTCAGCAGAGTCAGCGAATGCAAGCTGACGAGGGTGACGTGGATCGCCAGGCCGGCTTCGCCGAACAGCGCCGCGGCGAGCGGGATGCCGATCTGCACCGCGTTGCCGTACGACGCGGTGATGGCGCGAACGCTCGGCCCCGCCGGCGTGTCGTCCGCGCCGCTGCGGCGCAGGCGCTCGACGCCGTAGACGACCCCGATCAGCACGAGCGACGGCACGAAGAAGGCGAGCAGCACGTTCGCGTCGAGATGCCGGAGATCGATGCGCGCCGCGGTGCGAAAGAGCAGCGCCGGGACGAAGATGTAAAAGGCGGCGCCGGCCAGCGTTCGTGCCGGGTCGCCGCTGCCGAGGCGGCCGCTGCGCGCGACGATCCAGCCGATCGCTACGATCGCGAAGATCGCGAACAGCTTGACGAAGACCAGCGGCGACATGGGGGCGCAGTATCGGCGACAGAATCCGCGACGACCTTGCGCCCGAGCCCGCCCCGATGACGATCGCTACGCCCCGCGGCGTCGAGCGCACGCCGAAAATGCGCATGGCGAAGGCTCCGTCACGTCGCGGCACGACCGATCCGGGAGACTACTTTGGCCAACGCGCAGGAAGCGCTTCTTCAATTGTTCTACGGGCGGTGGCGAAGCCAGACGCGCAGGTGTTGCTCGAGGTAGTACGCGCTGCACCCCGGCGTCGTCGCGACGTGCGCACCCGCGTCAGGCAGCGACGACGCGGTCGCGTCCTTGGGCCTTGGCCTGGTAGAGCAGCTCGTCGGCTTGGGCCAGGAGGGTGTCGGCGTCGAGCGGCGTCCGGCCCGAAGCCAGGCCGATGCTCAGCGTCACCGCGAGCTCGGCGTGCACGTCCTGCCACGGATGCGCGCGCACGACCTCGCGCAACCGCTCGCAAGCGCGCAGCGCGGCGTCGGCCGGCGCGTGGCGCAAGACGATGACGAACTCTTCTCCGCCCATGCGAACGATCTGGTCCTCGGGCCGACAAGCACCACGCAGGAGCCCGGCGATCTCGACCAGGACGCGGTCGCCGACGGCATGCGAAAAGCGGTCGTTGATCTGCTTGAAGGAGTCGAGGTCGAGCAGCGCCATCGCCACCGGCTCGTCCCGGCTCGCCGCCAGCATCTGCGCCGCCTCCTCGAACATGCGCCGATTGCCCAGGCCGGTGAGCGCATCGGTGCGCGCGGCGGCGGATTGGCGCTGCGCTTCGTCGACCAGGGCCTGGTGCTTGACCTCGTTGGCTTGCGCGCGTTGCCGTTCACGCGCGATCGACTGGCGGGCCCGCTCCATGCCCTGCTGCGCCTCCACCACGCGCAGCCGCGCTTCGCCCTGCGCTCGCGCCAGGTCGAGCCGCATGCTGGCAGCACGACGCACCGCCCGCAGCGCCTCGTGGTATCGACCGCAGGCCTCCTCCGCCTCGGACAGCCGGTCGAGCTGGTGCGGCACGTCGGCCAGGTAGCCGAGCTCCTCGTCGGCGGCGATGCCTTGCGCGATCAGGACGGCGGCGCGCTCGTGCCGGCCGCGATGCATCTCGAGCTCGCCTTCGAGCTGGATGGCGACGCCGCGAAATCTGCGCAGGCTCTTCGTTTCGGTCGGCAGCAGCGCCAGCTGCGCCTGCAGCTCGCGGAATATCGCCTCGGCCTCGTCGAGCCGACCCAGCAAGGTCAGCGCCTCGACGTTGTTGATCGGCGTGAACAGTGCCTCGGTCCGGGTCGTCGCGACGCGGGCGGCCATCGCGTTCAGGCGCAGGTGCCGGCGCAGCAGGGCACCGCGGCGGAAGGCGGGCGTCTGCGGACGGCGCGCTTCATCGCTGCAGCAAGCGCCCCGGTTGACATAGCAAAACCACAGCTGTTGCCCGCTGCCGGGAACGCCGCGCGCCTCGCGCGCCAGTTGCCGGTAGGTGGCCTGCGCCTGCTCGTGGTGGGCGAGCTTGGTCTGCGTTACCGCCAGGGCGTTCAGCGCCTGCAGGCGGAGCTCGCCGGCCGGCAAGGCCTGTGCGTTGCGGTAGGCCCGCTCCGCGTACTTGACCGCCTGGTCGGGCAGGCCGAGCCCGACCAGATTTCGGGCGATGTTGCTTTCGATGCGCGTGAGATCGGCCAGACCTGCGCCGGCGCGGCGCGCCGCTTCAAGGGCCTGCAGGCGCAGCTCGAGCGAGGGCCGAAGGTCGTCGTCATTGCTGCGGCGCAGCGCCAGGGCGTCGAGGCCGCGGTAGAGCGCGTTGTCGTCAGGCTCGTTGCGGGCGCGCTCGACGGCAGCCAGCAAAAGCTGCTCGGACCGCACCGCGTCGGCTTCGGCAAGGGCTTGCCTCAGCATGACCGCGGCGCTGAAAGACATGTCCGTCTGCTCGGTCCCTGACACGACCTCCCCCTTGTCCGCCGTCCCGTTCACGCGTCGGCCTCGGGTCGTCGGCGACATGAAGGCGCGGACGACGCGGGCTGCGACCGGGCCTGCAGGTCTTGCAACGCCGATGCATTCTTATCGGGCGCAGCACTGGAAACTGAAGTCCGCGGCGCGGCGAATCCGGTTGACATGCAAGCATTTGCTTGCACAAGGTCGATTCGCCTATCGCCGCCGGCTGCGTCTCAGGAGACGGTGCCCCCCGCGCCATCGCCGGGTCGCCTCGCGAGCACGTCGGGCGCCGCCTGCTCGTAGCGGCGGGCGATGCGCAGCACGCCGAGATCGTCGCGCGGCCGGCCGATGAGCTGCATTCCGGCGGGCAGGCCGGCCGCGTTGAACCCGACCGGCACGCTGATCGCGGGAAGCCCGGCGAACGTGGCGATGACGACGACCTCCATCCAGCGGTGGTAGGTGTCCATCGTCCGGCCGGCGATCTGCTTCGGCCAGCGCTCTTCGATGGCGAAGGGCCAGACCTGCGTCGTCGGCAGGGCGAGGAAATCGACGTGCTCGAACAGCCCGAGCACGTGCTGATGGAACGCCGTTCGCTCGACGCTCGCGGCCATGATTTGCGGCGCCAAAAGGAGCGCGCCCTGGTCGTGCTCCCAGAGCGCTTCGGGCTTGACGAGGGCGCGGTTCGCCGGGTTCTTCAGATGCGGCGCGAGGCGGCCGTTGACGAGCCAGTGGCGCAGCGTCAGCCACGCTTGCCAGATGCGCTCGGGGGCAAAGCCGAGCGCCAACGGCTGGGCCGTGCAACCGCTGCCGACGAGACGCGCCAGCCCGCTTTCGCAGACCTCGACGATGCCGGGCTCGACCGCCAGGTAGCCGCCCAGATCGCCGAGCCAGCCGATGCGCGGGCGCGCCCCGTCGCCTGAAGTCGCGCCATCGAGCCGCGCCGCGAACGACGCTTCGCTGGCCAGCGAGAGCGGCGCGCGCTCGTCGTAGCCGGCCTGCACGTCGAGGAGCAGCGCGAGGTCGCGCACCGTGCGCGCCATCGGCCCTTCGGTACCGAAGTGGGTGACCCAGGCGTCCTGCACGGGCCAAGCCGGAACACGGCCCTGGCTCGGGCGAAAGCCGTAGACGTTGTTCCACGCCGCCGGATTGCGCAGGCTCCCCATCGAGTCGCTGCCGTCGGCCACAGGCAGCATCCGGGTGGCCAGCGCGACGGCGGCACCGCCGCTGCTGCCGCCGGCCGACTTCGTCGCATCGAAGGCGTTGCGCGTCGCTCCGAAGACCTCGTTGAAGGTATGCGAGCCGAGGCCGAACTCCGGCGTGTTGGTCTTGCCGATGACGATGCAGCCGGCCGCCTTCATGCGTTGCACCATCAGCGCGTCGGATGCGGGAACGAAGTCCTTCAGGATCGGCGAGCCGAAGGTCGTGCGGATGCCGGCCGTCGGCACGACGTCCTTGATCGCTTGCGGCAGGCCGAAGAGAAACGATGGCGGCGTGTCGTCGACGCTGCTGCGCACGAGCTCGAGATCGCAGCGCTCGGCTTCGCGCAGCAGCTCGTCGCCGTCGCGCAGGCTGACGATCGCGTTGTGCTTCGGATTGATCGCGTCGATGCGATCGAGAAAGGCCCGCATCACATCGCGGCATGAGACTTCGCCTTCGCGGATCGCTGCCGCGAGCTCGTGCGCCGCGAGGTCGGTGAGCGTGCTCATGGCGCCCCCACGCTGGCAGCGCTCATCGCGAGCCGTACATCATCTGTCGCGCGATCGCCGATTTCAGCGGGCCGAGCGCCTGCAGGGCGGCGATCCCGAGCCCGCGCGCGGCGCCGGCGCCGGGCAGGCGCCAGGTGAAGCTGCGGGCGAGGAAATCGGTCGCGGCGATCATCGCCCAGCGGTCGGGTGCGCGCTGCCATTCGAGCCGGCGCAGCACGGCGTCGACGTCGCGACGCCAAGCCAGCGATCGCACCAGCTCGAACGCATCGCGCATGCCGAGGTTGAGCCCCTGGCCGGCAACCGGGTGCAGCGTCTGCGCGGCGTTGCCGATGCGCACGATGCGGCCGTCGGTCAGGGTCCGCTCGACGCTCAGGCCGAGCGGGAAATCCTTCAGCGGCGAGACCGATGCGAGACGCGGTGTCGACGGATGAAAGATCGTGTTCAGCACGGTGACGCGCTGCGCCGCGACGAGCTCGCGCACCGGGTCGTCGGCGCTGTCGACGCACCAGACGAGCCCGGCGCGGCCGTCCTGCAACGGCAGGAGCGCCGCCGGTCCGTGCCGGGTGAAGCGCTCGTAGGCGATGCCCTTCGTTCCGCTCGATGATGGCGCGCCCGCCGCCGGCGCCTCGAAGGTCACCGTGCCGACCCAGGCCGTCTGCCGGTAGTCGTGGTGCAGCGCCGGGCGTCGCTCGCCGGCGACGAGCTCTCCGTTCGCCGCGCTCGCCAGGACGCCGCCTTCGGCGACGACGGCGAGATCGAAGCGCTCGGCGATGCCGGCGTCGACCTCGACTCCGCCGGCGACGTTCTTCAGCGCTACGACGCTTGCGCCGAAGCGGCTGACGAGGCGCTTCGGCTCGCGCCGCTCGGTCTCCAGCCACACCCGCTGCAGCGGCGCGACGATCGCGCCGTAGCTGAGCACGGCGCCGAGCATCGGCACGCCTTCGTCGGCGGCGCGGATCGTCAGCTCAGGCTCGCCAAAGCGCGACGCGAACGCGGCAAGCAGCGACGGCGCGTACTGCGAGACGTGCACTTCGTCGATGGGTTGCGCGCTCTCGGGCCGCCAGGCGCCGAGTCGTTCGAGCAGCTGGACGCTGCCGAGCGACAGGGCCAGGGTGCGGGGATCGCCCGACACGTCCTTGTTTGCAGGGCGCGAGTCGAAGAGCGCGATCTCGGCGTCGGGCAGCGCGTTCGCGGCATGCAAGGCCAGTGCCAGACCGACCGGGCCGGCGCCGACGACGGCAAGCCGCAGCGGTGTCGATTCGTTCATTCGCGCACACCCTTTCGAGGGATTGTTTTAGAGGAGCGCGGCGTATTATTCGCCGCACCCGAATGTTCGGGTCACTTCGATGGAGAGAGCGGCCATGGCGCTGATGGATTTCATCAAGAAACAGTTCATCGACATCATCGAGTGGACGGAAGACGGCGACGGCGTTCTCGCCTGGCGTTTCCCGATGGAAGACCGCGAGATCCAGAACGGCGGGTCGCTCACGGTACGCGAATCGCAGATGGCTGTCTTCGTCAACGAAGGCAAGGTGGCTGACGTGTTCGGTCCCGGCCGCTACACGCTGACGACGGCGACGCTGCCGATCCTCACCTACCTGCAGAACTGGGACAAGCTCTTCAAGAGCCCGTTCAAGAGCGACGTCTACTTCTT
>JGI24140J50213_10000099_pt1 | contig 36641 bp, 38 predicted proteins | sample BarGraIncu00222A_FD_50213 | JGI IMG/M metagenome (IMG submission 50213)
GAGACGCAGGTCGCCACCAGCGTGGCGATGCTCTTCTTGGCCGTGAAGACAAGCGGATAGAGCTGAGACATGATCAACTGCGTCGCGGCGGTGAAGTAGTGCTCCTGGGCCACGCTGATCAGGTTCATCTGCCAGAGCCGTCCGACCTCGCGCTGGGCACGCTGGAAGACTTCGAGGTAGAGGTCGCGCACAGTGGCACCGGCTGTGACGGCGGCGAGTATCCGCTGGCTCGCCATCTGTCGTTCGCCGCGCTGCAGGAGTGCAACATACTCGTCCGCAAGCTCGGCAAGCGGCGCCTGAGGGTCGAGGAAGCTGGCGACGAGCAGCGGCATCTGCGGCAGCGCTTGCAGGCTCTGGTCGACGATCCGGCCGGCCGCCGATCCCGCGTCCGCCGACAGCTCCTCCTGCAGCAGGTCGCGCAACAGCGACAGATAGTTCGCCAGATCCTCGGGCGGGATGCCGCGTGCCGCCAGCATCACCTTGACCCAGGCGATGTAGTCGGCAAACATTTCCGGATGACCGAGCTCGAGGGCAGGGCCGAGAAACGAAAGGTGATAGCTGGCGTCCTCGAGACACTTCTTGCGGCCAGCTGACCCATAGCGGGCGGCCAGCTTCGGAGATCGGGCGAACTGGCGCTCGACCAAGGTTTGCGCCAGCGCCGCCTCCTGCGCGCGCAGCGACTCCGCGTGGCCGGACGCTCCGACTGCGCTCACGTGCAGACCACGTCGAGCTGGCGGATCTCGGTTTCAGCACCGATCAGCTTGAGACCCTTTGGGATGCCGGCATGGGAATCGCGATACATGTGGCTGCCATGCCAGTCGACGTAGCTCTGCCGGTCGGCCCAGTACGTCATGAGCCAGATCTCTTCAGGGCGATCGACTGGGCTGAGAACGGCCATCTTGACAAAGCCCGGGGCGGTATCGACCAGGTGCGGGCGGCTGCGAAACGCCGCACGCACTTCCTCGATCATCCCGTTGGCGATGACAAATCGGCTGCGGACCGCGAAGGCAGAAACAACGTTCGAGGCCGTCAGATCCGCCGCCGGATCCGGGCGGGGACCGGATTTCGAGGGCAATTGCGTCACGTGGCTCGACCGAGCGACTTCATGATTTTCCCAGTATGCGGCCGGGACGAGGCAATCGCCGCTGTTTTGTCGTGAAAGGTGTCTCGCGCCCAGCCACCAGCGCAACGTGAGATCGATCCAGTCGTCTCACCCTTGTCCACTTCGTGGGCGAGGCCCACCGCCTGGTCTTTCAGCACGGAAGCAGCGGCCACCGTCTGCTCCACGAGCGTGGCACTTTGCTGTGTCATCTGATCCAGCTCGTGCACCGCGACGCCGACCTGAAACACGCCTCTGCTTTCTTCTGATGCGCTGTCACAGGCGTTTCGTCTTCGAATACCGCGATTTGCGCCAATCTAAGCCCCAGATGCGTTTGCAGCCACGACGGCAGCTTCAAAGGAACTACACCACCGCGCGGTCGCTGGCACACCCGGGCCTGCGAAGCCAGTTTCGACCCGCCCGCCTTCGTCGACATCGCCGCGCGTTACGTCGTAGCATGGCCGTACTGAAGGTTAGACGGCAAGGGCCTATCGCGGCAGGATCTTGTCGAGCTTGGCCTCAAGTTTGGCGCGTGAACGCCGCGGCGTCGGCCTCGATGCTGTCGACAAGTGTTTCGCGCCGAGAGTCGCCCGTCATCATGACAATTGGGATGGCTGCTGTCTCCGGCGACGCCCTCAAGCGACGAGTCAGGGTCACGCCATCGAATCCAGGCAGTCTTACGTCCGTCGGGATGAGGTCGGCCCTGACCCGGCGCAGAAGTGCCAGGGCGCTCAGTCCGTCGCTGGCGAACGTGACCTGCCAGCGAAACGGGTCGAGGGATTGCCTGAAAGATCAAGAGTGACAGATTGAAGGGAAACCGACACACAGCAGGCAGAGTTTGATGAACTCAATAGCAGCGAATCGTGCGATCGGGCACGTATCGGTGCGTTCCTACGCGGAGCCCACGCTCCCTTTCGACGGCTACTGATGCATCCTTGAGGATTGGGCCGAACGGGCGTGAATGTCGTGCTTGTCCCTTGCGCTCACGCTCATCGCCATCATTCTCGCGTCCGTATCTCTCCTGCAACCTCACAATGCGCGCGAGATCGAAAGCCTCATGGACAACGGGATCGATGCCCACCACCACGAGGGCGCATGCGCCGATCAACGCGTCGGCCCGCGCGTCGGCGCACCGCCGGCGAAGCTGGTCGGCGGCACCGCAAGCGCTCAGCACGACGACGCCGTGCCTGGTCGCTGACGATTCATGACCATGCGCCGCGTCCTGCGCAAGCCCCTGAGCGAGATGGGTCTCGAACCTGTCGACGAAGCCGCCAACGGCGCTGCCGCACTCGAACACCTCGGCGCTGATGGGTCAATATCGTGATCAGCGAACGTCGAGATGCTGACAATTGACGGCTTCGACCTGCTCGCCGCGATCAAGAAGGATCCGCAGCTCCGACACCCGCCGGTGCTGATCGTCGCCGCCGAGCCGCGCAAGGACGAGATCGTCTGCGCCGTCCAGGCCGGCGCGGCCGGCGTCCTCGTCGAGCCGTCTACGCGCGCCGTCCTCGAGGAACGGCTGTGCCGGATCGCGCCCGACCTCTTCCTCCAGGCCTGAGCGGCAAGGCCAAGAGCATGCGCAGCTCCATCCTGGTCGCCGAGGACAACGCCTTCAGCCGCGAGCTCCTCATTCAGCAGCTGAAGTCGCTCGACCGCGAGGCGGTCGCCGTGAGCGACGGCAGCGAGGCGATCAGCGCGTGGCGCAGCGGCGACTTCGACCTGCTGCTGACCGATCACGAGATGCCGGGCATGAGCGGATGCGAGCTCGCCGGGCTCATTCGGGGCGGCCTCTGGCACGCCGACGCGCCGATCGTGCTACTCACCGCCGGTACCGCGAGCATCGACTCGATGAACGCCGTCGCGCTCATCGACGAAGTGCTAATCAAGCCGGCGAGCATGGCGACCTTGCGCGAGGTGCTGGAGAAGTGGCTCGGGCCGGCGCGCCCGTCCGGGGCCGGGGTGGAATCATGACCGTCGCCCCGCGCCCCGCGCCCCGCACCTGTCCTCGTCGCGAGCTGCGAGCGCGGTGCCGACGCGGCGTACGTCCGGGATGCGCTCGCCAACGAGTTCACGCGCGCCGAGGTCTCGACGCACGGCGAGCTCGCCGTCGCCGATTTCGAGCGCGTCCGCCCTGACGTCGTCGTTCTGGCCCTCGACAGCATCGACAAGTCGCAGCAGTACTGCGTCGGCCTGATGCGCTTCAGCAAGGTCGCGCAGGCGCATCCGCATCGCTACGGCATCCTCTGCGCCCCGGTCGACCTGGGCGGCCTCGACTCGGCGGTCTGGGCTCGAGCTACTCGGCGGCCAGATCGATGCCTATGCGCGGATCCTGCGCCGCTACGCGGCGACTTACCTAGACCGAGGCGGCGCTCGCGACCCGCTCGACGGCGGCGCTCGGTGCTGCCGGTCACTCGCTGCGCGGCGCCAGCAGCTTGATTGGCGCGACGGCGGTCGAACGGATGGCGGTCGAGCTCGAAGCGATGGGCGGCGAGAGCGACCTCGGTGACGACGAGGAGCGCCTGGCGCGCGACGCGCAGCGGTTCCTGATCGGGACCGTCGTCAGGATCGACGCCGCGCTTGCGGCGGCCTGACTGCCAGTGACGCACGGGGCCTCGGCGCCTACGCGGCTTGCTCCGCGAGCCGTTCGACGACGCATGCGTCGATCGCACGCATTTCCGGCGCGAAGCGAACGCAATGCGCGTTGATCTAGGCCGCGCTGCCGGCGCGGCTGGCGTTCCCGAGCTCGGCGCAGAGGTCGCCGACCGCGAGGGCGCCGACCGATCGCGACGCCGCCTTCAGCTTGTGCGCGACCGAGCCGACGCCCCGGTGATCCTCGGCCGCGCAGCAGGCGAGGATTTCGGCGGCCTGGGCGCGCGCTGCGCTCAGGAAGTCGGCGAGAAACTCGCGCACGGTCGCTTCGTCGACGACGGCGCGCGTCGGTGACGCAGGCGGCGTGGACGCGAACGCATCGTCATCGCGCCTGGCGGAGGCGGGCAGCCAGGGCGCCAGCGCCCGGCCCAGATCCGCGAGTTGGATCGGACCGGAAGAAGGTGCTCAAGAAGCCAATCGGACGGCCGATAGAACGAACAAGGTCGGGTGGAGTCAGCCGGTTGACTCCCGAGCCTTTCCTTCCTTCCTTCGAAACCCTCCCCGCGGACGCTTCTGACATGACATCGGAACTCATCCAGTGCATCTATGCCAGTGCAGCCAGTCGCGACTTCGAAACCGGGGAACTCGCGGAACTGCTCCAGGTAGCACGCGAGAACAATGGCAAGCTCGGCCTGACAGGGATGCTGCTGTATGCCGAAGGCAGCTTCTTCCAGGTGCTCGAAGGTCAGGCGGACGTGGTCGATGCGCTGTACGCCAAGATCGAACGCGACCAGCGGCACGACCAGGTGACGCTGGTCATCAGGGAGCCGATTCCCAAGCGCTGCTTCGACGCCTGGACGATGGGGTTCTACAAGGTTTCGCGCGAAGAGTTAGCCGGTATGTCGGGCGTCAACAACTTCTTCGGCAAAGATCGCACCGCGGTCAGTGTCGACGCCGGCCGCGCAAAGAAGCTGCTGGCCGCCTTCCGCGACGGTCGCTGGCGAAAGAAGCTCACGGGCGCTCGCCGAACGGCGCCAGCCTGAAATGGACATGCGCTTGCCGCAAGGTGTCGTTTGCGAGGATCCGCAGCGCATTGCGGTCGCTTGCGTGCCGGCTTTTTCGTACGCGTTCCAGCCCATCGTCGATGTCGTCGCGCGCGAGGTCTATTCATACGAAGCCCTGATCCGCGGGCGGGCCAACGAGCCTGCGTTTCGCGTCCTCGAGCGCGTGCCCGCGCATGCCAAGTACCAGTTTGACGAGGACAGCCGCGTGGCTGCGATTGCACTCGCGGTCCAACTCGGGCTGAACTGCCACCTCAATCTGAACTTCCTCCCACAGGGCCTGTACGCATCTGACGCATCGGTCACCAGCACGTTGGCAGCCGCGGCGCGGCATGCGCTGCCGATCGATCGTGTCATCCTCGAAGTCACCGAGGGCGAAGTCATCGCCGACTACGCCCACCTTGGCCAGCAGCTCAACGAATTCCGCGGCATGGGACTGAAGGTCGCCATCGACGACTTTGGAGCCGGCTACTCGGGGCTGAACATGCTGGCCGACTTCCAGCCCGACCAGATCAAGATCGACATGAATCTAGTCCGTGGCATCGAAAGGCACGGCCCGCGTCAATCGATCGTTCGTGCTGTAGTGCAGGTCTGCGGCGATCTGGGCATCGACGTGATCGCCGAAGGCGTCGAATCGCTGGCGGAGTACGCCTGGTTTACCGAGCATGGCGTCCGTCTGTTCCAGGGATACCTGTTCGCAAAGCCGGGGTTCGAGAGATTGCCACGAGAGCACTTCCCAAACTGCGATTGAGGCCAGAGTACCGCCGAGCATCGAGCTACGGTGCTGGTCCAAGTGGGCGCGCCGACCAGCGCCTGCGCGCGGTTGCTGCACCTTCGGCCGCTGCCTTGAGATACCCGCGGCTGACTGCTATCGGGTGGCGCGAAGCGCAACTTGATAGGCCGCTCAGGGTCGAACGCCGGTACTCCTGGTTCCGATCGGCTTGCCCGAGACCTGCCGTTCGCGGTGGCCAGCCAGACAGCTGACAGTCGGGTACACCCGGACCCTGCCACCAGCTGCCGGCCACGACGGGCAGCTTTGGAGCAACCAATCGGCGGCAAAGGCCGCCTTCCCGGACAAGTGCTTTGAAGGTTCCTGCACAAATTGGCGAGGTGGGGCGCAGGTCACGATCCGAGTGCCAAGGCGCTCATCCAGCCCGAGCTTCTGCTACCCCAGTGCAAAGCGGCGCATGTACTGATTCACCACCAGCGGTGAGACGGAAGGCGCTTGCGGGATATCGCGCCGCTGCTGCCGCTTCTGGTCGTGCCGGCGCGTGCGCTCTGTTGCGTCGGCGTTGGCCCAAGCATGAGGCGCCGCTGCCTCGGTCTCGTGACCAGAGCGCTCACACGCCGAGGTGGTGCGCCCCTTCTTCACAGGGTGTCGCGGTCGAACGGCTTGACGACGAAGTCGATGGCGCCGGCGCCCAGGCTGTCAACTATGACTTCCTTCTCGCTCTGCCCGGTGAGCATGATCCCGGGATGCCAGCGTAAGCCTCGCTCGCCTTGAGTCGTCGCGTCAGTTCGACGCCGTCGATGTCAGGCATCTGCACGTCCATCAGGATCAAGTCGGGGCGGCGCTTGCGCAGCACGGTCATCGCGTCGGTCGCGCTGGCTGCGGTCTCGACGTCGTAGTGCGCACGCCGAGGATGCGCGAGAGCAGCTTGCGCAGGAGCTCGTCGTCGTCCACCACCAGCAGCAGCGGGCGCAGTCGCCGGGCCTGTTTGGCCAGTGCGCGCGCGGCATGCAGCGGGCCGGCGAGTTCGGTTTTGAGCTCGCCCATCCACCGCTGCACCGGCTGCAGCGCTTGTGCCGCGTTGCGAAGCGGCGGCTGCACTACGGCGTCGTTGAGGCGGCCGATCTCCTGACGCACCTGGTTGGGATGGTTCACACTCACCGCGGCGTCGAGCCCGTTGTCCAGCATGCGCTGGGAGAAGTCGTCGAGCGCAGCGCCGACCTGCGTCTGCGCGGCCTGCAGCGATTGCCGTGCCTGTTCGGCATGGGCGTTGCCGAGCGCGAGCTCGCGGTCGAGCAGCAACTCCAGTTCTGCGATCCGGCGCGCCTGCGCGGCGAGCTGCGCAATCGGCGCGGTCACGCGGTGGCTGTCCAGCGCCTGCAGCGCCAGGTGCACCGACATTGGCAGCCGCGGCGCGTCGTGCACGATCGGCCAGAACAGCACGTAGTCGTCGAAGTTGCCCTTGCGGCACAGCTCGTAGGCGCTTTGCAGATCGTCCTTGGCGCACAGCAGCAGCGTGCGGTGCGGCGTCGCGTTGACCTGCACGCTGCGGCGGTACAGCCCGAGGTAGTAGCGTTCGGCGGCCTCGAGCGTCTTGAACGCCAACACCAGCACCTGAGGCCGGTGGCGATCGAAGTCCTCGACGAAAGATGCAGGCTGTGTCGACAGCGCGACCTTCGGGTACTCAGCTTGGAGCAGCCCGCGCAGCATGTCGGCGTCGGCGCCGACTTCGGCCGCGATCAGGATGCGCGCCTCGGCATTGGACATCAAAGTGTCTCGAAGCGCCGCTGCCACCGTGCGGCCCAGTCCAGAAGCTCGTCGGCCGGCATCGGCCGGGCGACGAAGTAGCCCTGCGCGATGTCGCAGCCGGTAGCGCGCACGAAGTTCCAGTCGGCGCGGTCTTCGACACCTTCGGCCACGACCTTCATGCCGATCTGATGCGCCAGCGCCAGGCTGGCGCCGAATATCGCGCTCTGCGTCGGGTGGCTGCCGCTTCCATGTACGAAGCCGCGGTCGACCTTTAGCTCGTCGAACGGCATGTCGCGCAGCTGAGCCAGCGACGAGTGCCCGGTGCCGAAATCGTCGATCGACAGCCCCACCTGCCTCAGGCGCATCCGCGTCAAGATGTTCATCTGCGCGCACACGTCGCTCGCCAGTTGCGACTCCGTCACTTCCAGCGTCAGCGCGGTCGGCGGCACGCCGTGGCGCGCCAGTTCGTCGAATACGAACTCGGCGAAGTCCACCCGTGCCAGGTTGCTCATCGAGATGTTGACGGCCATCCGCAGCGCGAATGCGCTGTCGTGCCAGCGGCGCAGCTGCGCCAGCGCCATCGTGAGCACGCCGCGCGTGAGCGCGTCGATCAGGCCGCTGCTCTCGGCGGTGCCGATGAATCTGTCCGGATAAACCAGGCCGTCGACAGGGTGCTGCCAGCGCACCAGCGCCTCAACTCCCTCGAGCGCGCCGTCGGCCAGCGTCACCTTCGGCTGGTAGTGCAGCAGCAGCTCGCCACCGTCGATAGCGCGCATCAGCTCCTGCGCTTCGTAGGCGTTGCCGCGGCGCCCCGCCAGCGCCGGCGCGAAGCCGTTCCAGCGCTGCATCAGTTCGCGCAGCGTGTCCGAGTCCACCGGTTTGTGCAGGTGGGCCAGCACGCTCAGCCGATACGCGCGCGCCAGCTTGGACGCCGTGTCGAGCACCCGCACGTCGGCGCCGCTGATCAGCGCCAGCGCGCCGGCAAAGCGCCTCTCGGCGAGGTGGCGCATGAACTCCACCCCGTCCATGCCGGGCATGTTCAGGTCGAGCAGCAGCAGCAGCGCCGAAGTGTCGCGCCCGTTCAGCCATTCGAGCGCCGATTCGCCCGAGCGCAGGGCCTGCACCGGCGTCACGCCGAGCATGCTCAGCTGTCGCTGCAGCATCTCGAGGTGGAACAGCTCGTCGTCCACCAACAACACCCCGGTCGCTGCCGCGAGAGTCGCGGTGGCGGATGAGCCCGCCTCGCCGCCGAGGCCGGCGATCACAGCTTCGAGAGCGGCCTCAAAGCCGGGCTGCAATGCGCGCACCGCTTCACCGTCGCCGACCTTGGCCGCCAACTCGAGCCGCTCGCAGCAGTCGCCGAGCGCGAACGCGCCGACGGCGCGCGAAGAAGACTTGAGCTTGTGCGCCACTGCGCCGGCCTGCGCCCACTCCCCGTGTGCCGACGCGGTGCGCACCTCGTCGGCCGAAGCGCGGGCTGAGGCAAGGTAGTCGCGCCTGAATTCAGCGAGAAGCTCGCTGTCGTCGCCGATCAGCTTGGCCAGCGCAGTCGGGTCGAGCGCCGGCAGTTCGCGCGCGTCGGGCGCCGCGGCAGGCGACGGCACCGCTGTCGGCGCGCTGGGCAGCCAGCGCGCGAGAATCGTCCCCAATTGCGCCATCTGGACCGGCTTGCTCAGGTAGTCGTCCATGCCCGCCGCGCGGCATCGCTCGGCCTCGCCGCTCAGCGCGTTGGCCGTCAGCGCGACGATGGGCAGGCGCTCTGCCGCAGGCTCCCCGGCGCGGATCGCGGCGGTGAGTTCATAGCCGTCCATGGCGGGCATGTGCAGGTCGGTCAACAGCAGGCCGTAGCGGCGGCTCGCCAGCGCGTCGCGCCAGCGCGCCAGCGCCTGCAGCCCGTCGTCGGCGGTTTCGCAGGCCAGGCCGAGCAGCGCGAGCTGATGCCTGATCACCCTGCGGTTGATGTCGTTGTCTTCGGCCACCAAGATCAGCCGGTGCTGAGCCGCCGCGTCCTCCACGTCGGGTGGCTCGACCGCGCCGATCGGCAGGCCAAGGGCCAGCGCGTTCGACTCCGTTGTGCAGCGCCCCATCGCCAGTGCCACCGCCTCGAGCAGCGCATCGCGGTGCACGGCTTCGCCGTCCAGGTTCACCCGCGCCGGCCCGGCCACGCGTGCCCTGCGCCGCTGGCCCGGCGTGACGCACACCAGCGCGCCGCCTGCAAGCGTGGTAGCAAGCGCCGCCAGTGCGGCGTCGTTGTCAGTCTCGACGATGGCCACCGGCCGCTCGCCCGTGCTCGCGCCCATCGCCTGCTCGAGCGCGGCGAAGTCTGGCCAGGCCTGGGCGCGAGCGCCAGCGGCTTCGAGGTAGTCGCACCAGTCGCGCGCCTGCTGCGCGTCGCCCAACGCGACGTGGCAGACCAGTCCGCCGAGGTCGTGCGGCAGCGTGCTTCCGCTCTGGCCGGCGTCTTCCTTCAGCGGCAGCACGACGGTGAAGATCGAGCCCACGCCGGGCTCGCTCTGCACCGCGATCGTGCCGCCGAACAGATCGACCACTGCGCTGCAGATTGCCAGCCCGAGGCCGGTGCCGCCGTAGCGGCGCGTGGTTGAGCCCTCTGCCTGCTCGAACGGCCGGAAGATGCGCGCCTGCGTCTCGGGCGTCATGCCGATACCGTCGTCGATGACCTGCAGCCGCAACCGCCCGCCGTCATCCGGCTCGGCACGCAATCGCACCTGGCCGAAGCGCTCGGGCCGGGCGCTGAACTTGATCGCGTTGCCGATCAGGTTGGTCAGGATCTGGCGCAGCCGCACGGCGTCGCTCGTGATCCACGCCGGCAGCCGCGGGTCGACGAACACCCGCAGGCGCACGCGGCGCGCCACGGACACCAGCAGCAGCGCGTCGCACGTGCCCTCGATCAGGCGCGTCAGCTCGACGGGCTCGGCCTCGAGTGCCATGCGGTGCGCCTCGATCTTCGAGAAATCGAGGATGTCGTCGATGATCACGAGCAGCGCGAAGGCCGACTCGCGAATTGTGTCGGCAAGGTCGATCTGGTAGGGCGACAGACTAGATTGGCGCAGCACGTCGACGATGCCCACGATGCCGTTCATCGGCGTGCGGATCTCGTGGCTCATCACGGCGAGGAACGCACTTTTGGCCTCATTGGCGGCCTCGGCCGCCTGCGTCGCGAGCGCGAGTTCGGCGGTGCGCCGCTCGACCAGCGACTCCAAGTGGTGACGGTGCTGGTCGAGCTCCTCACCCAGACGCGCCTTCTCGGTCACGTCTTCCTGCACGGAGAGGTAGTTCACGACCGAGCCGTCGGCCGCGCGTACCGGCGAGATGACGGCGAATTCGGTGTACTCGCTGCCGTCCTTGCGCCGGTTGTAGAGAATGCCCTTCCACGACCGGCCCTCGCCCAGCGTGGCCCACAATTCGTCGTAGGTCTCCTTGGGTGTCCTGCCCGACTGCAGTACACGCGGGTCGCAGCCGACGAGCTCCTCGCTGGTGTAACCGCTGTGAGCGAGCGCCGAAGCGTTGGCATACTCGATCTCGGGCACGAGATTGGTGATGACTATGCTCTCCGAGCTCTGCTCCACCGCCTGCGAGAGCAGGCGCAGCCGCAACTCTTGCGCGCGCCGCTCGGTGACGTCGTTTATCGTCGCCACACAGGCGACCTTGCCGTCTAGTTCGATCTCGGCGCGCGAGACTTCGACCTCGATCAGGCTGCCGTCCTTGCGCCAGTGCGTCCACGTTCCTAGCATCGCGGTGCCGGTCGCGAGGCTCGGCGGTGCCCGCACCAACCGCTCTCGCTCCTCGGGCGGCCGCAGGTCGAGAATCGTCATCGCCTGAAAATCCTCGACAGACCAACCATAGTGCGCCACCGCGGCCGCGTTGGCCGTAAGGAAGCGCAGCGTCACGAGGTCGTATACGAGCATCGGCAGCGGGCTCGAATCGAATAGAAGCCGGTAGCGCAGCTCGGACAGCCGCGCCTGCCTGTCGCTCTCGCGCAGTGCGGCCTCCATCTCTGCGCGGTCGGTGACGTCGAGCATCACTCCGTGCAGTTCCTCCGGGCGTCCGTTGCCCGGGCTCACCCGCACGGCGGTGTCGTGCATGTGGCACCACCGGCCAGCGGCACTGCGGAGCCGGTAGTCGACGCTAATCTCGCCCCCACTTGTCAGGCCGGAGCGGATCTTGGCCAGAACGCGCTCGAGGTCGTCGGGATGGACCGCACTCCCCCATGCATCTGGGTCGGCCAGCCACTCCTCGGGCTTGTAGCCGAGCTCGGCCAGGCGCGGGCTGATGAAACGCGTGGTGCGACGCTCGTCGAGCGTGGCGCGGTAGCTGATCGCCGGCATCTGCTCGACCAGCACGCGGAACTCGCGCTCGCGGTCGAGTAGCGCGAGTTCGTCGCGCTTGCGCTCAGTGATGTCGCGCGCGATGCCGAACATGCCGATCAAGCGGCCGTCGGCATCGCGCAGCGGGCCCTTGGTGGTGAGGAAGCTGCGTGGTCCGGCTGGGGTGACGATCTCCTCCTCGAAGGTCTGGATCCGCCCCTGCGCGATTACGTGCTCGTCCTGGGCGTCGAGTATCGCGGCCTGTTCGGGCGGGAATGGGGCGCTGTTGTCGCGCCCCAGCACCCGCGCCTCCTCGACGCCGGCGATCTGTGCCGACCCGCGGCTAAACAGTAGGAAGCGGCCCTCGAGATCCTTGGCGAAGATGCCGTCGGGCGAGGCGTCAGCCACGGCCTGGAGCACCGCTGCAGCGCGGTTGTGTGTCAGCAGCATCTCGCGCTCGGCGCGATGCGCCTGCTCGATCTGGCGGACGAGGCGGCGCACCAGTATCCACAGCAGCAGCGCGGTCAAGACGACGAACGCCAGCTCGTTGACGGCTTCGATGACGATCGTCAGCTGCAGCTCGCGCACGACCGGCGCGAGGATGGCGCCGGTCAGGCCGAGGTGAATGGCTGTGAACAGCGCGAAGACGGCGACGATCCGCGCGACCCCGGCCTTTGTAGCGCTGCCGGACTCCTCGCGATAGGGTTGCATCGGGTCTTCCAACCAATGTCAGGCTCAACTACGTCGACTCTGCGCTCAGCAGGAAAGTCTTGCTGCAGCGTANTGACGGCAAAAGNGGTCCCATTTCCACGTCCGCTCTNTGTCCGGCGGGCCATTCGCGGATCAGNGTGCTCAAGATCCANCAGGAAGAGGCGCTTCCGTCGGTTTCGACGCGATAGCGATTGAACTGCTCGGCGGCAGCTGGGCGAACGCAATCAACTTGGCCTCTCTTCGGGATTGTTCGACGAAGTCCGGTTGAAGCCGCCGGAGCTAGGGGTGGCCGCAAAGATCCGAACACGCCGCCGGCTCCGGCACCCGTCCTCACTCCCAGGCGTGCGTGCTCAGCTTGGTCGCTATCTCGCAGGCACTGACGAATGATCCCAGCAGATCCCGCAAGTTGACGATGCGCGCGTCCTGGATATCTCCCGCTGAGGACTTTCGAGAAATAGTCCCACGTGGTGGCGCCTATGCTTTGCTGTAACTCGAAGAAGCAGCGTGCCGGATCTGAAGTTGTCCCGCTCGACGGGCTTGTAGCCCGTACGCAACGTTTGGAGCAGTGGCTGGAGGGCAATCATTCATGCACCTTGCGGCGATTCAATGACTTCTCTGCGCACCGAAAACAAGGATGTGGGCGACAGTGAAGGCGCTCGCAGGCACTTGGCCCAACGACGGCCGCTTTGGCTACGCCGGTGCCTGTCAAGCGCCGTGCCGCCTCTAGCTTTCCGGACGGTCGTGCGCTATTCCGCCAACCCTTCCGCCGCCTTCACGTGCCGCCTGCAGGACGGGTCCAAGCCCAATTATTCACGGGCCTGCGGCCAACTGCTACGACGCGCTTCGACGCGGCCAGGTTGGTCGCTGCCGGAGGACCCGCCTTCGCTCTTGTTGCCATGCGGGCCAACGGCTCGGGCTGCCGCACCACGTGCAGGCTACGCGCCTTCCGCAATCCTTGCGGTAAATTCGCTCTGTACTATCGCCTTCAGTGCTTCGCCGCAGGGTCTTCCTCGGCATACTTCGGACACCAGTTGAGGATCGGGTAGCGGCGCTCGAACTCGCTGCCGTCAGCGCTATAGACGCACACCAATTCGGGTTCTCCGCTAGGCGTAGCGCCCACGAACTGGCGCACCAATCTGGCCAGGGCTGCACTCGCGGTTCCGACGAGCATCGCAACGAGCGAGAAGGCAATGATCTTCGATGGACTCACACTGCCCTCCCAACTAGTCGGTCGAGGTGCGCTGCCGTGCGAGGATCTTGAGGACGCCGAAGAAGACGAACGGCGCAATCGATATCGCGAGCCAGCGCCCCATGTCCGGAGCGAGGGGATACCAGCGGTGTTCAGCCAACCCGTTCCGGTAGACGGCCATGGCCGCAGCGAGGATTGCAAAGGCGAAGCACATTAGCCGTCTTGGGGGTCCCCCAAGGGCAACACGGTCCACTCGGCCTCCGCCACCTCGACCGGGTCATAGTCGCCGAATCGAGCGCACAGAGCAGCAGCCGCTGACATCAGTCGGTCTAGAGGGGCGCGAGGCACCTCCTTGACGACGTACAGTAGGAAAGCGTCGATCCAGGCTGCGGTTCCATCAGCGTTCACCGCGCTACTGCATCACCTACCGGCGAGCAAGTCGGTGCGACAGCGCACATTGGTCGGATATACGGTCCTGCGGGATGCCTAAAGTGGCCGTTTCCTTGAAGGATGCTGTGTCGGGCGACGCGCCGGAGAACAGCGACCCACAGGCGTGCGGCGCGCCCGTGCGTCACGGCCAATTCACATCACGGCGCCCGTTGGCTGCTGAGAGCTGAGAGTGGATGGAGGGAATTTGCGCTCCGTCAAACCGTCGGCGCGCGGCTAGTTCTAGTCTCTTCATGTGAACAGGGCTGTTTGGATCAACAGGCCGTTCGCCTGGAACCTGGAGCGGTGAGCAGGTCCCTAACCTCGGAGCCGCCGATCCGATCGTTGCTCTCGATGGCCGCAAGCGGTTGGCGAAGGTGAGGGGCACCGAACGAGACTGCCGTCTGCTTCGTGAACATCGGCACCGTCGCCAAGCAGGCGCGTCAGGCCGACGTTGGAGCACTTCGTCGGCGCGCTCTAGATGCCACCATGAAGTCGAGCAACTGCTCGTCGGTCCAGGCCGGATCGTCGAGACGCATGTCCTCGATCAAGGCAGCGAGCGAGGCAACGGCAGACTTCTCGTTCACGGCAGCCTCTCAGGCCCGCGCGAGTGCGCCGACCGGCGCAGACGCAAAGTACCGTCTCCGGAACCACAGGGCGATGTTGACCAGGAAGATCATCACCGGCACTTCGACCAAGGGCCCGATGACCGCGGCAAACGCCGCCCCCGAGTTGATGCCGTACACCGCGATGGCCACGGCGATGGCCAGTTCGAAGTTGTTGCTGGCCGCGGTGAACGATAGCGTGACACTCTTTTCGTAGGTCGCGCCCAGGCGCTTGCTCATGAAGAACGAGAACACGAACATGACCAGGAAGTAGATCAACAGCGGGACGGCAATGCGCACTACATCGAAGGGGATGTTGATGATCAGCTGGCCCTTCAGGCTGAACATCACCACGATGGTGAAGAGCAAGGCAATCAGCGTGATGGGTCCGATCTTCGGCACGAAGCGGGCGTGGTACCAGTCCTTGGTGACGAACCTCAGCATCACCACCCTGGTCACCACCCCGGCGATGCAGGGGATGCCCAGGTAGATCAGCACACTCTCGGCGATCTGCCCGATGGAGATATCGATCACGGCGCCAGACAGGCCAAACAGCGGCGGCAGCACCGTGATGAACAGCCAGGCGTAGACGCTGAAGAACAGCACCTGGAAGATCGAATTGAAGGCCACGAGACCCGCCGCGTATTCAGTGGATCCCCTGGCGAGCTCATTCCAGACGATCACCATGGCGATACAGCGGGCCAGGCCGATCATGATCAGGCCGACCATGTATTCAGGCTTGTCGTGCAGGAAGATGATCGCCAGCGCAAACATCAGCACCGGGCCGACGACCCAGTTCTGCACCAGCGACAGGCCGAGCACCTTCTTGTCGCGAAAGACGTCGGGCAGTTCCTCGTACCTCACCTTGGCAAAGGGTGGATACATCATGAGGATCAGGCCCACCGCGATGGGGATGTTGGTTGTGCCGACCTGGAAGCGGTTGATGAAGGATTCGGTGCCGGGCACGAAGTACCCCAAGCCGACACCAAGGGCCATCGCGGCAAATATCCAGACCGTCAGGTAGCGATCCAGGAACGAGAGTTTCTTCGTGACGGCACCCACGGAACGGCTCCGATCAGGTGTTCATCGAGGCGGCCGGGCCGCCTCGACCGCTCCGACCCCGGGGGGCGTCGGCGGTAAGCAATACAAGGGCATCGAGGCCTGCCGACTATGCGGCACCCCGAAGGAAACCAAGACTTGATATTGGTACAAGCAGAAAAATATAGGACTTCTGCGTACCTTCGACTTGTCCGACGTCAAGTCTGGGATGGCCGAGTCGTCGACAACCCGGTGGGCGGCGCAAAGATGACCGCAATTTGTCGAGTAGTCGGAAGGTGTTCGTTGCAGTCTGTTCGAGGGGCCCCGATTTCGGTCCGGGAAGATGATCTCAACGGGTCCCTATGTCCTTGATCTCGCGCTGAATGGCGAGGCGGTCCAGCGAGGCCAGCGGCAATGCGAGCATGAGCTCGAGCCGTCGCTTGAGGATGGCTGTGGCGGACAAGAAGACCTTTGCCTTCTCTTCGTCGGTGCCTTGAAACGCGGCCGGATCGGCCACGCCCCATTGCGCCGTCATGGGCTGACCCGGCCATACGGGGCAGACCTCGCCCGCCGCTTTGTCACAGACCGTGAAGGACGAAGTCCATTTCCGGCGCGCCGGGTCGGGCGAATTCCGCCCAGTCCTTGCTGCGGAACCCGTCGGTCGGGATGCGCAGAGTAGCCAGGGCCTTCAGCGCGAACGCATTGACCGCGCCCCTCGGCTGGCTGCCTGCTGAGTAGGCTCTGAAGTTGCCACGGCCCATGCTGTTGAGCAGCCCCTCAGCAATGATCGAACGGGCCGAGTTGTGGGTGCAGATGAAGAGAACGTTGCAGACCTTGTCAGTCACGACGGGCTCCTGCATGCATTGACGAACGTGAGGGTCGACCTTCTCGGTCGAATGCGTCAAGCGATCGGCGGCCGCTGCGGGCCTCTCAGCCGAGTCATGGCGAAGCGCCCGACTCCGCCGCCGAGCAGGGCTCCGATCATGGGTGCCAGCACGTACACGACGAGCCAACCACCGCGAGGCCCGGGGATGGCGATGTCCCCCCACCCCAGGAAATACGAAACCAGGCGGGGACCGAGGTCGCGCGCCGGATTGAGGCCCGCCTGCGTGAGAGGTGCGATCACGGAGATGATGGCAGCGACGCTGAGGCCGATCATCACCGCGGCGCTCGTGGCTGCCGGGCGACCTTCGTTGCGGTGATGGGTGATGGCGGAGATCATCAACGCCAGCATGCCGGTTCCGACCATCTCGGCGACGAACGCGGACTTCATCGAGACGACCCGCCATGCGTTCTCTGCGGTCCCGAAGATGGCGGGATTGGGAAAGTACTCGCCGAACACCATGGCCGAGAGCTCGCTGCCGGGACCTCCGCGTAGCAACCCGTGGATCCTTTCGAACTCGATGATCGCCTCGTCGAACATGGCATACAGCACCAGAGAGGCCAGCGCGGCGCCCAGCAGCTGCGCGAGCCAGTATCCGAAGCCACGCAACGGCGGGAACCCGTCGTAGACCACTGCCGCAAGGGTGATCGCCGGATTCAGATGTGCGTTGGAGACCGCGGCGCTGGCGTAGATTCCCAGGCTGACCCCGACGGCCCAGACGACTGCCACTTGCCACAGTCCCGATTGCGCGCCGGTTATGACCGCGGCGTTCACGGCACCCACCCCGAAGAATACGAGCACGAAGGTTCCCAGCATCTCCGCGACCATCGCGGATCGAAGCGATGGATAGGCGACGGCTGAGGCAGACTTGGCCTGTGCGACAGCGTCGGGTTCGATGGCGACGGGTGGAGAGGAGCTCACTTCTTCTCCGCAAAGGAGGGCAACGGCCCCTTGGTGGCGTTGAGGGAAAGCCGGCGCGTCGACGCGCCCGTGAACACGGCTCCGGTCAGGGTGCACTGATTCATGCTCGCCATGTCGAGTCGCGCGGCTCCGAACTGAGCACCGGTAAAGTCGGCACCCTCCAGCTGGGCCATGGAGAGGTCCGCCCGATCGAAGCGAGCGGAGCGCATGTCGGCGCCGTATGCCGTTACCCAGGCCATGCCCGCGCCGGAGAAATCGGCTCCTCGCGATCGGGTCCAGGACAGGTTGGCGCTGCGCAGCAGGGCGTTGCGCAGGATCGCGGCCTCGAGTGATCCCTCCTGCATTTGCACGCTGATGAGATTCGCATCCGACAAGTCGGCTTCGTTCAGATTGGCGCCGATCAGGAGCGCAGCGTTGGGCCCTTGCTGGCCAGGGCCGGCACTGCCCAGTTCGGCCTTGCGCAAGATGGCGCCCTGCAGACTGGCCTGGGAGAGATCGCTTCCCGACAGGTGCGCCTCCGAAAGATTCGCGGCGTCGAGCTGGGCGCGCTTGAAGTTGACACCGTAGGCCAAGGTTCGAAGCAACCGTGCCCGTTGCAATTGTGCGCTTTGAAGATTGGCAAGCGTCAGATTGGCACCCTCGAAGTTGGCATCTCGCAGGTCGGCCCGGGCAAGATCGGCGTTGCCGAGCTGGGCGTTGGCGAAGTTCGCGTGACGGGCCCTGGCGTCCATCAGGTAGGCCTCACGCAGGTCGGCATCGCGAAGGTCGGCGTTCGTGAGGTCCACACCCGTGAGATTGGCACCGCTCAGATCGGCACCGCGCAAATTCGCATTCGCGAAATTCCTGGTGCGCAGATCGGCGCCGCGATACGACGGTGAAGTCTGGGCGGTAACCGCCGCGCAGCTCAGCGCGAGGCCCATGCCAAGAATCCGGCGCCGGGTGCGGCCCGTCATAGCGCGACATTCATGGGCAGCAAAGACATGCCGCGCATGCTCTCCGGCTGGGGACCGACGCGCCGGATACTAGCCCAGACGCCCTTGTAGTACGGGATGGTCGTCGCAGGATCCACGTGGTCGCTCACGAGGTCACCCACGGCGCCGCGCGGCTGCCCGAACAACATGAATGTGTGACCACGTTTCACCGAGCTGCTCGGGTAAGCCAGGGCGCTGACCGTGCCGACGTCATTGGACAACTCGACGACATCGCCCGGCGATATGCCAAGACTGCGCGCATCGTCGGGATGCATCTCCAGATACGGAGCGGGGAATCGATTCTGATAGAACGGAATGTGCTGGTGGTGGTACAGCGTCTGCCAGATGTGATTCGAACGGCCGTTGTTCACCCAGAACCGGTTCTCGCGCCGCTGGCGCTCGACCTTGGCCGCGTATCCCGGCCAGGGCCGCGGGGCCGGGATGAAGCGGGCCTTGCCCGAGGCGGTCGAGAACCGGCCGGATTCATGCAAGCGCACCGTCCCGATCGGACGACCGTTGATGATCCGAACCGGCGTCTGGATTCCGTTGTTTCCGAGCTCCCGCAACAGCTCGTAGGTGACACCGGCAAAGCCCTCCAAGGGATCGCGCTCGTCACCCTTGAACTGATACCTGGCGTGGATGAAGACGTCCTCCTCGGTCTTCCATTCGTAGTCGAGAAAGCGATTCGCCATCAGCGTGTTGTGTTCGTCGAGGTAGAGCGAGCGCAGCCGACGGGCGAATCGGGCGAGGATGGCCCAGTCGGCGATGGCCCCGCCCGGCGGGTCCATGAAGCGTGGGTACAGGCGCAGCCGGCGTTCGCCGTTGATGGAAGTGAGGTTCACTTCGCCCCACTGCGCCGCAGGCAGCACCAGATGGGCATGCTTGGCGGTCGCCGTCATGTAGATGTCCTGCACGACGATGAACATTCCGCCTGCCTTCAAGGCGTCGACGATGGCTCCTATGCGCTCTCCGATCGGCTTGCCGCGGGTGGCCGCGAGCGCGTTCCGGACGGGGGCGCCGCGCTCGATCAGTGCAACCTCGAAGGCCTCTGCCCGAAGGGTTGTCAGTACCGGATTGCAGCCCCCGATCCAGAAACACTTGACTTCGCCTCGGCGCACCGCTTCGTCGACGTTCAGCGCCGGCCTGCCTCCCGGGTAGGGGGGCCGGACATAGCCCTCCTGATGGCCACCGAGGCGCGAGCAGCCAGTGCCGGGCTTGCCGATGTTGCCCGTCAGCAGCGCCAGGTCCACGATCGAGGCGATGTTTTCGTAGTTCTTGAGGCCCCAGATCAGGCCTTTCTCGTAGTGCAGCAGCGTGCGCCGTCGCGTCCCGTCGCCCTTGGGCCGGGCGATCCACTCGGCAGCCTTGAAGATCTGTTCCGGCGAGACGCCGGCGATGCGTGCCGACTCCTCGACGAACTCGCGCATCGGGCGGTCGACTCCCAAGGACGAGCGCTGATAGGCCTCGAACGTCTGCCGCTCGGTCCGGTCCTCGATGAAAGCGATGTCATGCCAGCGCCGCTCGAGCACGACCCTGGAGATCGCGTTCAGGAGCGCGATGTCGCCGCCGGGTTCGATCTGCAGATGCAACACGCGGTCGGCCCCGCCCGCCGCTTCCGCCGTCGCCACCGTCATCGTGCGACGCGGATCGACGATGATCATCCGCCCCGCCTCGACCGATTCGGCGCCGAATGCCGACTTCTTCAGCTCGAGCGTGGCGCCTTGCAGGTTCGGCACCATGTGTGCCAGGAAGTAGTTGGTCTGCGCTTCGTAGGGGTTCGCGCCCACGATCAGGATCGTGTCGGCCAGCCCCGCGTCCAGGTAGGAATGGGTCAGTGCGGCAACGCCGGCGTCGCCGGCCGCATGCACTTCGCTGTTGTACGCCGGACGGTTGTGGATCGACGCCGTCCGAGTGCCGATTCCGGAGAAGAAGAATCGGCCGACGGCCCAGTTGTTCTCGAAGCCTCCGCCTCCACCTCCGTGGTCGAAGAACTTCATGCCGACAGCGTCGACTCCCCAACGGTCGATCACTGCCTTGACGACCGCCGAGCCCAGCGCCACGGCTGCTTCCCATCCGACCGCTGTCGGACCGTCACCCTCGTCGAGCAAAGGAGACGACAGGCGCGCCCGGGTCGGCCGATCCGCCGCGTACAGGGTCTGTGCCAAGCCGGCGCCCCGCACCGATGACAAGCCCTGATTCACCGAGCAGTCCTTGTCCGGAATGATCGCGACGTTGTGTCGTGACCCGTCGCGGTCAGCCACCACCGAGTGCATGAGGGGCGATATCCACTCGCCGGTAAGCGGCGGTTGCGGGCGATTGAAGTTGATTCGAGCCGCGTTGTCCGCCGGATTCGGGCCGCCGTCTTTGCCCACCGGCCACTTGTAGACCGTGTAGCCGCAGCCCACGATGCAAAACTGGCAAACCGTCGAAAACTTTTGCGCGCTGATCGGCGGAAGCGGGACCCTCGGCTCTGCGCTCATGACCACGCTTCGGCAACAGCCCGGGGAAGCGGATCAGAGGATGTTCGTATGGCGGCCATAGATCAGCCCAGTGATGCCGACGGCCTGGATCACGTTGTCTTTGACGCGAAGCTCGATCTGGGGCAAGGCCTGGCTTCCCTGGCCGATCACCATCTGGCCGCCCTTGGCTGGATCGAACGTCGACCAATGGCAGGGACAGATCAGCAGCTTGTGCTCGGCACGGTAGCTGACCGGGCATCCCTTGTGCGTACAGAGCACCGAGAAGGCGACGATGCTGGAACCGGGCCCGATTCCGCCTTGCGCGGCGGCCTGCAGGCGCAGCAAGACCGCCGGTGACTCGGCGTCCGGATAGGTGAAGGGAACGACCGAATTCTCCTTGACTGCTTCGAGAGGAGTGACGTTCGCCGTCGGCACAACCGGCGCAGTCTTACCTTCAGCGCCGAGCGCGGCGACCGGCGCGATCGCGTATGTGACACCTGCCGATAGCGTGCCCGCTCCGAGCCTGATGAAATCCCGCCGAGCCGGGTCGCAAGGAGAGTGCGCGCAGGCGCAGCCGGGCTTGGTTGTCATGCCTCTGGAGCCTTGTGTCTGAAGCCGGGAATCATTCGAGTATGCATTGATCGTAGAACAGTTGTTGCATCACGCGCAAGCGACAGGGGGCTTCGGCGCACAACGTGCGGGTGGCCCGACCGCGATGGAGCAGCGCTCGCGGCTCACGCGTCACAAAAGTGATTCGACTAAACTTGAAAGGTGGAAGAAAAAGATGTGGTCAGGTGCCTTGCGGCGTTGGCCCAGCCGATCCGGCTGCAAGTCTTTCGCGCCCTGGTCGTTCGGGGCCGGACAGGACTGACGCCAAGCGCCATGTCCGAGGGGCTCGACATCCCCGCAAATACCTTGTCGTTCCATCTCAAGGAATTGGCAAACGCAGGCTTGGTCACGCAGGAGCGGCTCAGTCGAAACATCATCTACCGCGCTTCCTTTGATGACATGAACGCCTTGCTCGGCTTTCTCACCAGGAACTGCTGTCAGGGGGCCGGCTGTGCTGCAGTCGAGCCCCGTGACGCCGGTACCCGCAAGGGGCGGCAGCCGGCTTGAACCTTGCAGCCGGAGTCGACCGCGATGAACGCCGGTCGTACGCGGAGGTTCGGCCTATGCAGCTCCGGCTCCGGAAATATGAATCAACATGGCGATGTAACGCGGCTGTCATGTGAGGCCCTGAAACTGACCGGCGGTCTTCTTTGCAGTGCCTCCCCTGGCTATGTCCGAATCGCTCTACAACGTCCTGTTCATCTGCACCGGAAACTCGGCGCGTTCCATCCTTGCCGAAGGACTGTTGAATGACCTGGGCAAGGGACGATTCCAGGCGTTTTCGGCAGGAAGCCATCCCGAGGGCGAAGTCCATCCTCTGGCCCTAGCCACCTTGAGGCGATTGAAGATTCCGGCCGATGGGTATCGCAGCAAAGATTGGGAAGAGTTCGCGGGCCCGAGCGCTCCTCGTCTCGATTTCGTCTTCACCGTGTGCGACAACGCGGCAGGCGAGGTTTGCCCGGTCTGGCCGGGCCAGCCCATGACAGCGCACTGGGGAGTTCCCGACCCCGCCAGTGTCGAGGGAGACCTGGAGCAGCAATCCAAGGCGTTCTTCGATACGGCGGTGATTCTGCGGCGCCGCATCGAGTTACTGGTCCACCTGCCATTGCGCAGCCTTGACGAGCTCTCGATTCGACGGGAAATACGAGAGATCGGACGTCAATAGACGATCTGACTGGCTCACACTGACCGCCTAGGGGTAGTGAGCTCGCAGCACGTAGGCCACCATGCCTGCGCAAGCACCGAACACCAGGACGGACAGGCCGGCCGTCAACACGTCGCCGGCCACCTCTGCCTGGCTGATCGCGTACGAACCGCAAGCGACGAGCGCGATGCAGGCCGCAAGCGTGAACCACAGGCCCAGTTTGCTTGGAGGATCGGGAGCCGCGGCGTAGCTCTGCACGAGGGGATGACTGTAGCTGCTGAAGGCATAGCCGGAGAGGTGGGCGCGGATGCCGAAATAGCACCATGCGACCAGAAGGGCCGCGACGACCGGCAACCACTTCAAGCCGAACATGAATCCCACGAGATTGAGGCTGAGCAGGCTCAACAGACCGGACCACTTCAGGAAATCCTGAATGCGCTGTTCGGCGGACCGATCGGGAAGAACCCGTGCCCTGCTCAGTACGCCAAGCGGGAAATAAAGAGGTTTCCGACTTCGTCTTTGACGAAGCACTCGTTGCGCAAGCGGTCAACGTATCCCATGAGAAGGAATTCCGGCTGCCGAAGAAGAGTGCGCTCTCGGTGATAGGAGGCCCTCTACCGTGGTCGTCGCGATTTGCGGAAGGCTGCGAGTCGTCGACGAAGGACGGATGCCTAGCTCGAAACGCCGAATCGTTGCTGGGCGTCGAGGACGATCGAGGGCAGTCCTGGCCCCATGCCGGCTGCTTTGCCGGCCGCTTTCATGCGCCCTTGGGTAGCCAGGGCGGTCATGGGCCCCGACTGGATGGCACCCGTCGGACAGATTTCCTCGCAGGCGCGCGGCATCCCGAGGGGGCGGACCTTGCCCGGTGTCTGGCAGAAATTGCATTTCTCCATCTTGCCCGCGGCTGCCGACAGCTGCGGCGCACCGAACGGGCAGGCCCAGGCGCAAAAGCCGCAGCCGATGCACTTGTTGGGATCGACCGTGACGATGCCGTTCTCCGCGCTCTTGCTGATTGCGGAAACCGGGCAGGCCGTCTTGCACGGGGCATCGCCGCAATGCATGCAGGCCATCGAAACGTTCATCGCGTGCACGTCCGGATAGGTTCCCGTCTCGATCTTGACGACCTCGCGCCAGCGCGGCCCGATCTCCACTTCGTTCCAGGTCTTGCACGCGATCTCGCAGGCGTGGCACTTCACGCAGCGCTCGTGATCGAAATAGAAGCCGTATTGCAAGTCGTTCTCCCGTCTGGGGCGCGAGGCGCGGCGGTCTTCCCGTTGACGTCAGTTCGGTGCGGGACGAACGCGCACCTTGCACTCGTTGTAGCAGTTCGCCCCGGTGATCGGACTCGTGTGCGATTCCATGAGGTTGTTCGAATGCGCCCCGCGACCCTTCGCGACGGATCCCATGGCCCAGTGACCGAATCCGTGGCCGTGGCGCACGCTCACGCAGCCAGGCACCAGCCCCTCGACGACCTTGGCCTTGATGCGGATGCTGTCCTTGGGGGATTCGACGATGGCATAGGTATCGTCCTGGATGCCGTACTTCTGCGCATCGACCCGATTGATCTCGACCCAGTTCTCGCCGCAGATCTCCATCAGATAGGGATTGTTCTGCGTGACGAGGTTGCAGTGCATGCTGAGCTTCGAATGCGTCAGCTGGAGCGGGAACTGATCGTCGGGAAGGACCGAGCGCTCCGTGTAGATCGGGTACGGGTCGAAACCGGCGTCGGCGTAGGCCTGCGAGCGGATCTCGACCTTCTTCGACGGTGTCGCCAGGCCCTCGGGAACGCGGTTGTAGCGGACCGGCCCGGCCCAGAATCCCCGCTCCTTCAGCTCGTCGAGAGTGATCGGAATGTCTTTGAGCATCAGCTCGCCCCAGTCTTCCCATTTTTCGTACGGAAAGTGGTGCCCCCAGCCGAGCTTGGACGCGATTCCCTTGACGATGTCGTAAAGGGGCTTGGCTTCACCCACGGGGGCCACAGCGGGCTGGCAGATGATCACCTCGGGCCCGAGCCACATACCGTTGCGGATCTCGGCGTGCTCGTAGAACGACGTCTCCGGAAGAACGATGTCGCACTCGAGCGCGGTCTCGCTCATGAAGAGCTCGATCGCGACTCCAAGCTCGAGATGACGGAACATTTCCTGGACGCGGTCCCGGTTCGGGTCGCTCATGACCGGGTTCGTCGACTGAACGAACAGGCCCTTCACGGGATAGGGCTTGCCGTCGATGACCGCATCGGGCAGGCGTGCATTCGGCAGGTCGGGCGCGAGCGGATAGCCCATCGCCACGTGCAGGGGAGGGCGCTTCGGTTGAGTCTTGGCCTCCTCGGGAATGCGAACCGGCGCGGCGAGCGGGGCCCAGTCCTTCAGGTTCAGGTTGCCGGGCTTGTCCACCTCGCCGCACAGCGCGTTGAGGATGTAGCAGGCGCGGGCCGCGTCGGCTCCGTTCGTGTAGTAGCCCGAGCCCTTGAAGATGGCCGACATGGCCGGCTTGGTCGCGGCGAATTCGCGGGCGAGGCGGGTGATCGTGTTCGCGGGGATGCCGCAGATCGCTTCGGCCCAGGCAGGCGTGTAGCCCTTTTCGCGCAGATGGTCCCGGAACCCGTCGAACCCCTCGCAATAGCGCGACACGAAGTCGCGGTCGAAGAGCTCCTCTTCGATGATGACACTGCACATCGCGAGCGCCATCGATCCGTCGGTCCCCGGACGGATCGGAATCCATTCGTTCGCCTTCTGCGCCGTCTCCGTGAAATTGGGGTCGACGACGACGAGCTTGGCACCCCTCTTGTGCGCGTCGATGAGCGCCCGGCTTTCCCACAGGCCCTGGTTGGCGCCCAGGTTGTTCATGCCCCACAAGATGACGTATCGCGAGTTGGCGAAATCGTGCATCGGAAAGACATGGCCGAACACCGTCAGGCAGGCCGCTCGGCGGTCCTGCTCGCAACCGGAGGTGTGCGTGTAGTTGTTCGGGGTGCCGTAGAGGTCACCGAGCAGATGCCGGAAGAAGATCGTGTTGGGGTCGTGGTGGCAGGTGTAGGCCACCGCCTCGGGGCCCCACTTGTCGCGGATCGCCGTGAGCTTGTCGGCGATGTACGTGAATGCCTCGTCCCACGAGATGCGCTTGAACTGTCCGTTCTTGCCCTTCGGGTTGGTGCGAAGCATCGGATACTTCAGCCGGTCGGGGTCGCGCGTCAGATACGAGCTCGCCATTCCCTTGGCACAGCGCGAGCCGATGTTGTTCGGCGACGCCGGGTTGCCCTTGTGGTAGACCACCTTTCCGTCACGCACGAGGATTTCCGTCGGACACTGCCAGGGGCAGGTGTAGCAGAAGCTCTTGACGAGCTTCGCGCCCTTGATCGCGGCAAGCTGGTGACCCAAATCGTCCGTTGAAGCATTCATGCGAATTGGCTCCTTGCCGCCTAGCGTGGCGCGCCAGGCCGATTCATGTCGAACGGGCCATGCGTCGCGGGGTTTCTGCCTGGGTGGTGTTCTTTCTCACCGGTCCGAGCAGCCGCTCGATCTTTTCGTAGCTTGGCGCTGCTTCCTTGCTGCTGTTGGCGAGCGCCTCGACCATCGCCACGACATGCTCCACGGTCGTGCCACAACAACCGCCGATGATTCGCGCGCCGGCGTCGCGCGCCAGGCGGGCATACGCCGCCATGACCTCGGGGGTGCCGTTGTATCGGACCTTCATGTCGTCGCCCATGGTGGGCAAGCCGCAATTGCTCTTCGCGACGATGATGTCGCCCGGAGTGGCACCTTGCGCCAGTCCGAGCACGGAGTCGATCAGCTGTGCCGGTCCGACACCGCAGTTGGCGCCGAAGGCCAGAGGCTTGCCGGGAAGACTCTTCGACCGCCGCATGGCGTCGACTGGCCGCACGCCCATCATCGTGCGGCCGCCCGTGTCGAAAGTCATCGTGGCGACGAAGGGCAGGCCCGCACGGATGGCGCCGCGAACCGCCGCGTCAAGCTCGTTGTCGGCGAACATCGTCTCGATCCAGGCGACGTCCGCGCCGCCGTCTCGAAGCGCCTCGGCCTGTTCGTGGAAGGCTTCTTCGGCCTCCGCGGAAGTGCGCGGGCCAAGCGGTTCCAGGACGTCTCCTGTCGGGCCCATGTCGCCCGCCACGATCACCGGCCGCCCCGCCTTGTCCGCGACGTCTCGTGCCAGCTCCGCGGCCGCCACGTTCAGCTCGCGCACGCGGCCTTGCAGCTTATGCAGTGCGAAGCGAAACCGGTTCGCTCCGAACGTGTTGGTGAGAATGATGTCCGAACCCGCGTTGACAAACCCTTGATAGAGCGATCTGACGGCGTCGGGTTGCTCGACGTTCCACAGCTCTCCTGGCGCGCCGTTGCGCAAGCCGAGGGCAAAGAGATTGGTTCCCGTTGCGCCGTCGACGATGAGGACATCGCGCTCCAGGAGGAGGCGCGAAATCGGGTCGGTCAGTGTCGCCCTGCTGTTCATGGGTCGCGGCCTCGTTTTGGCTACTCGGGAATCAGGACGAAGATGCCGTCCTCTCGAACTTCGACGGGATAGGCGTTCACGTTCTCGAAGCCTCCCCCGCAGCGCCCGGTCACCAGATCGTACTCGCGACCATGCCATGGGCAAACCACGACCTCGCCCTCGATCGCTCCGTCCGATAGCGAAGCGCCAAAGTGAGGGCAGCGATCGTCCAGAGCGGTGACCCGACCGTCGACTGACGCCAGAGCCAGCTCCTTGCCGGCCGCTGCTACCAGCAGCAGCGACCGGTCCGCAACCGCTCCCGGATCCGCCACCCTAATCCACATCGCTCATCTCGAGGGAACTCATCGAAGCTCGGACGGGCCGATCGATCACAGCTGACGCTCGGGAAGGTGAAGGATGAGGCCGTCCAGCGCTTCGGTCACCAGAAGCTGGCAGGTCAGCCTGCTGCCTCGCTTGGGTTCCCACGCGAATTCGATGAGCCCCACCTCGTCGGCCTTCGCGATCGGAAGGCGTTCTATCCAGCTTGAGTCTACGTAGCAATGGCACGTCGAGCACGCGCATTCGCCACCACACTCCGCACGGATTCCACGGATGTCGGCGGCACGCGCTGCCTCCATGACGGACTTTCCAACGGGCGCATCGACGACGCTATGGCTGCCATCGGGATGGATGAAGGTCAGCTTCGGCATGGACGGCCGGGGGCGCGACGAGTACACCTCGACAGGAAGAGCGAAAGAGCTTCGGGCTCGAAGGTGAGTCGCTGTGGCGGAAAGGTCATGGCAGCGTCGTCAGACGTCGATCCTCAACTCCAGCTGAAAGCGAGATTGCACGAGTGAAAGTCATTGATGCGATCGTCCGACGCCGAGATGATGGAGAAGCCCTTCGCGGCCTGGTCTGCACCGCTCTTGATCAACGTGCGGTTTGCTATCCAGTGATCCGAGTACTGGTGTCCAAGCAGCAGGAAGACCACCCTCGCAGCCAGCAAGATACCGTTGTCGGNGCCCAGGCGGGTATTCATCGGTCGCGGCGTTCGCCAGTCGGCGAGCACGTTGGCCCGCCCCGGATCGAGTGAATCGATGACCAGCGCGCGCTGGATCGACCAGGCCCAGGATCGCCCGGTCATCCGGACCTCCTGGGCGGGGAGGATGCACATCGCTGCAGACTTGCCCTCCATCCTGAATCCGAAGTGATCGGCAAGCTCGGCGCTGACGCCGACCGGGTGAGCTCCGATCGCCTCCCCTTTGCCGGAAGCAGAAAGGCTCGCAACCTTCTCGGGGGGGAGGGTGGAGGGTTCAGCCCAGGGGAGGTTCTTGAACTGGTCGCGATCGAAATCAGGCACGGGAAATCGCTTGCTCACGAGCTCTCCTCGTTGGTGTCTGCCGATCGCCCCGGCGTCCTGGTGAGGACGTACCTGACGTCACCCGCTCGGCGCGCGGGCGGGGCACAGGCAAATGCCATCTGTTTCCGAACCACCGACTACGCTTTCAGGGGTCACGAGCCAATCGAATCTAGCAGAGTCCATGGCGGCTCGGCGGGTCCCGGACCATGCGCGTAGGACAAGGCTGGTAAGCGATAAACGCACGCTAGACCTGCAGCATTGGGGGTCATCCCCGGTTCACCCAACGCCATGCGTACGCGACGGTTTCGGCATCGCGCTCTGCAGCGCCGGCGTCCCGGATCAGGTAGCGGCCGACCTCGACGGGGCCCTCGCGGGGAAAGTAGGCACGACCCGGATCACCGAGCAGGACCCGGGTCTGCTCTTCGCCGGCGTTGCGCAGCCACGAGGTCACCCTGCGCGCCATGAACCTCTCGTACCAGAGGTCGGCCGCCAAGATCACCTCCCACCGCGACGCCCCGTCCAGCGGGTCTTCCGGCGTCACGGATACATCGACTGCGTTCGAAGCGGCATTCGCAGCAATCGCCGAACAGGCCCCGCGATCCGTGTCAGCCGCGCACACAACCGCACCCGCCATCGCCGCAGCGATGGCACAGATGCCGGAACCCGATCCCAGGTCGAGTACGCGGCGGCCACGGACGATGGCGGGGTTGTCGAGAATAAAACGCGCCAAGGCCTGACCACCTGGCCACGCAATGCCCCAGTACGGCGGAGCCAGTCCGACACGTCCCAGGCAGCGCTCCTGCGCCCGCCAGAGCGTCGGCAGGTCCGGCGCCAAACGAAGACGAATCTCGGGACAGAGAAACGCGGTCGCCGGATCTGTTTCCGACTCGAGAAGTGAGTCGAAGAGGCGCGCGTCGAAACTCTTCATCGGGGGCGGCAGAGCCACAGCTGCGAAGCAGAACCGGACCCCCCGCCGGATCGGCACCGGCACATCACTGCATTTATCACATGGCAGCCATGCGTTTTTGGCATGGTAGAAGCACCATGGCAAGCGCTCTCCCCCGCGCACAGGATACGCCTGCTTCGAGCGTCGCCCGGGAGTTGGAAAGCGCACAGCGCATGGCTCTCCGCCTGCTGGCGATGCACACAGGGGACGGCATGCTCGGCCAGCAGATCATCAGCGGCCTGGCGACTGGCAGCTTGTACGCGCTGACTGCCATCGCCGTGGTCGTGGTTTTTCGGAACACGCGAACCATCAACGTCGCCCAAGGCGACTTCTCGATGATTGCCGCCTTTGTCGCGCTGCTTCTTCTGAAGTCCGGACTCGGCTACTACGAAACGATTGCGACAACGGTCGTGTTCATCGTGGTCCTCGGCATCGTCGTCGAGCGCATGGTGATGCGTCCGATTGCGGACTCCGACTGGCTCACGCTGTTCACGGCGACGCTTGGCGTCTACTACATCATGCACGGGGTCGCGGGCTGGGTCTGGGGTCGCGATACCAAAGCATTCCCGGTGCCGTTCGACCCGACGCCGCTCTATTTCTTCGGCACGATCATCAGCCGGGGTCACCTGATCAACATGACCTGGGCCGCGGGGATCGGCGTCGTCCTCTACCTGTTCTTCAGGTACACCAAGCAGGGCGTGGCAATGCGGGCCGTCACCGACGATCCAGAAACCGCCAAGCTGATGGGCATCCCCGTGCGCTTCATCGTCCTGCTGACGTGGGGAATGGCCGGCTTCCTGGGCGCTTTCGCCGGCGTTCTGATCGCCCCCATTCTCTACGTCTCGCCGCAGATGATGGACCAGGTGCTGATCAAGGGCTACGTCGCTGCCGTATTCGGTGGCCTTTACTCGATCCCGGGGGCAGTCATCGGCGCGCTCTTGATCGGCGTCGTGGAGAACCTGGCAGGGGGCTATCTGGGCTCGGCTTTCAAAACGGCTACGGCCTTCGTGATGATCGTCGCGCTCCTCGCGGTGCGGCCGCAAGGGCTGCTCGGTATCCAGAAACGCCGAGAAGTCTAGGATGAATCGCGAACCGTCCATGCTGCCAGCGGTCCCTGCAGGGATCTCGTCCGCGATCAGAGTCGAGACCCGGTCGGCGTCGGACCCCACATTGCTCTCGACCCCCGTGCCGGGCCGCGGTGCCGTTGGCGTGCTGAAGCGCCGGTTCGAGATTCAGAACGCGGCGCTTGTCGCGACCTTCTTTGTCCTGCTCTTCGCCGCGCCCCTGCTGCCGGGGTTCAAGGGATGGATGGCGGCACAAATGTCCCTGGTCATCGTCTACATCATTGCCGCTCAGGGAGTGAGCATCCTGAGCGGATATACGGGACTGGTATCGGTCGGGCATGGGGGATTTCTCGCCATCGGCGCCTATAGCGCCGCGCTCTTGACGAAGTACTTTGGGCTGAATCTCATTGCCTGTGTCATCGCCGGGGCGGTAGCGTCGGGATTCATCGGAATGCTGATGGGATTGATCTTCTTGCGCCTAGCCGGCCCGTTCATGGCCATCGGCACGCTCGGATTCGCCTTCTTTGTCGGCACGGTCGTCAACAACGTTCCATTCTTCGAAGGACGCACGGGAATATCGCTGCCAGCAAATCGAGTCCTGGGAATCACCATTGGCGATATCGGCTTCTACTATGTGTCGGTGATCTTCTTCGCGCTGGTGACCTTGTTCATCTTCAGCCTCGTACGATCAAGTGTCGGGCGAGCGTTCAAGGCGCTGCGCGACTCCGAAAAGGCGGCGCAAAGCTCGGGAGTGAACAGGCTCTACTACCGCACTTTGGCCTTCACCATCAGCGCAACGATCACCGGCGCTGCGGGGGCGCTGAATGGTCTCGTCACGCACTATGTTTCAGCGGAGGTCTATTCGGATATCTGGTACTCGGTCGATATCCTGGTCGCTGCCGTCGTCGGCGGCTCGGCAATGCTGATGGGGCCCGTTCTGGGTGGGGCATTCGTTGCTCTCTTGCCGTACTTTTTCGAGACACTTGCCGACTTCTCGTCCATTCTCAAAGGCGTCACGCTGATCGCCGTGCTTATGTTCGCCCCCGCTGGCCTCAGTGCCGTTCTTGCCCGCCCGTTCCAGGCAATCAGGCGTCGCAAGCTCATCGCGGCCGGTATGCGGCCTGCAGCTCCGGTCGGTTCGCCCGCGCCGGCGGTGACGACTTCGGAGGGCCAGCACTGATGGCCAGCCACCTTCGCTGCGAAAACATCGTCGTGCGCTTCGGTGGCGTGGTGGCCTGCGACAACGTCAGTCTGAACGTCGAGGAGGGCAAGGTCGTGGGTCTGATCGGACCCAACGGCGCCGGCAAGACGACGCTTTTCAACGTTCTGTCGCGCTTTCAGGAACACGACGAAGGCCGCGTGACGCTCAATGGCAAGTCGATCGATCGTCGCCGCCCTGACGAGATGATCGGCCTGGGGATGGCGCGAACGTTTCAGAACATCAACCTGTTCCATGGCCAATCGACGCTCGACAACATCCTGATCGGGGCGCATCGGCTGACGGGCAATCCGGTGAGCAATCTCTATTCCTTGGCGTCGGCAAGAAGACGAGAGCGCGATCTGGAGCGGCGTGCGGGAATGATCGCCGAAATGCTCAGGATTTCCGGCGAGCTGGACAACGCCGTGAAAAACCTTTCCTACGGCGTCCAGAAGCGCGTCGAGATCGCACGCGCCCTCGCCGGCGAGCCGCGAATCATTCTGCTGGACGAGCCGGTCGCAGGATGCAACGACGATGAAACGGCAGAGCTTCGCGGCGTGATTCAGCGAGTCAACCGCGAATTCGGGATCACGATGCTGCTTGTCGAGCACGACATGTCGATGGTCATGAACGTCTGCGACTACATCTACGTCGTGAATTTCGGTGCCAACCTTGCCGAAGGTACGCCCGCCCAGGTCCGCGCTGATCCAAAGGTCATCGCCGCGTACCTCGGCGACGAGGTTGATGCATGACTCAACTGAGCCTGCGCTCGCTCCAGGCCGGCTATGGCGCCGTGCGTGCGTTAAGAGGCGTCTCCCTCGACGTCGGCAAGGGCGCAATGGTCGCGTTGCTCGGCGCCAACGGTGCCGGCAAGTCGACGACGCTCAAAGTGATCTCCGGGATGCTCAAGCCGCTTTCAGGTGACCTCGAATTCGAGGGCCGATCGCTGTGTGGTCTCACACCGACCCAAATCGTGCGCCTCGGAATCGCCCACGTGCCCGAGGGGAGAAAGATCTTCAAGGACCTGGCAGTGTCAGAGAACCTGCGAATGGGAGCCTATACACGACGCGATAGTGCGGGCGTCAAGGAGGATCTCTCCATGGTCCTCGATCTCTTTCCGCGCCTCAGGGAGCGCACGAAGCAGCTTGGAGGTTCCTTGTCCGGCGGCGAGCAGCAGATGCTTGCGATCGGGCGCGGGCTCATGGCACGCCCATCGCTCCTGTTGCTGGACGAGCCATCGCTGGGAATCGCGCCGAATCTCGTCATCGACATCTTCGCGGCGCTGAAAAGGATCAACGAGGAGAGGCAAATGACGATGCTGATCGTCGAACAGAACGTTCACGTGGCGTTGAAAACTACAACATACGGATATGTGTTGCAGGTAGGAAGGATCGCGGTGGACGGCGAGTCCGCAGAACTGCGACGCAACAAGGGACTCGTGGTCTCGTACATGGGAAGTCAGGGCTAGCGCTCCCCTAGCCGACAAGCGGGATGGCCCGCTCGCTTTGTTTCTTGGGACGCAGGCAGCAAGAGGAAGTCTATTCAACGGTCTATCGACAAGGAGACATCAATGAACGCAATGGGAAAACGCACTGCCGTCATCGCGGTCGGAGTGCTATCGGGATTGGCGGCGGGAGCCGCGTACGCCGAAAACGGCCCGGGCGTCACGGACACGTCCGTTCTCGTCTGCGCGTACCAGCCGATGACCGGCAACGAGTCGAGCTATTTCCGGATGGGCAAAGGGGCTGACGCCTGGTTCAAGTACGTCAACGACAGCGGCGGCATCAACGGCCGCAAGATCGAATTTCGAATGGTCGACGACAAGTACGAGCCGGCGCGTACCGCGGGCATCGTCAAGCGATTCGCCGAGCGGGACGATTGCTTTGCCCTCGTCTCGCCGCTCGGGTCGGCCCCGACCGTCGCGGTGATCGACTACGTGGCCGAGCAGAAGATGCCCATCGTCGGGCCCGGTACCGGAGCCGGAAAGGTGCTCGAGTACCCGAGCAAGTGGGTGTTCCCGCTGTACCCCAGCTACCGCAACGAAGGCCAGGACCTGGTGCGCTTCTCGAAGGAGGTTTTCAAGGCCAAGACGATCGCGGTTCTCTACCAGAACGACCCCTCGGGCAAGACCGAGATGGACGGCATCAAGTCCTCGCTCGACTCGAACGGTGTCAAGGTGGTGTCCGAGCAGGGCTACGAGCCGAAGGAGATCGATATCAGCTCGCAGGTGCTGGCGATGAAGAATGCCAACCCCGACTCGGTCATCTGCGCGTGCGCGCCGGAGTTCTCCGCCAAGTTCTTCACCGAGCGCAAGAAGCTCGGCTGGAACGTTCCGGTGGTCAACGTGTTCTTCGGCAAGAGCCCCAAGGTCGCCGAGCTGGCGGGCAAGGATGCCGTCGAAGGCGCCTACTTCTCGACGATCTTTCGCGACTTCGACGATCCGGCGCCGCAGATCCAGCAGGCCAAGCAGATTCTCAAGAAGTACTACCCGGAAGAGGATCCCGACCCGATCCACTTGTGGGGTTTCACTGGAGCGCAGGTGTTCACGGAGGCCCTGAAGCGCATGGGACGCGACAACATCACGCGTGACCGCCTGGTCCAGACGCTCGAGGGGATCAAGGGCTGGAAGGGCAGCGTCGTTCCCGAGGTCAATATCAGCAATGGAAACGCGCCGCAGCACCTGCTCGTCAAGGACATGTCCTACGTGGTCTTTTCGGACGGCAAGTTCAAGTCGTTCACGCCGCCCTGGCAGAAGTAGGGCGACCTTCCGGCCAGCAGCGCACGCGTCATCAGATATGACTTATATGCATGGCTGGCCTGTCGGGATTGGTTCTGGTTTTGTCGAGCGGGGCGCGGTAAGTTAGCGGGTTCATCCGCAGATGCGAACCTCCGGTCGCGGCGGGCTCGGCCTGGCGCCCTCGCACCGGGCTCCGCGACGCTGCAGACACGCGAAAGTAGTCGAGGTACCTTATGGCGGAAATCATCGGAAAGGCGGTCTCTCCGCAGCGCAAGCGCGTCCTGGACGCGTTGGCCCTGCGCGAACCGGACCGGGTCCCGGTCGGCCTCTGGGGGACGATCGAGGGTTACCAGAATCTGCGCAAGGCGATCGGCATGGACTACAAGGCCGACACGCGGGACTACCGGACAGGGTCGACCACGTGGACGACCGACGTCAGCTTCGAGATCGATCTTGCAGAAAGGCTCGACCTCGATTTCCTGCGGATCTCCATGGGAGTGCAGGGCGGCTCGCCGGGCTTCAGGTCGATCCGCTTCGAGGAAGTGCCGTTCGACATGGGCATTTCGCCGCCGAGCGCGGAGATCAATGTCGACGAGTGGGGGGTCATCCGGAAGTGGACGCCGCATGAGCGCGGCGGCTACTACGAAATGATCGGCTACCCGCTCTTCCATGCGACCAGCGCGCCCCTCGAAGAAGGCCTGAAGATTCTCGAGGCCTATCCGTGGCCGGATCCGCGTGACCCTTTGATGTGGTGCGATTCGCCCATTCCCGGAATGACCTTGCGCGAGTACTGCAAGCATGTCCGCGAGGACACGCCGTTCGCGCTGATGGGACAGGCGGGGCGCGGCGGTTTGTACGAGCAAGCCAAGTACATGGTCGGCTACGCCAAGATCTTTTCCGATTTCATCGAGTCGCCGCAATTCCTGGACGCCTTGCTGACCAAACTCGTCGACATCGAGATCGAGACGAACAAGGCAATGATCGATGAATGCGGCGAGTACCTGGACTGGATCCGCGTCAGCCCGGAGGACCTCGCCAGCGAGAAGACAAGCTTTCAATCGTTGGCGATGTTCAACGAGCAGCTGAAGCCGCACTACATGCGCTCGATTCAGGCGACCAGGGAGTACTACCTTCGCAAGAACCCGAACGGCAAGATCCAGTTCCACAGTTGCGGTGCCCTGGCCGAGCCGTTCATGCGCGGACTCATGGACTGCGGCGTGGACGGCTCGGACAGCCTGCCACCGAAGGTCGCCCGCCATTCGAACCCCGCGGCCAAGAAGCGGCTGCTCGGGCGCGAGATGTTCTTCTACGGAGGCATCGACGTGCAGGAGACGCTGCCTTGGGGATCGATGGATCAGGTGCGGGCCGAGGTCCGCGCGCGGATCTGGGAAATGGGCAAGGGGGGAGGCTATCTCCTCAGCAGCTCGCACCGGCTGGAGCATGACGTGCCGACGGAAAACGTCCTGGCAATGATCGACGAGGCTCATTCCTACGGCGTGTATCCGCTGCCCGACGAGCCGCCACCCGGCGCGGATACGGGCGAAGGATACGAGCCATGGTCGGAGAAGAAGCCGCGGCGCCGAAAGACCGAAGAGACGGCGGGCGAGTAGCCAGGGCTAGCTCGGGCACCGATCCCCGAACACGCGAAGACATTGAGGAACCGGCATGCCTATCACAATCGACACGGACAAAGAGAACGACATCGAGGATCTTCAATACGACATCGAAGATTCGCGAAAGACCGACCGTTGGTCGGACGCGCCCGCCGATCTCAAGGAGCTGTTCCACGTGCTTGAGTGGAACATCATCGACGGCGAGCATGCGAAGACGAACAGCCTGATCGAACCGGCTCTTGCCCAGGGGGTGTCTCCACGCACCCTGATCGCTGGACCGATGGCGATGGGCATTGCGGAGGTCGGTCGTCGCTTCAAGATGGACGAGTACTTCCTGCCGGAGGTCATGATGTCGGCGAAGTGCATGCAGGCCGCGCTGGCGACCCTTAAGCCGCTCATCGTCGCCGAGAAGTCGGAAGAGATAGGGACCGTCGTTGTCGGGACCGTTCAGGGTGACCTGCACGACATCGGCAAGAAGATCGTGGCGATGATGATGGAGGCGGCGGGCTTTACGGTCGTCGACCTCGGCGTGTCGGTGCCGCCGGAGGACTTCATCGCTGCGATCCGCAAGCACAAGCCGAAGATCGTCGGGTTCTCGGCTCTGTTGACGACGACGATGAACATGCAGTGGGAGACGCTCAAGATCATCAAGTCGGAGGGCCTGCGAGAGGACGTCAAGGTGTTCGTCGGCGGCGCTCCGATCAGCCAGGCGTGGTGCGACAAGATCGGCGCGGACGCGTATGCCTCGGACGCACTCGTCGCGGTCGACAAGGC
>JGI24140J50213_10000100_pt1 | contig 36566 bp, 41 predicted proteins | sample BarGraIncu00222A_FD_50213 | JGI IMG/M metagenome (IMG submission 50213)
TCGCCGACGGCGTAGAGCCCGTCGACGACGGCGTTCGGATCGCCGTTCTTCGGCGCGACGACTTGCCCGTGGATATTGCTCGGCACGCCGCCCATCTGGTAGTGGTTCGTCGGCACGACCGGAATCGGCTCGCGCGTGATGTCGACGTTGGCGAAGTTGTGGCCGATCTCGAGCATGCTCGGCAGGCGCTTGAGAATGGTCTCGACGCCCAGGTGCGTCATGTCGAGGACGATGTAGTCCTTCAGCGGGCCGCAGCCGCGCCCTTCCTTGATCTCCCGGTCCATGCAGCGCGAGACGAAGTCGCGCGGCGCCAGGTCCTTCAGCGTCGGTGCATAACGCTCCATGAAGCGCTCGCCGTTGCTGTTGCGCAGGATCGCCCCTTCGCCGCGGCAGCCTTCGGTGAGCAGGATCCCGGCGCCATAGACGCCCGTCGGATGGAACTGCCAGAACTCCATGTCCTCGAGCGGTAGCCCGGCGCGCGCCGCCATCCCCAGGCCGTCGCCGGTGTTGATGAAGGCATTGGTCGACGCCGCGAAGATGCGCCCCGCACCGCCGGTGGCGAGCATCACGACCTTGGCCTGCAGGACGTGCAGCGCACCCGTCTCCATCTCGAGCGCCGTGACGCCGACGACGGCGCCCTCGGCGTCGCGGATCAGGTCGAGCGCCATCCACTCGACGAAGAAATGGGTCTTCGCCTTGACGTTCTGCTGGTACAGCGTGTGCAGCATCGCGTGCCCGGTGCGATCCGCCGCGGCGCAGGCGCGCTGCACGGGCTTTTCGCCGTAGTTCGCCGTGTGGCCGCCGAACGGGCGCTGGTAGATCGTGCCGTCGGGGTTGCGGTCGAACGGCATGCCGAAGTGCTCGAGCTCGTAGACGACGTTCGGCGCTTCGCGACACATGAACTCGATCGCGTCCTGGTCGCCGAGCCAGTCGCTTCCCTTGACCGTGTCGTAGAAGTGGTAGTGCCAGTTGTCCTCGCTCATGTTGCCGAGCGAAGCACCGATGCCGCCCTGCGCGGCAACGGTGTGCGAGCGAGTCGGAAAGACCTTGGACAGCACGGCGACGTTGAGGCCGGCGCGCGCCAGCCGCAGCGCGGCCTGCATGCCGGAGCCGCCGGCGCCGACGATGACGACGTCGAAGCGGCGCGTCGGCACCGAAGAAGTCGCGACCGCTGGCGCCTGCATCAAAGTCTCCACAGAATCTGGATCGCCCAGCCGGCGCAGCCGACGAGCCAGGCGATCGTCAGCACCTCGAGGCCCAGGCGGGCCGCCACTGGCTTCACGTAGTCCATCCAGACGTCGCGCATGCCGACCCAGACGTGCCACAGGAGCGAGACGATGACGACGAAGGTCAGCACCTTCATCCACTGGTGCGAGAACATCGCCGACCACTTGTAGTAGTCGAGCGGACCGGCCATCAACACCTGGACGACGACGGCGACCGTGAAGATCGCCATGACGAGCGCGGTGACGCGCTGTGAGAGCCAGTCGCGCAGGCCGTAGTGGGCGCCGACGACGAGCCGCTTCGAACCGAAGGTCGTGTTCATCGTTCGCCTCAGAAGATCGAAAACAGCCTGCCGCCGAGCGCCAGCGTCACGACGCTGCTCAGGCCGATCGCGACCCAGGCCGAGACGCGCCCGAACTCGAGACCGACGGCGTGCGTCGCGTCCATCCAGAGATGGCGCAGACCGGCGCAGAAATGCAGCAGATAGGCCCAGATCAGGGCGAAAGCGACGAGCTTGAAGAACCATGCCGGAACCATGCCGGCACCGGCAGCAAAGACGCTGGCGAATTGATCGAAGGAAATCTCGGACGTCAGGCTGGTGTCGAACATCCAGATCACGAACGGCAGGAGCAGAAACATCAGCACGCCGCTGACCCGATGCAGGATCGAAACCCAGCCGGCCGGGGGCAGGCGATACGATGCGAGCTGGCTGACGTGGATGTTGCGATAGACCGGCCGAGTCCTGATCGACTGTTCCTTGAGCGACGTCATCATGTCCGACCTTTTTTTTCGCCAGCGCTGCGCCGCCGCGCAGACAATTGATCTTATTGCAACGCAACAGACTTTAACCCGCCGGGAGTCTCGCGCCCCGACGACTTTCGTCCCACCCCTACCGCCTTTGGAGTATTCATGAGCAAGCCCCCCGTCCGCGTCGCGGTCACCGGCGCCGCCGGCCAGATCGGATATGCCATTCTCTTTCGCATCGCCTCCGGCGAGATGCTCGGCCGGGACCAGCCGGTGATCCTGCAGCTCCTCGAGATTCCCGACGAAAAGGTGCAGAAGGCCCTCAAGGGCGTGATGATGGAACTTGACGACTGCGCCTTCCCGCTCCTCGTCGGCATGACCGCGCATGGCGATCCCATGACGGCGTTCAAGGACGCCGACTACGCGCTGCTGGTCGGCGCGCGGCCGCGCGGCCCGGGCATGGAACGCAAGGACCTGCTCTCGGCGAACGCGCAGATCTTCACCGCGCAGGGCAAGGCGTTGAACGCGGTGGCCAGCCGCAAGGTCAAGGTCCTGGTTGTCGGCAACCCGGCGAACACCAACGCCTGGATCGCGATGAAGAGTGCTCCCGACCTGCCGCGCCGGAACTTCACGGCGATGCTGCGCCTCGACCACAACCGCGCCGCGAGCCAGATCGCGGCCAAGACGGGCAAGCCGGTCGCCGCGATCGAGAAGCTCGCCGTCTGGGGCAACCATTCGCCGACGATGTACGCCGACTACCGCTTCGCGACGATCGACGGCCAACCGGTGAAGGCGATGATCAACGACGACGCCTGGAACCGCGGCACCTTCCTGCCCACCGTCGGCAAGCGCGGCGCAGCGATCATCGAGGCGCGCGGCCTGTCGTCGGCGGCATCGGCGGCGAACGCCGCCATCGATCACATCCGCGATTGGGCGCTCGGAACGAACGGCCACTGGGTGACGATGGGCATCGCCTCCGACGGGCAGTACGGAATTCCGAAGGACACGATGTTTGGCTATCCGGTGACGACGGCGAACGGCGATTACCACGTCGTCGAAGGCCTGGAGATCGACGCGTTCAGCCAGGAGCGGATCAACCTGACGCTGAAGGAATTGCAGGAAGAGCAGGAAGGCGTCAAGCATCTGCTTTGAAGAGCGCGCCGGTGCGACGCCGGCATCGCCGCGGCGTCGGCCGGCCCGCGGCCTTCGCGCGGCGCCCGGCGTCGCCGGATCGGCGCCGGGCGTGATGCAAGTCCGGCAACGCGCGTAACCGAGGGTAAGACGGGCGTCCGGTGGGTGGGCGCTGAACCACAATTGCGCCCGCGCGCCACAGCGCTCAAAGGCCGAAACGATGTCCACACGTTCCCTTCTTTCTTCTCCCCTCGCCGCCGCCCTGATCCTCGCCCTCGGTTGCGCATGCGCTGTCCCCGCAGGCGCGCAGACGACGCCTCCCACGAAGGCCGCGAAGGCCGCGAAGGCGCCGCCGAAGGCGCTGAAGAAAGCCCCTGCCGAAGCGCCGATTCCGGACGCCTCTCCCGAGCAGATCAAGGCCGCCCAGCTCGTCTACTACGGCAGGTACGACTGCGAGTTCAACCAGACCGTCGACATCACGCAAAGCGCGAAGCATTCGGGCTATGTCGACGTCAAGCACGCCAAGCTGGGCGAGTGGCTGATGAAGCCGGTGCTGTCGACGACGGGCGCCGTTCGTCTCGAGGACGTGAAGGACGAGACGCTGATGGTGCAGATCGCGAGCAAGTCGATGCTGCTCAACGTCAAGACCGGGCACCGCATCGTCGACGACTGCATCAGCCCGAAGCAGCATGAGCTCATCGATGCCGCCAAGGCGGCGAAGTCCGCTTCGGCTCCGACCTAGCGACCTAGATTCGACACGCTGCGGGTTCGAGGCCGCGAAGCCTCGCGAGCGCGCCCTTCGGGGCGCGTTTTCATTGCGGCGCCCTTCGACGCGGACGCAGCGGGCGGGCCCGCACTCCGTTCAGCAAATTCCTATTCACTCCGTGCAGGTCCGCCCACCGCGTCCGCTGCGCTCTGGCAGCAACGCACGCAGCCGTCTGTTCACGCTCGGGCGCCGCGACGCCCAACGTCACGTGATGGTCCGGCTCGATAATGGCTCCATGCTGCGCCCCTTCAATTTCAGCCCCGGCCCCGCCGCCCTCCCCGAGCCGGTGCTGCGCCAGGCGGCCGGGGAGATGCTCGACTGGAACGGCACCGGCGAGTCGGTGATGGAGATGAGCCATCGCGGCAAGGAGTTCATGTCGATCCAGGCCGAGGCCGAGGCGAACCTGCGCGAGCTCCTTGCCATCCCGAAGCACTACAAGGTGCTCTTCCTGCAGGGCGGAGCGATCGGCCAGAACGCGATGGTGCCGCTCAACCTGCTGCGCGGCCGGGCCCGGGCCGACTACGTGAACACCGGCGAGTGGTCGAAGCGCTCGATCGCCGAGGCCGGCAAGTACTGCAGCGTCAACGTCGCGGCGAGCGCAGAGTCGAACGGCTTCATGGCGATCCCGAAGCAGCGCGAATGGCGGCTCGACCGCGACGCCGCCTACGTCCACATCTGCTCGAACGAGACGATCGGCGGACTCGAGTTCCACTGGCTGCCCGAGACTTCCGGCGTGCCGCTGGTCGCCGACATGTCGTCGAACATCCTGTCGCGGCCGATCGACGTGACGCGCTACGGCTGCATCTACGGCGGCGCGCAGAAGAACATCGGCCCGGCCGGACTGACGCTGGTCATCGTCCGCGACGACCTGCTCGGCGCCGCAGCGCCGACGACGCCGCAGGCCTTCGACTACACGATCCAGGCGGCCAACAACTCGATGATCAACACGCCGCCGACCTATGCGATCTACATCGCCGGCCTGGTCTTCCGCTGGCTCAAGGGCGAAGGCGGCTTGGCGGCGGTGGCGGCACGCAACCGGGCCAAGGCCGAGCTGCTCTACGGCGCGCTCGACGCGAGCGACTTCTACGCGAACCGGATCGCCCGCGAGGACCGCTCGCTCATGAACGTTCCCTTCCATCTCGCCGATCCGGCCCTCGACGCCGCCTTCCTGGAAGGGGCCCGGGCCGCCGGACTGCTCCACCTGAAGGGCCACCGCCTAGTCGGCGGCATGCGCGCCTCGATCTACAACGCGATGCCGATCGAAGGCGTTCGCGCCCTCGTCGCGCACATGAAGGATTTCGAAGCCCGGCACGCTTGATGCGTCGGCCGGGCCGCGCACAATCACCACCGATCCCCCGCAGAAAGACGCCATGGCCACCACGACTCCGCCCTCCGCCGCTCCCGACGCACACGCCTTCTCCGACACCTTCAAGACCTTCGAGACGGCGTCCGGCCGCGAAGGCGCCTTCTGGTCGCTGCCGGTGCTCGCCAAGACCTATCCGAACGTCTCGCGCCTGCCCGTCTCGATCCGCATCGTCCTCGAATCGGTGCTGCGCAACTGCGACGGCAAGAAGGTGATGCCCGAGCACGTCGTCGAGCTCGCCGGCTGGAAGGCGAACGCCCCGCGCCTTGACGAGGTGCCCTTCGTCGTCGCCCGCGTCGTCCTGCAGGATTTCACCGGCGTGCCGCTTCTCGCCGACCTGGCGGCGATGCGCAACGTCGCCGCCGAGATGGGCAAGGACGCGAAGACGATCGAGCCGCTGGTGCCGGTCGACCTGGTCGTCGACCACTCGATCATGATCGACTACTTCGGCACGAAGCAGGCGCTCGACCTCAACATGAAGCTCGAGTTCACGCGCAACCTCGAGCGCTACCAGTTCATGAAGTGGGGAATGCAGGCCTTCGACACCTTCGGCGTCGTTCCGCCGGGATTCGGCATCGTCCACCAGGTCAACCTCGAGTACCTCGCGCGCGGCGTGCACAAGGGTGCGGCGGCGCGCGGCGGCGTGCCCGTCTACTACCCCGACTCGCTCGTCGGAACCGACAGCCACACGACGATGATCAACGGCATCGGTGTCGTCGGCTGGGGCGTCGGCGGCATCGAGGCCGAAGCGGCGATGCTCGGCCAGCCGGTCTATTTCCTGATGCCCGACGTCGTCGGCTTCGAGTTCACCGGGCGGCTGCGCGAAGGCGTCACGGCAACCGACCTCGTTCTCGCCGTGACCGAGATCCTGCGCAAGGAAAAGGTCGTCGGCAAGTTCGTCGAGTTCTTCGGCGAAGGAACGCAGAGCCTCTCGGTGCCCGACCGCGCGACGATGGCCAACATGGCGCCCGAATACGGCGCGACGATGGGCTTTTTCCCGGTCGACGACAAGACGATCGAGTACTTCGAAGGCACGGGCCGGACCCAGGCCGAGATCGAAGCCTTCCAGGCCTACTTCAAGGCGCAAGGCCTGTACGGCATCCCGCGCGCCGGGCAGATCGACTACACGCAGGTCGTCCGCCTCGACCTGGGCAAGGTCGCGCCGAGCCTGGCCGGCCCGAAGCGGCCTCAGGACCGGATCGAACTCGGCAACGTCAAGGCGCAGTTCACCTCGCTGTTCAGCAAGACGCCGGCGGAGAACGGCTTCAACCAGCCAGCCGCGCAACTCCTGACGCGTCACCTCGTGCGTGCCCACGACGTGCGCAGCGTCGAGACGGATGCGAAGGTGCCGCGGACGCCGGCGGTGCAACCCGGTGCGCCGCGTTCGGTCGAGGAAATGAGCGCGAACAAGCCGACGCTGGCCTCGGCGCTGCATGAGGCCGAGCCGGTGCAGCCGGCCAGCCCCGACATGACGGTGGGCAACGGCGATGTGCTGATCGCGGCGATCACCTCGTGCACGAACACGTCGAATCCGAGCGTGATGCTCGCCGCCGGCCTGCTCGCCAAGAAGGCGGTCGAGGCCGGTCTCAAGGTCAAGCCGTACATCAAGACCTCGCTCGCGCCGGGCTCGCGCATCGTCACCGAGTACCTGACCAAGGCGGGGCTGATTCCCTATCTCGACAAGCTCGGCTTCAACGTCGCCGCCTATGGCTGCACGACGTGCATCGGCAACGCCGGCGACCTGACTCCCGAGCTCAACGACGCGATCACCAAGAACGACCTCGTCTGCGCCGCCGTGCTTTCCGGCAACCGCAACTTCGAGGCGCGCATCCACCCCAACCTGAAGGCGAACTTCCTCGCCAGCCCGCCGCTCGTCGTCGCCTACGCGATCGCAGGCACGATGCTGAAGGACCTGATGACCGAGCCGGTCGGCAAGGGCAAGGGCGGCAAGGACATCTACCTCGGCGACATCTGGCCGTCAGGCGACGAGATCGCCGCGCTGATGAAGTACGCGATGAACGGCAAGGCTTTCAAGGCGAACTACGACAAGGTGGCGAGCGAGCCCGGGCCGCTCTGGGAGAAGATCAAGGGCGTGAGCGGGCAGGTCTATACCTGGCCCGAATCGACCTACATCGCCAAGCCGCCGTTCTTCGCCGGCTTCGAGATGGCGCCGCACGCCGCCGAGATGGGCGTCAAGGGCGCGCGCGCCATGGCCCTCTTCGGCGATTCGATCACGACCGACCACATCTCGCCGGCCGGAGCGATCAAGGAAGCTTCGCCCGCCGGCCAGTGGCTGAAGGACAACGGCGTCGTCAAGGCCGACTTCAACTCCTACGGCGCGCGCCGCGGCAACCACGACGTGATGATGCGCGGCACCTTCGCCAACGTGCGGATCAAGAACCTGATGATCCCGCCCGATGCGAACGGCTCGCGCGAGGAGGGCGGCGTCACACTGTTCCAGCCGAAAAATGGAAGCGGCGGACAAGCCGCCGCGGGCGAGAAGATGTACATCTACGACGCGGCGATGAAGTACATGGCCGAGGGGACGCCGACCGTCGTCTTCGGCGGCGAGGAATACGGCACCGGGTCGAGCCGCGACTGGGCCGCCAAGGGCACCCAGCTGCTCGGTATCAAGGCGGTGGTGGCGAAGAGCTTCGAGCGCATCCATCGTTCGAATCTGGTCGGCATGGGCGTGCTGCCGCTGCAGTTCAAGCCGGGCGATTCGTGGGAGTCGCTCGGCATCAAGGGCGACGAGACCTTCGACGTCGAGATCGTCGCCGACCTGCGCCCGCAGCAGGACGCGACACTCGTCATCCACTCGGTCGACGGAACGAGCCGCTCGGTGCCGCTGACCTTGCGCATCGATACGCCGATCGAGGTCGACTACTACCGCCACGGCGGCATCCTGCCATTCGTGCTGCGGCAACTGCTCGCCGCGTAGGCGTCGACCTCAGTCTCTCGTGCTCGGCCCGTCGCACGCCGGGTCGTAGCCCTGGCCGGCTTCCGACACGGTGCCGGTCGGGTTGCTGATCGACACCTGGAAAAGCACGCAATCGCCCTCCAGGCCGCCGAAGCGGTAATTCCAGACCTGGAGCTGCTGCCAGCCGACCGGAAAGACGAACGCCGGGCGGCCGATCCGCGACAGCACCTCGACCTGTGTCATCCCGGGCTTGATCGTCGCGAAGACATCCGGCGTCAGGACCTGCTGCTTCGAGACGAGGCGGCCGGCGGAGTCGAAGTCGAGCATGTAGGTCTGCTTGCCGAACGCGCCCTGCGCGAATTCCAGGCGGGTTCCGCCGCCGGGCAAGGGGTACTGGCCGGTCGGCCCGCCGAAGGAACGGCGCGCCTCGTCGATCGACGTTCCGGGCGGCAGCGCGCCGGGCGGGCTCAGGACGGCGCACGAGACGGCGCCGAGCGTCGTCGCCAGCAGCAGCGTTGCGCCGAGGATTCGCGTCCGGGGTGAATTCATCGTCGCATCTCCAGGCAGCCGGTCGGTCGGCCCGGCACGCCAGGATTCTGAGTCCGCTGTCGAGTCCTCGTTCCCGACGTGCTCTCTGGTCCACTGAACCAGTCGTCGTGGGCGCGTCCGGCGCATCCCTAGAATCGCAGCGATGCGCGCAGAAACTGTCGCCGCTCAGCCCGATTTCGTCGAGCGTCTCGGCCACGGCATCCATGTCGTCGACACCGGATTCCACCGGCCGCGCTTCGACGCCGCCTTCCTGATCGTCGAGAAGGGGCGCGGCGCCTTCGTCGACGCGGGAACCAATCATTCGCTGCCGCGCCTGCTCGCCGCGCTCGACGCCGCCGGGGTGGCTGCGTCCGACGTCGACTTCGTCATCGCGACGCACGTGCACCTCGATCACGCCGGCGGCGCCGGCCTGCTGATGCAGTACCTGCCGCGCGCCCGGCTCGTCGTCCATCCGCGCGGGGCGCGCCACCTGATCAATCCGGTGCATCTCGTCCTGAGCGCGACGAAGGTCTACGGCGCCGCGGAGGTCGAGCGTTCGTACGGCGCCCTCGTCGCCGTGGCCAAGGAGCGCGTTCTGCAAAGCGCCGACGCGATGACGATCGAGCTGGCCGGACGCCCGCTGCTGCTCATCGACACCCCCGGCCACGCGATGCATCACCATTGCATCTGGGACGCCACGAGCCGGAGCTTGTTCACCGGCGACACCTTCGGCCTGTCGTATCGCGAGTTCGACACCGAGCGCGGGCCCTGGATCATGCCGACGACGACACCGGTGCAGTTCCAGCCCGAGGCGCTGCGCCGCTCGATCGAGCGCATGGTCTCGTTCGCGCCGACGGCGCTGAACCTGACGCACTACGGCCGGGTCGGCGAGGTGGAGCGGCTCGCCGCGCTGTTCTTGGCCCAGCTCGACGAGATGGTCGCCTTCGCGAAGACGGTCGAGGGCGGCCCCGGCCGGCACGAAGCGTTGAAGCGCGGCCTCGAGGCGATTCACCTGCGCAGCCTTCGCGCCCACGGCGTCAGGCTCGCCGACGAGCGAATCCGCGAGTTGCTCGCGCTCGACCTCGAGCTGAATGCGCAAGGCATCGTCGTCTGGCTCGAAAGGATCGCCGCATGAGCTCGGCCCGCTTCGATTTCACCGGCCAGGTCGCCGTCGTCACCGGTGCGGCGAACGGCATCGGCGCGGCGTGCACACGCCTCTTCGCGGCGAGCGGCGCGAAGGTCGCGCTGTGGGACGTCGACCTCGACGCCGCCGAGACGCTCGCCAGCGAGATCGCCACGAACGCGCGGGCGATGCGCTGCGACGTCTCGCGCGCGGCGGACGTCGACGCGGCGATCGCCGCGACGCTGTCTGCCTTCGGCCGCATCGACGTCCTGATCAACAACGCCGGCATCTTTCGCGCCGCCGATTTCCTCGACGTCAGCGAAGCCGATTGGGACGCCGTCCTCGGCGTCAATCTGAAAGGCGCCTTCCTCGTCGGCCAGGCGGTCGCACGCGAGATGGCCAGGACCGGCGGCGGCGCGATCGTCAACATGAGCTCGGTCAACGGCGTGATGGCGATCCCGACGATCGCCAGCTACAACGCGAGCAAGGGCGGCATCAACCAGCTGACGCGAGCGATGGCGCTGGCGCTGGCCGACCGCGGCATCCGCGTCAACGCCGTCGCGCCGGGGACGATCGCGACCGAGCTGGCACGCCAGGCGGTGCTCGGCAGCGCCGAGGCGACGGCGCGAATCATGGGACGCACGCCTTTGCGGCGCCTCGGCGAGCCCGAGGAGGTCGCCGCCGTCTGCGCCTTCCTCGCCAGCGACGCGGCGAGCTACATGACGGGCGAGATCGTCGCCGTCGACGGCGGCCGCCTCGCCCTCAACTACACGATGCCGCCGTTACCGTCGCCGTAGCGGCTCACGCCGCCACGGCAAGGGGGCGCGGCGCCAGCTTCGCTTCGCGGATCGGCAGGTGGATCAGCGCCGCGCCGGCGGCGAGCACGATGTCGGCGTACCACATCCAGTCGTAGCTGCCGGTCCAGTCGAAGGCCTTGCCGCCGAGCCAGGCGCCGAGAAAGCCGCCGATCTGGTGCGACAGCATGACGAACCCGAACAGCGTCGCCATGTGCGCCGGGCCGTAGAACTTGGCGACCAGCCCGGCCGTCGGCGGAACGGTCGAGAGATAGGTCAGGCCGATGAAGGCGGCGAAGACGAGGACGACGGTTTCGCTCTTCGGCGCGAGCAGGAAGACGAGCACGGCGAGCCCGCGCGCCGCGTAGACAAGCGAAAGCAGCGACTTCATGCGCCAGCGGCCGACCGCCCAGCCCATCGCCAGACTGCCGACGATGTTGAACAGGCCGACGATCGCGAGCGCCCAGGCGCCGACCGCAGGCGGCAGCTGGCACGCCGCGACGACGCCGGGCAGGTGCGTGGCGATGAAGGCGACATGAAAGCCGCAGACGAAAAAGCCGGTCGCAAGCAGGCGGTAGCTCGGGTCGCGCATCGCCCGGCCGATGGCTACACGTGTCGACTCGCGCTGGGCCGTGGCAGACGGATGGCCGGCCGGGGCGGGCGATGCGAGCGCCGTCGGTCGGCCGCGCAGCACCCATGCCGCGGGCAGCGCCAGGAGCACGATCGCCGCCATGCTCTGCACCGACGTCGCCCAGCCCGCCGCCGCGGTGATGGCGCCGGCAATCGGCACGAAGACGAACTGTCCGAACGAGCCGCCGGCGTTGACGATGCCACTCGCGATCCCGCGCTTTTCCGGCGGCACGAGTCGCGCCGCCGAAGCGAGCAGCACCGACGGGCCGGCGAAGCCCGCGCCGCCCGCGGCCAGGACGCCGATCGCGAAGATGAGTCCGAGCGTCGTCGTCATGAGCGGAACGAGCGCCGTGCCGAGGCAGACGAGGGCGAGCCCGAGCAGGATCACGCGACCGGCGCCATAGCGGTCGGCGACCATTCCGGCGAGCGGCTGGGTCAGGCCCCACCACAGCTGGCCGACGCCGAAAGCCAGGCTGATGCTGGCCAGGCCGAGCCCGGTCGTCGTGTTGATGACGCTGAGAAAGAGCCCCATCGACTGGCGCGCGCCCATCGTCACGGCGAACACGCCGCCGGCCGCGAGCAGGACGAGCCAGAACGCGGCCCGACGCCGGCTCGCGCCGGCCGGCAGCGCGACCTCAGTCACGGGCGTCCGCAGCGGTCTCGGTGACGAGCGCCAGGCAGTCGTCGAGCAGCGCGTGCAATTCGACGACACGCGCTTCGCCGAGGCGCCGGTTGAGGGCGAGCTGGGCCCGCTTCCATTCGCGCTGCGCCTCGGCGCGCTTGACCACGCCAGCCGGCGTCGCCGCGACGCTGCGCGAGCGAGCGTCGGCGCCGGGCCCGATCTCGATCCAGCCGTTGCCGACCAGCGGCTGCAGGTTGCGGGTCAGGGTCGACGCTTCCATTTCCATGACCCGCGCCAGATCGCCGGGACGCATCGGCCCGCGCAGCACGATCTGCGAAAGCAGGGAATACTGCGTCGTCTTCAGGCCACAGGCGCCAACGATCCGGTCGTAGTGCCGGCCGACGCGGCGCGTCAGCTGGCGCAGCTTGAGGTTCGTGCAGCCGCGCGGTCCGGCCGGAGCCGGGGTCGTTCTCTCGGCTGCACTGCGCTTCATGGGAAGATTGTAGCTACAATTTTTGTATCTGCAATCATTGAGGGAGCGACGGATGAGCGAGAAGAGCGCTGGCGGAACGATCGATCTGAAGGCCGCGTGGCAGGCACGCGAGGACGAAATACGCTCGGTAACGCGAAGCTGGGGCGTCCTGACGCGCGAGCAGCTCGCCGGCAAGTCGGGCGTCGAGATGTTCCGGGCGATGATCGCCGGCGAGCTGCCGGCACCGCCGATCACGAAGACGCTCGACTTCATCCTCGTCGAGGCCGAGCCCGGCCGCATCGTCTTCCAGGGCCGGCCCGGCTTCGCTCACTACAACCCGATGGGAACGGTGCACGGCGGCTGGTTCGCGACGCTGCTCGACTCGGCCGTCGCCTGCGCCGTGCAGGCCAGCCTGCCGGCGGGCAAGGCCTACACGACGGCCGAGCTGAAGATCAACATCGTCCGCCCGCTGACCGACAAGGTGCCGCTGGTTCGGGCCGAGGGCAAGGTGATCCACGTCGGTGGCCGCATGGCGACGGCGGACGGGCGCCTCACCGGCTGCGACGGGAAGCTGTACGCTCACGCCTCCACCACCTGCTTCATCTTCGAGACGCCATGAGATTCCTGCACACCATGCTCCGGGTCGGCAACCTGCAGCGTTCGATCGACTTCTATACCGGCGTCATGGGAATGAAGCTGCTGCGCACGACCGAGCGACCCGAGCAGAAATATTCGCTCGCCTTCGTCGGCTACGGTGCCAACCCGGAGCAAGCCGAGATCGAGCTGACGTACAACCACGGCGTCTCGAGCTACGAGATCGGCACTGCGTTCGGCCACCTCGCGATCGGCGTCGCCGACGTGAAGGCCGCCTGCGAGAAGATCCGCAGCGGCGGCGGCACCGTCACGCGCGAGGCCGGGCCCGTCAAGGGCGGAACGACCGTGATCGCCTTCGTCGCCGATCCCGACGGCTACAAGATCGAGCTGATCGAGCGCGCCGGGTAGTCGAGCGCTCTCTTCACGCGCGCCGCAGTGCGCACGCCTCGCGCGCCAGGCGCGTGAGGCGCGGCCAGTCGGCCGCGGCGAGCGCATCGGGAGGAGTGAGCCACGAGCCGCCGACGACTTTGACGTTGGGCAGGGCGAGCCAGCCCGGCGCGCTGTCGAGGCTGATGCCTCCCGTCGGGCAGAAAGCGATGTCGGCAAAAGGGCTCGCCCACGCCTTCAACATCGCGCCACCTCCGGCCGCTGAAGCGGGGAAGAACTTGAGAAAGCGAAAGCCGTCGTCGGCCGCCTGCATGACCTCGGTGGCCGTCGCGACCCCGGGCAGCAGCGGCAGCGCCAGGGAACGACAGGCAGCGACAATGGAGCTGCTGTAGCCGGGGCTGACGGCGAATCGCGCCCCCGCTGCGTGCGCCGAGCGGACGTCGCCGGCATTGCGCAGGGTCCCGGCACCGACGATCGCTTCGGGGACGGCGCGTGCGATCGCATCAATCGCCGCCAGCGCCGCGGTCGTGCGCAACGTCACTTCGAGCACGCGAACGCCGCCTTCGACGAGCGCGCGCGCCATCGGCACTGCATGTTCGACGCGGTCGATGACGATGACCGGGATGACCGGCCCGTACTCGGCGAGATCGAGCGGTTCGAGCGTCGGCGCCGTCTCGCCTACAGCCATGTGCCGGCTCCTTCCTCGGCCGAGACGACGTTCTTGCGCATCCCGGCGAAGAGCTCGCGGCCCAGGCCGCGCCCGTTGCTGTCGATCGCTTCGCGACCGAGCCGCGGCGCTACGCGCGCCTCCCACTCGACGGCGTCGACCAGCGCGTCGAGCCTTCCGGCGATCGCGTCGACGCGAACGAGGTCGCCATCGCGCACCTTGCCGAGCGCACCGCCGGCGAGGACCTCGGGGCTGACGTGGATGGCGGCCGGCACCTGGCCCGAAGCGCCGCTCATCCGCCCGTCGGTGATCCGCCCGGTGACGTCGGCGAGGGCCTGCTTCCTCATCGGGGCGATCTTCGCGCCGATGGGCCGTCGCTACTCAGCGCAGGGTCAAGTCGATGCGGTCGGCGTCGGCCGCGCTGAGGCTGCCGGCGGGCATCTCGACCAGCTCGACCTGCATCTTCTCGGCGGCGACGCCGTCGGCGGCGAGCACTTTGTGGATCGCCCCGGTCCGCGTCTTGGCGAGGTCGAGGTCGCGCGCCTTGTTCGCACCGGTCAGGAAGCGCGCCGACAAGCGCACCCCGTTGGCATTGCCGCGCGCCGCTTCGGCGAAGCGGGCGAGCGAAGCGGCGGCCGTCGCCGGCAACTTGTCGGATCCGGCGGCAAAGACGACCTCGTTCGGGTTCGCCGCGGTCGGCGCCGAGGCGGCCTGCGGCGTTGTTGCAGACGCGGACCCCGCGGCGGGCACCGCATCGGCAGTTTCCTGACCACTACGCCCGGCGAGCACGATTCCTGCAATGGCAATGACGATCAGCAAGACGACGGCCGCAATGGCGACGGTGCGTGAAGAATTGCTCTGTCGCGGCTTGCGTTCGCTCATGTACCCCTCGTGTCGTCCGTAATCTCTTGCGATGATCGATTCTAGTTGGCGATGAACGCACACCACCCTGCTCCGCACGCCGGTCGCGACCCGGAACGTCTGTTCGAGGCCGCCCTGCACCAGTGGGGCGGCCGTGAAGACGCCTGGATCTTCGGCTACGCCTCACTCATCTGGCGGCCCGAGTTCGAGGCCGTCGAGGACCGCTCGGCTACCGTCTACGGCTGGCACCGGGCCCTGGCGATGCGCTCGCGCATCAATCGCGGCACGCCGGAATGCCCGGGCCTGGTCTTCGCTCTGGTGGCCGGCGGCTCGTGCCGTGGCCGCGCCTATCGCGTCGAGCACTCGCGCGTCGAAGCCGAGATGCGGCGCCTGTGGGGCCGCGAAATGGTGACCGGCGTCTACGACCCGCGCTGGCTGCCCTGCCGGACGCCGCAAGGCGTCGTCAAGGCGCTCGCCTTCACCCTCAGCCGGAAGAGCCCGAGCCACACGGGCGCGTTGCCCGACGAGAGCATGGTCGAGATCCTGCGCAGCGCCAACGGGCGCTACGGCAGCACGCTGTCCTACCTTGTCGAGACGGCGACGACGCTGCGCAATTGCGGCATCCGCGATCGCGACGTCGAACGCCTCGTCGCGCTCGCCCGCCGCCACGCCCTCACGGCCTGAGCGCGCCAGCTTCCGAAACGCCGTCTTGCGGCTGCTCGCCACGCATCGCCGCCTCGAGGTCGGCGACGGTATCGATGTCGACCAGAACGCCTGCATCGTCGAGCTCGATGCCGTACGCGGGATAGCGCGCGACCAGGCGGCGCGCGCCTTCGTCGCCGCTCAAAGCGACCAGCTCCGAATACAGCTCGGCGGCAAAGCCGACCGGGTGGCCGCGCCTTCCGCCGTGCTGGGCATAGACGATGGGATGGTGGTCGAGCTGGCGGGCCACCGCCTGCAGCGACGCCGGCTGGACCAGCGGCATGTCGCCGGGCAGGACCAGCCAGCCGCGGGCGTGCGGGCGCAGGCTGACGCCGGCGCTGATCGAGTGGCCCATGCCGAGCGCCCCGGCGCCATCGTCGCCGACCTCGGGAAGGACGACGACGTCGCGCGCCGCGACGCTGCTGCGCGCCAGCGCGGCGAACGGCGCGGTCGTGACGACGACGACGTGCAGGCCGCTCTCGATGGCGTGGCGCAGCGTCGTGGCGAGAACGCCGTGCTCGCCGAACGCGGCAACGAGTTTGTGCGATCCGGCCTCGAAGCGCGATCCCTTGCCCGCGGCCAGGACGATTACGCTGCGCTCTGTGCTCATGCTCCGAGAATGAGAGACGGACGCCCGATCGGTAAGTGGGAGGTCTACGTAAGGCCTTCCCCGTAAGAGAAAGCGCCGAGGGCGCAGCGCCGCCCGGCGCGACGCCGCACCGCCCGTCTCGAGCAATCGGTGCGCCCGCACCTTCGCCCGCGGCTTTCTGGGCGGCCTTCCTATACTCGGGCGTGACCGATATCGCCGCCCTGCGCAAGAGCTACGAGCTCGCCGAGCTCGACGAAGCCGCGTCCGCTGCCGACCCGCTGCAGCAGTTCGCGACCTGGCTCGATCAGGCCATTTCCGCCCAGGTGCCCGAACCGAACGCGATGACGCTGGCCACGGTCGGCGCCGACGGGCGGCCGTCGACGCGAATCGTTCTCGTCAAGGGTTACGACGAGCGCGGCATCGTCTGGTACACGAACTACGACAGCCGCAAGGGCCGCGAGCTCGCCGAACGGCCGGTCGCAGCGCTGCAGTTCCATTGGGTCGAGCTCGAGCGCGTCGTGCGCATCGAGGGTAGCGTCGAGAAGGTCTCGGCGGCCGAATCCGACGCGTACTTCGCCACCCGCCCGCTCGATTCGCGAATCGGCGCCTGGGCCTCGCCGCAAAGCCAGGTGATCGCCTCGCGCGCCGTGCTCGTCGCCAACGCGGCGCGCTACGGTGCCCGCTACCTGCTCAGGCCGCCGCGCCCGCCGCACTGGGGCGGCTACCGCCTGCGTCCGGACACCTGGGAGTTCTGGCAAGGCCGCAAGTCGCGCCTGCACGATCGCCTGCGCTATCGGCTCGACTCGGGCGCGTGGCTGCGCGAACGGCTGGCGCCCTGAGCATTCGGCCGCGACGACGCGGCCGCCTCGCGGCAACGCCGGTGCGAGTCCGCACGCTGCGCCGTCGGACGACGAGCCCGGGAAGGCGTGCAAAGGGGCACGACTGCCGACGGAACGCGACGGGAGCGCAGCGAGACCTTGGGCACAATCGCTGGCGCCGCGGCCACTCCACGAACAAGAAAAAGCCTTGAACAGTCTCTTCGTCATGCTCGGGATCGAGTCCTGGAAGCCGATCCTGGCCGCGTTGCTGCTTCCGCCCGTCCCTTTTCTCCTGTTGACGCTGGTCGGCGCACGCCTGCTGCTGCCGCGGCGCGGGCTCGGCTGGCTGCTCATCGTCACGAGCGTCGTCCTGCTCTGGCTCTCGGCCTGCACCGGCGCGGCGCGCGGCATCGCGCAGCTCATGCTGCAGCCGCCGGCGGCGCTCGGCATCGACCGCGTGCACGAGCTGCGCGCCGAGGTCGCCGCGAAGAAACCCGTCGCCATCGTCATCCTCGGTGCCGGTGCCGAACCGTTCGCACCGGAATACGGCGTCAGCAGCCTGCAGGACGCTTCGCTCGAGCGCCTGCGCTATGGCTTGTGGCTCGGTCGCGAGACCGGTGCGCCGATCGCCTACAGCGGCGGTATCGGCTGGGCGCAGCAGGACGCGGCGCCCGAGGCGCGCATCGCCGCCAAGATCGCCGCCGAGGACTTCAACCGGCCGATCAGGTGGGTCGAGGAAGACTCGCGCGACACCCGCGAGAACGCCTCGCGAACGCTCGCTCTGCTCAGACCCGCGGGCGTCGACCATATCGTCCTCGTCACCCACGGCTACCACATGCCGCGCGCCGTGCGCGCCTTCACCGAGGCGGCCGGGCCGGACATCCGGATCGAGGCGGCGCCGATGGGGTTGGCGCGCAAGCTCGACCTGCCGGCGTTCGACTGGATGCCGAGCGCACGCGGCTTCGTCCAGATGCGGCAAGTGCTGCACGAGCTCGCCGGCAAGGTCGCCGGAGCCTAGGGCGATCAGCCCGCCGGCCCTACATCGAGTCGATGAAGCGGATGTAGTCGCTCGCTGCGTGCTCCGGCACCTCGAGCGCCGGCAGGTGGCCGACGCCGGGCATGATGACGACGTGGGCGCGCGGCAGGAGCTTCTTCAACAGCTCCGCCGTCGCCGGATTGATCACCCGATCCTCGGCGCCGAAGACGACCAGCGCCGGCGTTCCCAGCCCCTGGATCCGCGCCTCGATCGAATCGGCGCGCAGCTGGCGGACGATGCGCTCCTCGAGCGGGCGATTCCTGATCCGCTGGCGCGCGAGGACGTCCTGCAGAAAGCGCGGTATCGGCGGCGGCCGGCTCATCGTCAGGGCGATCAAGGCGGCGAAGTCGTCTTCGCTGCTCACGAGCAGCGGGTTGGCGCCGCCGGCGAGGACGGCGCGCGCGACCTCGGTCGGCGGGGCGCTCCACAGTCCTCCCGGGTCGAGCAGCCAGAGGCTGCGGACCTCGCCCGGGTGCGCCGCCGCCCAGGTGAGCGCGATCTGCCCGCCCATCGAGCTGCCGCCCAGCTGCACCGACTTCAGGCCGAGCGCCTTGCAGAAAGCGCGCACCCGATCCGCCTGCGCCGCGGGCGAGTAGTCGGCGTCCGCGGGGTGCGAGGAATCGCCGAAGCCGATCAGGTCGGGGGCGATGACGCGGTAGTGCGGCGTGAGAAAGCGGGCGATGCGGACGAAGTTGTCCTTGTCGGCGCCGAAGCCGTGCAGCAGGACGAGCGGATCGCCGCGGCCGCCCTCGAGATACGCCATCGTGAGGCCGTCCGGAAGATCGACCGTGCGCGCCACGACGCCGGAGCGCCAGCGTTCGGCGTCGAGTGCGATCGACAAGGCGAGCTGCGGAAAGACGTAGCGGATCGCCGCGCCGACGAGGACGATGGCGAGGAACAAGGCGACGAGCGCGCGGATCGGACGCATCGCGGAATTGTCGCGGGCGCGCCCGTCCGGCACCAGGCAAAGGCAACGCCGAAGCCGGCAAAGCGTCACGGCCGCGGCACCCGGGTATCGTTTCGCCGATGAGCTGGCACGCGGCACTTTCACTACGCTTTCGCCGCGACGACGAACGCACGCTCGTCCACGATCGCCACGACGGCCCGTTGCGCGTCCTGAAGAGCCTGCATCCCGAGGGCCCCGGGGTCTGCCACAGCGTCCTTGTCCATCCGCCCGGAGGCGTCGTCGGGGGCGATACGCTCGCGATCGAGCTCGGCCTCGGGCCTGGCGCCCACGCGCTCGTGACGACGCCCGGAGCGACGCGCTTCTATCGCAGCAGCGGTGCGCTCGCGTCGCAGACGATCGAGGTTCGTGCCGAGGACGGGTCGCGCCTCGAATGGCTGCCGCTCGAAACGATCGCCTTCAGCGGCTGCATCGCCGAGAACCGGGCCAGCTTCGCGCTCGACGGCGGCGCCGAGATGATCGGCTGGGACGTCACCGCCCTCGGGCTGCCGGCATCGGACCAGCCCTTCGTCGCCGGCAGCTTCACGCAGTCGATCGCGATCCCCGGGACCTGGCTCGAGCGCGGCAAGGTCGCCGGCGACGACTTGCGCCTGCTCGACTCGCCCGTCGGCTGGGCCGGCCATCGCGTCCTCGGTACCCTGTGGTTCGCTGCCGGAAGCGCGCTCGTCGACGTGCGCCGCGAGGCGCTGCTGCAGACGGCGCGCGAGCACGCACGCGACAGTGAATTGCGCGGCAGCGCCGGGGCGTCGGCGGCGCAGGCGCAAGTGGTCGTGGTGCGCGTCCTGGCGCCCAAGGTCGAGCCGGCGATGGTCTTGCTGACGGCGATCTGGAGCGCGTGGCGTCGCCTCGCCTGGAATCTGCCGGCCTGCGCGCCGCGCATCTGGCGCACTTGAGGCGGAGGGCGGCAACGTATCATCGCCTCGCCCTCGCCCTGGCATTCGTCTTGCTGCCGCGACGCCCGATCGCGTCGCCCGGCGATGCGACCCGCACCGATTGCGACGATGGACCTGACGCCGCGCGAAAAAGACAAGCTGCTGATCTTCACGGCCGCGCTGCTCGCCGAACGGCGCCGCGCGCGCGGCCTGAAGCTCAACCATCCGGAAGCCGTCGCCCTGATCAGTGCAGCGATCATGGAAGGGGCGCGCGACGGCAGGAGCGTTGCGGCGCTGATGAGCGACGGCAAGACCGTGCTGACGCGCGACGACGTGATGGAGGGCGTGGCCGAGATGATCCCCGACATCCAGGTCGAAGCGACCTTCCCCGACGGCACCAAGCTGGTCACCGTGCACCAGCCGATCGCATGAGGGCCGCATGACACCCGGCGAGCTGTTCGTCGAGGACGGCGATCTCGATCTCAACCCCGGCCGGCCGACCGTCGCTCTCGTGGTCGAGAACACCGGCGACCGGCCGATCCAGGTCGGCTCGCACTATCACTTTGCCGAGACCAACGCGGCGCTGCGCTTCGATCGCGCTGCGGCGCGCGGCATGCGCCTCGACATCGCTTCGGGCATGGCGGTCAGGTTCGAGCCGGGCCAACAGCGCAGCGTCGTCCTCGTCGCTTACGCGGGCGAGCGCGTCGTCCACGGCTTTCGCGGGCTCGTGGGCGGGAAGCTTTGAGCGTGAAGTCCAAGCCGAGCGGGATCGGGGCGCGGGGCGCACTGCCCGGCCAACCCGTGTCCGTGACCCGCACGCCACCGAGTGACTCCTGATGACCACCATCCAACGTCGCGCCTACGCCGAGATGTTCGGTCCCACAGTGGGAGACCGCGTCCGCCTCGCCGACACCGGACTCGTCGTCGAGGTCGAGGACGACTACACGCTGCGCGCCGGTGGCTACGGCGAGGAAGTGAAGTTCGGCGGCGGCAAGACGATCCGCGACGGCATGGGGCAGAGCCAGCGCGTATCGGCCGACGTCGCCGACACGGTGATCACGAACGCGCTCGTCGTCGACCACTGCGGCATCGTCAAGGCCGACATCGCGATCAAGGCGGGCCGCATCGCCGCACTCGGCAAGGCCGGCAACCCCGACGTGCAATCCGGAGTCGACATCCGGATCGGCCCGGGCACCGAGATCATCGCCGGCGAGGGGATGATCGTCACCGCCGGCGGCATCGATTCGCACATCCACTTCATCTGCCCGCAGCAAATCGACGAAGCCCTGGCGAGCGGCGTGACGACGATGCTCGGCGGCGGCACGGGCCCGGCGACCGGCACCTTCGCGACGACCTGCACGCCCGGGCCCTGGCACATCCACTCGATGCTGAGGGCCGCCGAAGCCTTCCCGATGAACCTGGGTTTCATGGGCAAGGGCAACGCCAGCCTGCCCGCCGCGCTCGTCGAGCAGGTCGAGGCCGGTGCCTGCGGATTGAAGCTGCACGAGGACTGGGGGACGACGCCGAAGGCGATCGACACCTGCCTCGAGGTCGCCGAGCGCCACGACATCCAGGTGACGATCCACACCGACACGCTCAACGAATCGGGCTTCGTCGAGGACACCTTCGCCGCCTTCAAGGGGCGCGCCATCGCGACCTTCCACACAGAAGGCGCCGGCGGCGGCCATGCGCCCGACATCATCAAGGCGGCCGGCCTGCCGAACGTGCTGCCCTCGTCGACCAACCCGACAATGCCCTACACCGTCAACACCGTCGACGAGCACCTCGACATGCTGATGGTCTGCCATCACCTCGACCCGGCGATCGCCGAGGACCTCGCCTTCGCCGAGAGCCGGATCCGCCGCGAAACGATCGCCGCCGAGGACGTGCTGCACGACATGGGCGTGTTCTCGATGATGTCGTCGGACAGCCAGGCGATGGGCCGGGTCGGCGAGGTCGTCATCCGCACCTGGCAGACGGCGCACAAGATGAAGGCGCAGCGCGGCTGGCTCGCGCCCTCCCCCGGCCGCCACCCCTGCGAGGCGAAGGATCGCAACGACAACTTCAGGGTCAAGCGTTACGTCGCCAAGTACACGATCAACCCGGCGATCGCGCAGGGAATCGCGCACGAGGTCGGCTCGATCGAGCCGGGCAAGCTCGCCGACCTGGTGCTCTGGAAGCCGGCCTTCTTCGGCGTCAAGCCGTCGCTGGTCGTCAAGGGCGGAATGATCGCGATGGCGGCGATGGGCGACCCGAACGCGTCGATCCCGACGCCGCAGCCGGTGCACTTCAGGCCGATGTTCGGCGCCTTCGGCCAGGCGCTGGCGATCTCGTCGGTCACCTTCATGTCGCAAGCGGCGATCGGCGCCGGCATTCCGGCGCAGCTCGGCCTGGCGCGGCGTGCCGTTCCGGTCCGCCAGACGCGCTCGATCGGCAAGCACAGCATGGTGCTGAACGACGGCACGCCGAAGATCGACGTCGACGCGCAGACCTACGAGGTCCGCGCCGACGGCGTCCTGCTGACCTGCGAGCCGGCGACGGTGCTGCCGATGGCGCAGCGCTATTTCCTGTTCTGAGGCAGGCGGCTCGAGCGCACGCGCGTGCTGATCGCCAACAAGCTGATCGCCGGCGGCACCGGACTGGCCGCCGTGCTGCTGCGCCGCGCCGCGACGGTCGAGCTCGACTGGGACACGCGGCAAAAGAGCCGCTTCGAGGCCGTCGATTCGCAGAGCCGCGGCGTGGGCGTGTTCCTGGCGCGCGGCCGGATCGTCCGCGGCGGCGACGTGCTGGTCGGCGAGGACGGCTCGCTGATCGTCGTCACTGCGCGGCCGCAGGCGGTGCTCGTCGTCACGGCAGAGGGATCGCCGCTCGGTTTGCTGCGTGCCGCGTATCACCTGGGCAACCGGCACGTTCCGCTCGAAGTCAAGCCCGGCGCGCTGCAGCTCGAGCCCGACCACGTGCTCGCCGAGATGCTGTGGCGGATGGGCTTGCACGTCGAGGAGACGATGGCAGCGTTCGAGCCGGAAGCCGGCGCCTACGACGCAGCGAGCATGGCGCGCGAGCACGGTCATGATCTGGGTCACGCAAAGGTCCGCGATCACGATCACGCCAAGGCCCACGACCACGATCATGAAAGCCAGGCGCACGGCCACGGCCACGATCCGCATCGCGGGCACGATCATTCATGAGCGCACGCCGGACCGGGGCGCGACGCAGCACCGGCATCTCAGCGCCGGCCCTGCTGCAACTGATGCGCCTCGCGTCGCCGAGCCTGCCGGTCGGCGGCTTCAGCTACTCCGACGGCTTCGAGGCCGCATTCGAAGCCGGCCTCGTGGCCGGCGAAGCGCAAACCCTGGCCTGGCTTCTCGACCAGCTGCATCTGGGCCTCGCCCGCAGCGATCTGCCCGTGCTCGCGCACGCGACACGCGCCTGGAAGCGACGCGACCCGGCGCGCATCGCCGAGCTGAACGCCTGGGTCGCGACGACGCGCGAAACGAGCGAGTGGCGCCAGCAGAGCGAACAGATGGGCCGCTCGATGACGCAATGGCTGCGCCAGCACGACGTTCCCGATGAACGCCTGGCCGTCCTCGCCGCCCTTGCGCCCGCGCCGACGTGGCCGATCGCCTTCGCCCTCGCCGGCGCGGCCGCCGGCGCGCCGTTGCGCGAGGTGCTGCTCGCCTTCGCCGCCGGCTGGGCCGAGAACATGACACAGGCGGCGATGAAGACGATTCCGCTCGGCCAGGCCGCCGGCCAGCGCCTGCTCGCCGGCCTGTCGGCGGCGATTCCCGCCGCCGTCACGGCGGCTGCCCGCTTGCCCTTCGACGAGATGCAGGCGTTCACGCCGATGCTCGCCATCCTGTCGTCGCAGCACGAAGCGCAATACTCGCGACTCTTTCGTTCCTGACGCCCATGAGCACCCTGCATTCGATTCCGCGCCGGACGCGCAAGCTCCCGCCGTTGCGGGTCGGCGTCGGCGGACCGGTCGGCTCCGGCAAGACGACGCTCGTCGAGATGCTCTGCAAGGCGATGCGCGATCGCTGGGATCTCGTCGTCGTCACCAACGACATCTACACCAAGGAAGACCAGCGCCTGCTCACCGTCGCCGGCGCGCTCGAGGCCGACCGGATCATGGGCGTCGAGACGGGCGGCTGCCCGCACACGGCGATCCGCGAGGACGCGTCGATCAATCTCGAGGCGATCGATCGCATGCTCGAGAAGTATCCAGACGCCGACATCGTCTTCGTCGAAAGCGGCGGCGACAACCTCGCCGCGACGTTCAGCCCCGAGCTGAGCGACCTGACGATCTACGTCATCGACGTCGCCGCCGGCGAGAAGATCCCGAGAAAGGGCGGCCCCGGAATCACGAAGAGCGACCTCTTCGTCATCAACAAGACCGACCTGGCGCCGCACGTCGGCGCCAGCCTCGAGGTGATGCGCGCCGACACCTTGCGGATGCGCGGAACCCGACCCTTCGTCATGACGAACCTGAAGACGAAAAGCGGCCTCGACGAGATCGTCGCGTTCATCGAGAAGCGCGGCCTGCTCCTCGCCGAGCCCGCGTAGGGCACGCGAGACGGGAGCCCGGCTCAGGGTCGCACGTGTGCCGGCCCGCCCAGGCCGGCGTCGAGGGTCGTGACGTCGCAGCGAAGCAGCGCTGCGACGGCCGCGCGTGTCGCGGCGATCAGCGCCTCGGCGACGACCTCGGGCTGCGCCGGTTCATGGCTCGCCAGCCAGTGGACGACGAGGCCGATCTGCAACTCGGCGACCGCCAGCGAAGCGAGCGAAAGCGGGAGCACCGGCCGTCCGTGGACGCGTCGTGCCAGGCGCGCCAGCGCCGGCTCGACCAGTTCGGCAAGGCGGTGCACCCAGAGGCGACGCAGCGAGCCGCCGGCGAAACCGCGGGCCAGCCGTTGCTGCGCGCGAAAGTGCGCCAGCAACGGCAACAGCGAGTCAGCGTCGACGCGCTGGGCGACGATGCTCGCGAGCGGCGTCGACGGAAACGTCAGGCTCGCCTTCAGGATGTCTTCGCGGCTGCGGAAGTGCGTGTAGAAGGTCGATCGACCGACGTCGGCACGGGCGACGATCGTCGCAACGCTGATGCTCTCGAATTCCCCGGCAAGGAGCAGGTCGACGAAGGCGCGCATCAGGGCCTGGCGCGTGCGTTCGACGCGGCGATCGGTTCGACGGACGGCCATGCTGCGAAGTTACGTCAAGTCGGCCGGGAGCGCCACGCGGTTTCGGACATCCTGCGTCGAGTGTCCAGAATTGGACAGCGCGCCGAACGACTCCGGCAACTCGCAACATGCGTCGCCTACGATGCGCCGCACATGCCCGGATCCGACAACCCCGCACCCGACGCTGCCAGTGCAGGCGACGGCAAGTCGCTCGGCGTCATCCTCATCGTCCTCGCGGCAGCGAGCCTGGGCCTGCTCGCCAACCACCCCTCGGCGCCCGCCCGGACCTTCGCCGAGCTGCTGCGCAACGAGGCGGCCGACCAGACCCTCGAGGGCGTCGTGCACGGCGGCTTGATCGTCGTCGTCGCGGTGCAGCTGGCCTGCCTGGCGAACGTGTCGATGCGGATGCGCCGCCGTCGCGCCTGGGCCGTCGCGGGCCTCGTCATGGCGTCGGCCGGTGCCGGCTTCCTGATGTTGTCGATGCTCCTCGACGGACTGCTCACTCCGGCGCTCGCCGCACTCTACGTCGACAAGCTCGACCGGCAGAACGACGCGCGACCGCTCTTCGCCCTGATCGGAATGCTCGTCCGCTTCCTGATGCCCGCGGGGCTCCTCTTCCAGGCGACGTCCCTGGTCTGCTGGGGCGGGCCGCTGGTCGGAGATAGTGGAATTCGGCGGGGTACCGGCTGGTTCGGGATCGTTACCGGAATACTCGTCGCCGCGGCTGTAGTGACGACCGCGGGAAGGGTCATGCACGTCCTGATCGGAGCGCTGGTCGCGATCGCCGCCTGGTACGCGCTTCTCGGCGTCGCGCTGCTGCGCGATCGCGTCGGCTAGCCCGGGAACTTCGCCTCCGGGCAGCGCCCGGGCCGCGCCGGCGTGCCGCAACGCGAGCGGCAACGTCAAGACATCTTCCACGGGCAGACGTCGGATCGAGCCGCGAGTGCAGATCCCGTTTGACATGAATACGAATGAGAACTACTCTCATTACATAAACACTCGTGTCATTCACTCAGGTGCACCACTGCCATGCGACGTCCTTGGTTCCCACGTCTGCCTCGTCCGGTTCTGTCCGCCGCCGCGCTCGCCGCCCTGCTCGCCTGGATGCCGGCCCAGGCCATCACGACCGAGGAGCTTGCCAAGCGGCTCGAAGTCCTCGAGGCGCAGAGCGCGGCCTTGCAGGCCAAGGTCGACCGGCTCGAGGCGGCGCAGGCAGGCAGGGTGTCGGCTGCGCCGACGCAGGCGCCGCCGACGGCGCCCGTGGCGGTCGCCGAAGTCGTGCCTCGCCCGGACGCGGCGGAGACGACGGTGTCGAGCTACGGCGAGATCGCCTACACGCGGCCGACCAGGGCGCAGGACAAGGCCAACGTCGACGTGGCGCGCGCCGTGATCGGGATCACGCACCGCTTCGACGAGCGCACGCGCATGGTCGGCGAATGGGAATGGGAGCACGCCGTCACCTCGTCGGGCGACTCGGGCGAGGCGGAGGTCGAGCAGCTGTTCGTCGAGCGCGAGTTCGACAGTGGCCTGCGCGGCCGGGCAGGCCTCTTCCTGATGCCGGTGGGCCTGATCAACCAGAACCATGAGCCGACCGCGTACTACGGCGTCTTTCGACCCGACGTCGACACCCGGATCGTGCCGAGCACCTGGCGCGAAGCCGGGCTCGGGCTGTCCGGAGACACGCAGGGGGGCGTCAGTTGGGACGCGGGCATCACCACCGGCCCCAACCTCAGCAAGTGGGACGCGACAAGCGACGAAGGCCGGGTGCGCGGGCCGCTGGCGGCGATCCACGGCGAAGGCCAGTTCGCGACGGCACGCGATCCGCTATGGCACGGCGCTGCGAGCTGGCGCGGCCTTCCGGGCCTGCTCGTCGCCGGCTCGGTCGTGACCGGAAAGATCGGCCAGGAGCAGCCGGGCTTTCCGGGCAACGCTTCGCGCCTGGTGTTCTTCGACCTGCACGCGCGATACGAGGTCCAAGGCTGGGACTTCGCCGCCGAATACGTGCGCGGAACGATCAGCCACACGGAGGCGTTGAATACGAGCTTCGCCCAGGGTGCGAGCGGACCGGTGACGCTGGTTCCGGCGCGCTTCTTTGGCGCCTACGCGCAAGCCGCGTACAGGTTCCGCTTCGGCGGCGGCTACACGCTCATACCGTTCACGCGCTACGAGATTCTCAATACCGCGGCGAGTTACGGAGCGCTTCCGGCGTCGCCGGGCGGAGTGGCGCAGCCCGACGAGAAGATCTGGACGGTCGGCGCGAGCCTTCGCATCGGCGAGGGCATCGTCGTGAAGGCGGATTTCCGACGCTACCGCAACGAGCAGCGACCCTCGGACATACCCGACGGCTTCGTCAAGGGCAATTCGATCAACGTCGGCGTCGGCTACAGCTTCTGAGCGCTCGCCGACGCGACGAGGGTTCGCGGGATCGCGTCGTCAGCCGTGGCTCGCGCCGTCGGCGGCGCGCAGCACGGTCGGATAGGCGAACTCGCTGCCGACCACGGCGCGCGCGAACAGATAGTTCTCGCGGGCGCGATCGCTGAGCGCGTCCATCTCGACGTTGCCTCGCTCGTCGCAGGGAAAGCACAGCGCGCGGCCCTTGTTGAAGAGCGACTGGAAGCGGATCTCGTAGCTTCGGTCCATGGCGGCACCCTCGAATACTTCGGCAATGAAATCGATGCAACTCGATTGCAGTATCGGAGCCGCGCCACTGCGACGATATCGGTGCGGCTCGATGCNGCGCGTCGGAGATCATCGCTGCCCCGCGTCGGAAGGACATCCCTTCGGGGTGCGGAAGTCCCCTTACACCGGCCGCCGCATGTCTTGAATGACTCCGATGCGGAATGGCCCGATCGGCCCCGCGTTTCGGTCCGGTCGCGGGCGCCGCGCCGGTCGGGTCAGGGCGGAAGTCCCAGCGCCTCGCGCGCGCTCCGGTAGGCGTAGCGGTAGGTCGAGCTGTTCGGGTGAAAGCCGTCGCTCGCGAAGTGCTGGTCGCGCCGGCGCCGGAAATGGATCGAATGCGGGGGCGCCGAAAAGTCGACGAACGACACGTGGTGCCGCGCCGCGCTGCGTGCGTAGACGGCCGTCGCGGCGCGCGAGCGCGCGCCGATCACCCAGGCATACGGTGGCCGAAATAACGGGGCAATGCTCAGGTCGGGCGGACCGAGCCAGACCGTGCGGCGCGCCAGGCGCTCGAGCTCGAGCATCAGCTTCTCGCACGAATCGGCGAGCTCCTCGGTCGGCGTGCCGCGAACGATGTCGTTGGCGCCGATGTGCAGGACGGCGACGTCGAAGCGCATTCCCAGGCTGTTGCATCGAGCCGCTTGCGCCAGCGCGTCGCCGACCCGGGCGCCCGAAACGCTGATGTTGGCGATGTCGGAGCGCGGAAAATCGATCGCCAGGAGCCCGGCGATCGATTCCTCGGGAAGGCTCGCACCGACGCCCACCCCGGTGCTGTCGCCCAGGATCAGGATCGATGGCCCTCGCTTCGAGCGCATGCGCCGCTCGAAGCGCTGGCTGCGTGCCGCCAGGGATCGCGCCCGCGCGGTCCCGCGCCGGAAGGCGGCCAGCTCGATCAATACACCGGACACGAGCAGCATGGGCAGCAGGTAGTGCGGCTTGCGAACGAAGGGGGGCGGTGTCACGCGGGCGCTCGTCGGGGTCGTGGCGGTGGTCAGGGCGTCAGGCAAGCCATGCGCCTGCACCCGCCGACGGGGAGGGGCAAGACGCGTCAAGCAGCTCGTCGGGCTCGGCCGGCCTCGTGAAATGCCGGTCGCATCCGGCAGTTTGCGCGGCGTCCATCGCCCCCCGTGTGCGCCCGCGGCTCAGCCTCGGCGCTCGCGCAATGCGGCGAGCGACAAGCCGGCGGCATCCTTCGGCGAAACGACCGGGGTCAAGCCCGGATCGGGCCAGGCGATCGCAAGCTCGGGATCGTCCCAGCGGATCGCGCGCTCGGCCGCCGGCGCGAAGTAGTCGGTTGTCTTGTAGAGGACATCCGCCAATTCGCTCAGCACGAGAAAGCCATGCGCGAGGCCGGGCGCGATCCAGACCTGGAGATGGTTGTCGCCGTTCAGGGTAATGCCGACCCAGCGGCCGAAGGTCGGCGAATCGGCCCGTATGTCGGCGACGACATCGAACACTTCACCGTGGCCGACCCGCACGAGCTTGCCCTGCGCATGCGGCGGCTCCTGCCAGTGCAGTCCGCGCAGGACGCCTCGTGCCGAGCGCGAATGGCTGTCCTGGACGAAGGCGATGCGCTCGCCGAGGGTCGCGGCGAAGTCCCGCTCGTTGAAGCTCTCGAACAGGAAGCCGCGCGCGTCGGCGTAGACCTGCGGCTCGATGACGAGCACGCCCTCGATCGCGGTAGGGGTCGCCTTCATCGCGCCGATTCTGCGGGAAGCCGCCGGGAGCGGCTCTTTGCCGCCTGCGATGGGCCATTGCTCACGAAGTTCTCGCCGCCGTCAGGCGCCCCGGCGCATCGCATTCTTAGAATGCATGGCAAATGATCCTGGTCACCGGCGGCGCCGGCTTCATCGGCTCGAACTTCGTCCTGGACTGGCTGGCGCGGAGCGACGAGCCCGTGCTCAACCTCGACGCGCTGACCTACGCCGGCAACCGCGAGAGCCTGGCTTTGCTGGAGGAAGACCCGCGCCACCATTTCGTCCACGGCGACATCGTCGACCGCGCTCTGCTCGACCGTATCTTCGTCGAGAATCAGCCCCGCGCTGTCGTCCATCTCGCCGCCGAGAGCCATGTGGACCGCAGCATCCACGGCCCGGCGGCGTTCGTCCGGACCAATGTCGAGGGCACGTTCACCCTGCTCGAAGCGGCGCGCCAGCACTGGAGCAAGCTGCCGGCACCGCAACGCGAGGCCTTCCGCTTCCTCCACGTCTCGACCGACGAGGTCTACGGTTCGCTGCTGCCCCGAGAACCTCCCTTCAGCGAGGCGCGGGCCTATGCGCCGAACAGCCCGTACGCGGCGAGCAAGGCGGCGAGCGATCATCTCGTCCGCTCGTGGCACCACACCTTCGGACTTCCGGTGCTGACGACGAACTGCAGCAACAACTACGGGCCGCTTCACTTCCCGGAAAAGCTGATCCCGCTGATGATCGTCAACGCGCTCGCCGCCAAGGCGCTGCCCGTCTACGGCGACGGCCGGCAGGTGCGCGACTGGCTTTACGTCAAGGACCATTGCGCGGCGATCCGCGAGGTGCTGGAGCGCGGCCGGGTCGGTGAAACCTACAACGTCGGCGGCTGGAACGAGAAGGCGAACCTGGAGATCGTTCACGCCGTGTGCGCCCTGCTCGACGAGATGAAGCCCGACGCGCGCGGCTCGTATCGTCGCCTCGTCACGCACGTCGCCGATCGACCCGGCCACGACCGCCGCTACGCGATCGACGCCCGCAAGATCGAGCGCGAGCTCGGCTGGCGCCCGGCCGAGACCTTCGAAAGCGGCCTGCGCAAGACGGTGCGCTGGTACCTCGACAACCGCCTCTGGACCGAGCGGGTGCAGACCGGGGCCTATCGCGACTGGCTCCGCGCGAACTACGACGCGCGTGCAAGGGCCCCCATCGGATGAAGCTCCTGCTCCTCGGCAAGAACGGCCAGGTCGGCTGGGAGCTGCAGCGCGCGCTCGCGCCGGTCGGCGAGTTGATCGCCCTCGACTTCGACAGCCCCGGCCCGCTCGGCGCCGACTTCACAAATCCGGCGTCGCTCGCGGCGACCGTGCGCGTCGTGCGGCCCGACGTCATCGTCAATGCCGCGGCGCACACGGCCGTCGATCGCGCCGAAAGCGAGCCCGATCTCGCGCGCCGCCTGAACGCCGAAGCACCCGCCGTCCTGGCGCGAGAGGCCGCATCGCTTGACGCCTGGCTGGTTCACTACAGCACCGACTACGTCTTCGACGGCAGCGGCGACGCCGCACGCACCGAGGACGCGCCGACCGGACCGCTGAACGTCTACGGGCGGACCAAGCTGGAAGGCGAGGAGGCGATTCGCCGAAGCGGGTGCCGCCACCTGCTGCTGCGCACGAGCTGGGTCTACGGCACGCGGGGCGACAACTTCGCGCGGACGATGCTGCGCCTGGCGCAGGGGCGCGACCGGCTCTCCGTCATCGACGACCAGATCGGCGCCCCCACCGGCGCCGAGTTGCTAGCCGACGTGACGGCACACGCGATTCGCGCCGCGATGGCACGGCCCGCGCTGAGCGACACCTATCACCTCGTCGCGAGCGGCGAGACGAGCTGGTGCGGCTACGCCCGTCACGTCATCGAGTTCGCGCGCGCGACGGGGGCTCCCCTGAAGGTCGCCACCGACGCCATCGACGCCGTGCCGACGAGCGCCTGTCCGCTGCCGGCCGCACGGCCGAAGAATTCGCGCCTCGACACGAGCCGGCTTCGGGACGCCTTCGGGCTGACCTTGCCGCCCTGGCAGACCGGAGTCGACCGGATGCTGCGCGAGCTCCTGACCTGACGGAACCCGGTGTCGAGCGCCAAGGCCCGCAAGGGCATCATCCTCGCCGGCGGCTCCGGGACGCGTCTGCATCCGGCGACGCGCGCGATCAGCAAGCAACTGCTGCCCGTGTACGACAAGCCGATGGTCTACTACCCGCTCAGCACCCTGATGCTGGCGGGCATCCGGGACATACTCGTCATCAGCACGCCGCACGACACGCCGCTGTTCCACAACCTCCTCGGCGACGGCTCGCAGTGGGGTCTCGCGATCAGCTATTGCGTTCAGCCCCGGCCGCAGGGCCTCGCCCAGGCATTCGTTCTCGGCCGCGAGTTCGTCGGCGGCGCGCCGAGCGCGCTCGAACTGGGCGACAACATCTTTCACGGACACGACTTGCATTCGCTGCTGCGCGCGGCGTCGGCACGACCGCGTGGGGCCACGGTGTTCGCCTACCACGTGCAGGACCCGCAGCGCTACGGCGTCGTCGCCTTCGACGCCGACGGTCGCGTGCTCAGCATCGAAGAAAAGCCCGGCGCACCGAAGAGCAACTACGCGGTGACCGGGCTCTACTTCTACGATGAGCAGGTCTGCGACATTGCCGCCGCCATCCGTCCTTCGGCGCGCGGCGAGCTCGAGATCACCGATGTCAACGCCCATTACCTTGCCGCAGGCGCACTGCAGGTCGAAATTCTGGGCCGCGGCTACGCCTGGCTAGACACGGGCACGCACGACAGCCTGATGGAGGCCGGGCACTACATCGCCACGCTCGAGAAGCGTCAGGGCCTGAAAGTCTCGTGTCCCGAAGAGATCGCCTTTCGCTCCGGGTGGATCACGCGCGACGAGCTGCTCGCGATGGCCGGGTCGATGCTGCAGAACAGCTATGGTCACTACCTGCTGCAGATTGCCGACCGTCGGGTCTTCTGACTACTCATGAACACCATGCCCTTGCACGTACTTCCCGTCATCCTCGCCGGCGGCAGCGGCACGCGGCTGTGGCCGCTTTCGCGCGCGCTGCATCCGAAGCAGTTCCTGGCGATTGCCGGCGAGCAGACGCTCTTTCAGCAGGCGGCGCTGCGCCTGGCCGGGCTGGCCGGCGCCAGCATCGACGTCGCCGCGCCCTGCGTCGTCGCCAACGAGGAACATCGATTCACCGTCGTCGATCAATTGCTCGGCACGGGAATCGGCCCCGAGACGGTCCTGCTCGAGCCGGTCGGGCGCAACACCGCGCCGGCGTTGACGCTTGCCGCGCTGCAGGCGACCCGGGAGGGAGCCGACCCGATCCTCGTCGTCGCGCCGGCCGACCACGCGATCGCCGACCGCGCGGCTTTCACGGCAGCGCTGCGCCGCGCCATCGCGACCGCTTCGGGCGGCAACCTGGTCGTGCTCGGCGTCCGCCCGGATCGGCCGGAAACGGGCTACGGCTACATCCGTGCCAGCGTCGGCGACGACGCGACGGCCGTGCCGGTCGCCGCGTTCGTCGAAAAACCCGACCCGGCCACCGCTCAGCGCTACGTCGATGAAGGCGGCTACTACTGGAACGCCGGCATGTTCGTCCTGCGCGCCAGCGTCTGGCTGGCCGCGATCGAGCGCTTCCGCCCCGACATCGCGACGGCCACACGATCGGCGTGGCGCCAGTCGGCACGCGACGGCGCCTTTCTGCGCTTCGACGCGGCATCGTTTCGCGCCATTCCCTCCGAGAGCATCGACTATGCCGTCATGGAGCCGGCAAGCCGGCCCGGCTCCGGAGTCGCGATCGAGATGGTGACGCTCGCCGCCGGCTGGAGCGATCTCGGTGCCTGGGACGCCGTGTGGCAGACGGCCGAGCACGACGCTTCGGGCAACGCGAGTCGGGGCGACGTCATGCTGTCGGACTCGCGCAACACGCTCGTGCACGCGACCAGCCGCCTCGTCGGGGTGATCGGCCTCGACGACGTGACGGTGGTCGAGACGACCGATGCGGTCCTCGTCGCGCATCGATCGAGCAGCCCCGCGGTCAAGGAGATGGTCGCTGCGCTCGACCGCGCCGGTCGCTCCGAGGCCAGCGCGCATTGCCGCGTACAGCGGCCCTGGGGCTGGTACGAGTCGATCGACCAGGGACCGCGCTTCCAGGTCAAGCGCATCATGGTCAAGCCGGGGGGACGCCTGAGCCTGCAGATGCACCACCACCGGGCCGAGCACTGGATCGTCGTCTCGGGGACCGCCGAAGTGACGGCAGGCGAGGCCGTGTCGCTGCTCTCCGAGAACCAGAGCAGCTACATCCCGATCGGCCAGAGACACCGCCTTGCCAACCCCGGCAAGGTGCCGCTCGAGATCATCGAAGTGCAGTCGGGCGCCTACCTCGGCGAGGACGACATCGTTCGCTACGAAGACAGCTACGGCCGCAGCTGAGAGGCGCGGAGGCGCCGCGACAGGCAACGGACTCCCTAAGCGCGCGTGCCTGCCGCAACGACCAGCTGGCACGGCCCTTCGAATCGACCGGCACGCTCGAACTGAGCCAGCTTTGCCGCAATCTCCTCCCACGCGGCAGCCTGTGCCCGAGCGTCCAGCGAAGCGAGCATCTGGTGCAGCGCACCGAAGGATTCCTGCTCGAAGCGCACGCACTCGGCGGCAGACGACAGCCGCACCGGCGCTTCGATCAGGCGGCTGCTCACGTCGACGAACCCAGCCGACCTGAAGGCGGCCTCGAGCACCCCGGCGCCGCCCAGGCTGAACGGCCCCGGTTGGCCCGGCAGCGGCGGCGGCAGCGCCGCTCTCGCCCGGATCACGGAGACCGGAACAGAGAAGAAGCCGTTCCGCTCGGGTGTCGAATAGACGATCGCCGCGACACGGCCGCCCGACTTGAGCGCCCGCTTCATCGAGCCTAGCGCCGCGAGCTGGTCGGGGAAGTAGATCAGGCCCAGTCTCGAGATCACGGCGTCGAACCCGGCCTCGGCGACATCGAGGTGCTCGCCGTCCTGAACCGCAGTCCGCACCTGTGCGAAGCCGGCGCGCTGCGCCTGCGCCGCGGCGAACTCCAGGATCTTCGGCGAAATGTCCGTGGCCAGAACGAGACCGTGCGGCCCGACTCGCGCCGCCGCCTGCAAGGTCTGGTCGCCGGCTCCGGCAGCGACGTCGAGAACGCGCGAGCCGGCCCGGACTGCAGCCAGGTCGAGCATCGCTTCCGTCGCCTCGCCGAGCCACTCGCGAAGCAGCGGCGTCCACCGGTCCCATGCCGCGGCGGCAACGTCCCATTGCTGGCGCGTGGCGGACTTGTACTTCGCCGCGTCGAAGACGGGAGCGTCTTGGGTGATCATCGCAATCTCCTTGAGGTGATGCCTGGCGCCGCAACGACGCGGCGTCGCTCAGCCCTTGCCGACGGGCCGTGGATCGGGTTCGGGCTGGGCCATCGCCAGGACCTGTTCGCGCGACAGATTCATGCCGTGATCGTCGTGCGCGTGCTTCTGGAGCTGTGCCACGAGCTTGTCGTCGTCGTCGGACCGGACAATGAAACCGCAGTCGCAACGCACTGTCTTCATGACCATGGCGCTCTCCCTTGCCTGTTACGGATGATGGACGCGAACCGCTGGCGCGCCCTTGGCTCCGCCTTGGAGAAATGTTGGAGGACACTGCCACGGTGGCGTTGCGAATCTACCTGACCGGCCGGGTTGCCCTCGAATGGAACGGGACACTGTTCGACCAGGCCGCGTTCGCCAGTCGGCAGGGCGCGCTGGTGTTCGCGCGCCTCCTGATGCCCAGAGGCTCGGCCGTCAGCCGCGACGAACTGGCGACCTTGCTCTGGGACGAGAAGCCGCCCAATGCCTAGGACGCCGCGTTGAATGCCCTGATCAGCAAGCTGCGCGTCCTGCTCGCCCGAGCCGGGCTCGACAAGTCCCGGGTCCTGCCGTCGGCGCTCGGTTGCTACCGGCTCGATCTGCCCGCCAATGCGTGGCTGGACGTCGAGGCCGCGTTCGATTCGCTGCATGCCGCCGAGGGCCTGCTCAAGCGAAACCAGCATCGCGAGGCGTGGGCGGCGGCCCAGGTGGCGTATCACATCTACAGGCGCCCCTTCCTGCCGGCCGAGACGGGCGCCTGGGCGGCGCGGCAGCGCGAACAGCTGGCGACATTCCATGTGCGCGCCTGCGAGTGCCTGTCGGAGACGTACATCCACAACGGCGAGGCGCGGATCGCCGTCGACCTCGCGCGCGAGGCGGTGGCGGCGCAACCGTATCGGGAGACCGCCTACCAGATGCTCATGCGCGCTCACGTGGCTGCCGGCAACCGGGCCGAGGCGTTGCTGACCTTCGAGGAGTGCCGCCGCCGCATCTCCGACGGCTTGGGCGTCGCTCCCTCGGCCGGAACCGAAGACGTCTATCTCGGCATCCTGCGATCGCGCTGACGACGCGATCCTTGATCTGGCGTAAGGCCGGCGCCCAGCCGCGACGCTAAGGTGCGAGCGGTGATCAAGCCCGAACTGATGGCCCTGCTCGAGCGAAGCGGCCTGACCCCGCTGCGCCTGGCCGGCCGCACGCTGCTGCCGGTCGTCCAGGGCGGAATGGGCATCGGCGTGTCGGCGCATCGTCTCGCCGGCGCGGTCGCGGCCGAGGGCGGGGTCGGCACGCTCAGCTCGGTCGACCTGCGCCGGCATCACCCCGATCTGATGGAGCGCACCGCCGCTGCCGGAGTCGGCGCCGGGGCCAAGGAGCTGATCAACGCGGCCAACCTCGAGGCGCTCGCTCGCGAGGTCGCCGCCGCCCGCGTCCTTGCCGGCGGCTTCGGCCTGCTGGCGATGAACGTGATGCGCGCCGTCAGCGACTACGCCGCGTACGTCAGGCGCTCGCTGGAAGCCGGCATCGATGCGATCGTCGTCGGCGCCGGCCTGCCGCTCGACTTGCCCGACCTCGCCTCGGACCATCCCCGGGTCGCTCTCGTTCCGATCCTGTCCGACGCGCGCGGCGTGCAACTCGTCGTGCGCAAGTGGGAGCGCAAGAAGCGCATGCCCGACGCGATCGTTCTCGAGCACCCGGGCCTGGCCGGCGGGCATCTCGGCGCGGCACGCGTCGAAGACGTGAACGATCCGCGCTTCGATTTCGAGCGCTGCATTCCCGAGACGCTGGCCGTGCTGCGCGCCGCCGGGATCGAGAGCAGCACGCCCGTGATCG